>Ga0247611_10004553_pt1 | contig 19124 bp, 17 predicted proteins | sample 177DNAGHGhighgp2_FD_192422 | JGI IMG/M metagenome (GOLD analysis project Ga0247611, IMG submission 192422) | Sheep rumen microbial communities from Palmerston North, Manawatu-Wanganui, New Zealand - 1770 DNA GHGhigh gp2 | ecosystem: Host-associated > Mammals > Digestive system > Stomach > Rumen... | reverse complement strand
ATGACATCACTGTCAAGGAATTCGACGCCTCGATATTGCAAAAATTCTCCATATGGCTCCGGGATGAATGGCTATTTGTCGAAAAATATCCAAAACTCTATAAGAGTTTGGATGATAGACGCATACCAAGTGAGCCCAGAAGCGGCAACACCATTGCAGCCAAAATGAAGCTTTTGAGGAGCTTCTTCAGGGCTCAGGAGTTTATTGGAGAAGTGGCGAAAACGCCCTTCAATATGATGGATGGTAGTCGTCGTAAGGCAATGATGCGTGAAAAATATGATACACCCGTATCGCTTACTAAAGAGGAACTGAAGAAGATCATCGGAGCGGATGTTCCTCAGTTGATGTCAGAGGTACGCGACATCTTCGTCCTGCATTGTTATATTGGTTGCAGGGTGAATGACTTGAAGTTTATGACGTGGGATAACGTGGCCGTGGCAGATGGTGTGCCTTACATCCATTATATGCCACAAAAGACAGCACTCCAGCAGGAAGATGAATTGACAACGCCATTAATGCAGACTGCTTTGGAGATTCTGAAAAAATATGATTTCAAGTTTCCTCTCTTGCGGAATCTCTGGGGTAAAGATGGCTACAACCATAAAATTAAGAAGTTGCTGGAACATTGCGATGTTGATCGAAAAAGTCCTGTTCGAGACACTGAGACCGGGATAACCAAATATGTGCCCATATATGAACTGGCATCCACCAAACTGGCAAGAAAGACATTTGTCAATCTAATGGCCTCATGCCAAGTGGATATGTATGCAGCTGGGCTTCACAAGCGCGGCAGCGACGCTGTGGAGAGGTATGCGCATATAGACTTAAAAGAGCGTTTTCGGCTTATGTGTTTCGCCTTTGGTGAACCCGAGTATGAGGTGGATGACAATTTGGCCATTATCGAGCGAGAAACAGTCGACAAAGTGCAATCGTTCCTTGACGGGCTGAATGGTGACGAGATAGAAAGGCTTTTGGAAATGCTAAAGAAAAATAATCCAGACTAAAAGCAAGACGATAAAGTTGACTGTGTGTTGGAATCTATAAGACTCATAATCTGAAGGTCTTAGGTTCAAGCCTCAACTGGTCTGCACTGAAAATCAAGCACTTTCAAAGATTTTGTAGGTGCTTTTTCTTATGTTTGCGAACAATTTGCGAACAAAACTGCAATCTAAGAATACCAATATGGTTGTCGTAAACAGGAAATTTTTATACACGTTGTGTATAAGCAAATCTCCCCTGAAAATTAGTTCAAATTTGTTTTTGCCAGTTAGAAGAAAAAGTGTACATTTGCAGCCAAATTTATAGGTTGGCCTATAGTTCCCGTAGGGGCAAGGCAAGCTAACTGTAGCCTTGTTGGTTGGGAACGTCCATTTGGTATGAGCCCATGGCGAATACGTTAGAGGCGAAATCCTGAGAGGCGTGAAAGCAGAAGTTAAGCGATGTGAGTAATGTCGTTAGTGTAGGGATGGAACCCAGGAATGAAAAAACAGACTTACCACCTGTCTTCTCCCATTCCCGTTTACTGGAATTGGCAAGAATACTTTCTTGCGTTAGTTTTCAAGTCTTCGGAAAATGCTCCGGAGCAAATTTAAAAGTAAACACAGGCAAACAGCCTGGAAGGAATGTTAAACCATTAATGCGTTTTCACGCAGAGAGGAGATGTTATGCACACCATTAAAACAGCAAACCAGTAAGAGCGCACTCGAAATGACTTTTACGCATGTATAGTGACTCGAGTACAGTCGCTCTATTACCCTTTCCTTATCTTTTCCGCAGAAAAGATGAGGCTTAATGGCGTACAGCCATATGTGTAACCAATCAAAAAGAATTTATCATGAGTTTGGATTTATATATCAAGACGAACGCACCCGTTATAAAGCGTGGTACAGGTGTCTATGTCAGAGAAGATGGCAAGAATAGAGAATTAAAGACAATGGCAGAAGTGCAAGAGCATTTTCCTGATGCAGACCTGTCACATATAAAAGTTTTTGAATATGAAACTAATGATGTGTGGCATGAGAACATCACACATAATATGAACAAGATGGCGGGTCAAGTTCCTATAGGAGAACATACATTGTACGAGTATCTCTGGCGTCCTGATGAAATCGGTATTACTCATATTACCCGAGAATATGCTGTTGCCGTTTTCAACGGACTGATGTACATGAAGGAGCACAAGAAAGACCTTCTACCTTTCGAGCCGCCCATCAATCCTGAGACAGGAACACGTTGGGGATCCTATCACCTGTTGGTGGAATTCTGTACTTCGCTTGTCAATGCCATCATGTCTATCGATTTTATTAAAGAACAATACGAGCTTTATGCAAGCATCTAATGATTGAAGAGTAAAAAGAAAAGAGCTATGAAGAAGAACATTCCTATGCTAGAATACAATGACCTCAAGTACCTCATGGAACTTGACAGGAGCGACCCATTTGATGGGATAATCATAGATGACGCCTCTCTTTCCGTCATGCTCAGAATAGAGCAGACCATGCAGCGGCTTCATCCTATGGGTGACGATGACATCCGCTGGATATGGATAGAGATAAAGGCGCCAGACAAGCTCTATCGCACAGAAGATGCTGACCCAAACGGCAACTATTGGTACGAGCTCAGCACGGCACATTATAAAGACTTTCATTATATGGTTCTGTGTAATCGTCGATGGAGGCAGATAGCTCTGCAAAGTGCGAAGCACATCGGTGCAGATCGGAAACCAGATCCAGTCTATGGCAATGTGGAAAAGCCACTCTTGTTGTTGGAGAAATTCGTAACTGCTATGGTTGATTGGATATGTGAGGATGCTGAAGGCTATAATGCCTATGTGGAACATCATCTCCCATATAGCAAGCGGCACGGGCGTATTCGACGAGCAGACTTGAATCGAATCTGCCCTAAATACAGGACCTTTGAAAGTCCTGAGCATGTTATGTCAATATTGAAAAAGATGAAGAGTTTTCCTCTTTGGACGGCTGAAAAAATGACACTCAGAACCTATATGCACATTTGGAGAATCGCCTACGACGCATACAGCACCAAAGACTCGTTTGAGCCAAATAAGCCATCAGCCTATTATGGACAAACAGACGAAGAGGTATTCAAAAACCATAACAGCAAGGGACGCGAAATCGAGAACTACGACCTGGATACAGAAGAAGGCTATCTTGATTGGGACAAAGAAAACAGTCTTTACCATTGCAATGATGTAGCCTATGCACGAATACACCTAATTCCTCGTAAAAACGAGGGCTATATATTAGAACGGAAGATTCCTGTGCCTGAAGGTATGTGGTATTTCGAACTGAATTTCAGCGTATATGGCTATTCGCAAGATGTCATCAATATCTTCGAGGCCCTATCTGATGCGAGAATTGGCGTGCGTAGCCATTCTGCCAAGCGTTTGTATAAGATCGCATCTGAGACAGATTGGGTCAGTATCTCTCCCGTTCCTAACAAATACACACACGACGACGAAATCGGTAACGAAATATCCCTTCCCTGTATAGATGACGATGTCTCTGAGGAACTGATTGCCGCCATAGAGTGGGAACCCGAACAAGAAGTAAAACCTATTAATAGAAAATGATATGGGTGTTTATGCACATAGATTTATAGAAGTCCTTGGCAAGGACAACAAGTGGAAGGCACTGCCTTTATGGAATAAACATGAGGAGGGTGCATATGGCAAGCCAGATATAATAGATGGAGAATTAAAGCTGAAAAGGCATTTATGTTTTCTCCAAAGTGAATCGTCTGGCTTCTATTCTTCGGTTTCACTCTTCTCAGAGGAGGACCTTAGCCATTCCATCTCATCAGATGAATTGAGTGATGACGTAAGAGAATATATGGCAGGATATGAGTTTCCTGTTAACTGGCATTGCTTTTCACTCGCAGAATTAGAGGCATTCGCTGATAAATGCAAAGAACAGATTTATTCAAATATCGCAGATGCCTTTCATGATCGCAATATGCAGTTGATAGTGAAGATGCTGGCGTCAATAAGGAAAGAAAATGGTAATGATGAAGAAACTGAAGATAGTATCTATCAATCTCCAAGGGCGGAGTATGATGACTATATGGAAGAGTTCCTAAGTGTCTTGTCGGAACTGAATATGATACATTTCATTATACGTGAGATTTACGGCTATTATAGCTCAGACATGATACGTGTAGTTTTCTTTTACGGTTGATTAAAAGTAAAGAACAATGAAAATGCAATACATGAGTGACCTGCATATGGAGTTCGCAGAGAACAGCAGGTATATCAAACATCATGAGTTCCCCGTAACAGGCGAAGTGCTTGTACTGGCAGGTGATACGTTTTATCTGAACAATACGGTTGCTCCTTTCAGTAAGTTCTGGAAGTGGGCATCGGCAAACTATCGTCAGGTGTTAATTGTTCCTGGCAACCACGAGTTTTACCAGTTTTGTGATGTTATGGAACGAGGCTTGCAATGGAAGTGGATGCTAAAAGACAATGTAGGCATCTATCAGAATCAAGTAGTTCGGATAGGCAACACCGATTTCGTCCTGAGTACTTTATGGTCGAGGATACCTCCACAGGATGAATATTTCGTATGGAAAGGACTGAATGATTTTCATCAGACCAAATTCAAAGGGAAACTCATTCAGGTGAACGAATATAACCAACTGCACCAGTTCTGCTTGGATTTCATCCGAAAAAGCGTGGCAGTGAGTACAGCTGAGAAAATTGTTGTGGTTACCCATCACTTGCCTACACGGCAGGTGGTGGCACCGCAACATCAGGATTCTCTCATCAATAGCGCCTTTGCTACGGAACTGGGCGACTTCATCACCAACAGCCGTATTGATGTATGGATATATGGTCACTCACATACCAACAATGATGCGGTAATGGGTAAGACTCGGATTGTCAGCAACCAGCTTGGGTATGTGTCCCATGACGAGCACCTCAAGAATGGCTTTGAGCCAGGAAAGATCATTGAAATATAAAGAGTTAAGAACATGAAACAGAAAGAAAATAAACCCATATTGTTGATTATACCAGACATACATGGACGTTTGTTCTGGATATCAGCCACAAGGAAGTATCCTGATTTGCCTGTGATTTTCCTTGGAGACTATCTGGACCCATATACATTTTACGAGGGAATTCTTCCGAGTGAGGCCCTTGCGAATTTCAAGGAAATCCTTGATTTCAAGAGAGCCAATATGGACAGGGTAACCCTACTGTTGGGTAATCACGACATACATTACTTTGACAAGAACATGAATAGCAGTCGCAAAGACAAAGAACACTATGAGGAGATTCATCAAATCTTTAGTGAGAATTTGCCCCTGTTCAAACTGGCGATGACGGTAAGGGCTGAAGGGAGGGATTTCCTCTTCACTCATGCTGGGATAGATATGGGATGGTTAAGGTACAGGATGCCAAAGGTGAACATCAATGACATAGATGACATCTGCATATCTATCAATGACAAACTGATAACAGAAGAGAGTCTTTACGATTTTGTTTTCAATGGTCTAATGGATGTTTCCGCATCCCGTTGGGGCTATGCCAGATATCCATCACCAGTATGGACAGATGAGACGGACCACCAGTACATGAGGGAGCGATTGCCCAATGTTTACCAAATTTTCGGCCACACCCAACAGGAGGCTGGACCAGTTATCACAGAACAATACGCTTGTCTGGATTGTCGGCAAGCATTCCTGTTGACAAATAAAGGGCATCTCATCGAAGCATAGACAACATTGGTTTAAGCGCCACCTCATTCATTCAATGGGGTGACGCCAATGTTATACTTTTGTATTTGGGGTTATTTGAGTGCCAGTTCCTTTTATACAAACCGCGTCTATAGATATGTGGATGTCTCATAAGGTAATGCATGTGAAATTATTGGTTTTAGGTCAAAAACTATTATGAAAAAGAAAAAAGAAGAAAATACGGAAAAAGAGGAATTGACTCTTCAGAATGTTCCCAAAGCAGTTAATTATCTCATTAATGAGATTGCGGAGATGAGAGCCGTTTTAGAGCATATAGAATCTCAATTGGGACTTGGAGTTGACAAACACCGACCTATTGATGAAGAGAGAGCCGCAGAAATCCTAGGGCAAACAAAAAATGTTATCAAGAAAATGGTTCGTGCCGGAGAAATCCCTTATTATGACAAAGGCAGGAAAATCTACTTCTTTGAAGACGAACTCGTAAAATGGGTTGAGGATTCAAGAGTTAAAACTTGGAGAGAGGAATATAAAAAGAATAAACGACTTTACTGATTCTGGAAAGATGGAAGTAACAAGAGAAGAGTTATACAAATTGATTTGGAAAGAACCCGTAACTAAAGTTGCAGAGAAGATGGGTGTTCCTGCTCCAATTCTAAGGAAGTTTTGTAATCGATTGAATATTCCAACGCCATCAAGTGGTTATTGGTCAAAACTTCATTTTGGCAAGCAAGTAGAGATACCACCTCTCCCTGCATTTGATGATAAAGAGATACCCACTTTGGATTCTTTTCAGAAGTCTCAAAAGAAAAAAGAAGCAGAAAAAGTCCAGAAGAAATCAGCTAAGGAGAAAGAAATACCCTCAAATGAAGAATCTGCGGGGACACACTCTAATTCTAATGAGCCAAAACAAGAGGAGATCTATATCATAGAGGAACTGCAAGACCCACGTGAAAAGATTCAATATGAATTGAAAAAGATGGATCAGGCGGTATTTGTCGTTCCTGAGATATTATACGCCAAAAATCCACTTATCATTGATACCAAAGAATACTTTAGAGGAGATAAAAATGCTAAATATTTAGGAAAGAATCCATATAAGAGTAAGATTCAATCACCTCTAAATATCCATGTAGAACCTGAACACTTAGATCGTGCATTAAGAATCTTTTCAACGATAATACGGGTATTGGAACTTCGTGGACACCAAATTGTAGCAAAAGATATTAACAATACATTTGTCATTGTTAATGAAGAAGAAATACCTATACAATTATATGAGAAAACCAAGCAAATCCCGAACACTGAAACCAATTATTCAAAATATATAAAAGTTCCCTCTGGAAGGCTTAAATTCGTAATACCACGAAAAAGACTGTTCCATGATACTCCAATATATATTGAAGACACCCCTTCTATAAAGATAGAAGAGAGAATAATCAATATTATTGCAAAAATAGAAATCGAAGCTATCTCCATCAAAGAAGATAGAGAAAAGTTGGAAAGTTTGAGAAGGCAACAGGAAGATAAACGAAAAAGAAGAGAACTTGAAGAGCAGAAGAAAAGAGAAATAGAAGAAAAACGAGAAAAAGAAAGAAAGCAATTGAAAGCTGCATTTCTTTCTGCGGAATGCTATTTATGGGCCAATATATTAAGACGCTATGTCGAAAAATATGAGTCTTTTCTTGCACAAAAAGAATCATTGAACGAAGATGAAAGTGAAAAACTCCAATGGCTCAGAAAGAAAATAGACTGGTTAGACCCATTCGTTGAATACAATGACGAGCTTCTATCGGAAGAAGATAAGAAAAACATTATCCATCCTGAATCCGCGGATGAGAAAAGATCTGCATACCATTCATATTTTGAAACACCTCTAGAATTTTCATTTTGGAATAATCCGTTTAGGCGAAGAAACTAAAAAAGGCTCTTTGCTGCTTTGTATTTCTTTTTGCATCTTTTGAGAAGGCCAAATGCGACTTTACATGGAGAATAGCATATCATAACCAGTAATAATAATATATTAAGATGCGACTCGCGCAAAAATATTTGCGTGAGTTAATTTAGAATTAATGACGTAACACTCCTGCCTCAATATAAAAATCCAAGCATCCAAAGTGGCAATTTTGCCCCATCGGGCATGTCCCAGTCATCGGCGAAGATGTAGGAGTTCTTTACACCTGCAATCTGTGAAAAGCCCTTGCTGCGTCCTCCTATCTCAAAAGTGTATTTAGCATCCACTTTGAAATCGCCTTGCGCCTTACCATATTCTACGATATGGTTTTCTGATAGACTGCATATTGCAAAGGTTTCACGTAGAGTCCCAATTTCAGCCTTTGTGGGTGTCAATGCATAAAGAATATTGGGGTTCTCCAAATAGACTTTATCCGGCTTAGAGAGTTTGCCAATCTTTTTCTTGTCGGAATATAGCAGATTAAGCACTTTTGCATCACCAAGATATTTCAGATATTCTACCACCGTGTCACGCCCAATCTCAATGGCAGCAGCAATCTTATTTGCATTCAGTTCATATGGGACTTCACTACAGATAATAGCAATAAGTGCCTGCAATTTTCTGACATTAGCCACATCGACTTTGCAAATCTGAGGTAGTTCAGTTTCTATAATGTAGTTCACAACCTGCTCAATCTTGGTGTAGTATTCGCCCTCGCCTTCCAATAAGAAGGGATAGTAACCTTTTTCCAAATACTCTTTGAACAGGGCAACAGGTTTGCACTTTGAAGAAATCTCATGCCACAAATCATATGGATGAGCCAGTACGTCCTCCAATGTCCATCGTTTGAAATTCAGCCCATGATAGAAACGAAGTGACTCCCGGAATGAGAGTCCAGGCATCGTGTACTTGACAGCACGACGAGAAAGGTCAGCATCTCCTTCCCTCAAACGAAGAAGGGATGACCCACTGACAATCAGTTTTAAGTCGGGGTACAATTCATGGATCTCTTTGATTTCACGACTCCAGTCAGTTGTACCAGACTTGTACTTATGAATCTCATCAATAGCCAATAATTCGCCACCTCGAATTACAAATTCCTCTGCCAACTCCACTAGCGTTCGCATAGAGAAATCTATAGTATCAGCTGAACAATAGAGTATTCGTCGATCACCGAGTCCATACTTCTGCTTTAGATACTGCTTGATGAGCGTGGATTTGCCCACGCCTTTAGCTCCCATAATGGTGACAAGCTGGGCATTCCAGTGTATCTCATTCATCTTGTCACGAATAATCTCCGTCTGGGTGTTAGCCAGTAGCCTGTCACTTTTTCTAAATAACGAATCCATACGATTTCTGTTTTACCGATGCAAAAGTAATAAAATTGTTGCGCACAAACAGCATTATTTGAAAAAAATGTTGCCTACGCGCAACAGTTTTTACACAGTGGGATTAATGTTGCTTGATTTCATAATGTTGAATGGAATAAGTTTGACAACATCAAGGTGGAATAACATCAGAATACTCTTCTCAAATAATAATTCCGCTCAAAGAGTTCTTATCGCTACGGTTTACTTCTTTTTTGAGCCTTGAGGTTCACCCTATATTTGATGGGTTCCAGTTCAAGTTCATTATTGATGAACGGGTTTTGTCGAACCCATATTTTGGGCATGCGGCTGGTGACTTCATAGACTACGTATAGGTAATATGCATTGCCATACTTCCTGGCTGTCTCAAGTTCATGGCTTGTGTAGTAGAAGGTCATGTCTCCAACTTTGGCCTGTGTCGCCTTGACTTCAATGTAACGATTTGTGCCGTCGGGATTGAGCGACAAGATATCATAGCCGTAGGAATCACTCTCACGAGAAACCCGCATTACGAGTTCACTTGCTTTCTTTTTGCTGATGCCAAGCTCTGTCATTAAGCGTTCAACTTCAGCCACCATGACAATATGTTCGCCCCGGTCGCCAAGGAGTTTTGCCCTTGCTGCTTCCGTCTCATAGTCTGGAGATTGTTTAATAGCGGGATCATGTTGTACTTTCGTGCTGTTTGTGGCCGCAGCTAACTCCTGGTCAACAAATTTGATTTTTGTGATGCAGGAGAATGATAGAGGTTTTTCCTTGGGCTTTACGGCACCGCCCAGATGGAATCTTGGATCTTTGGGAAAATGATCCCACAAAAAAACTGCAAACGCATCAACAGACCAATTCTTCATGTCTGGATCGCTGTTTTTGAACTCCAGCAACCGTTTTCTTTTGAAGATTGAATGCTTGCTCATGAGTTCGGGGGTATCGAGGTCGAGCGATATCAGATAGTGGTCAAGGTGTTTGCTTGAGAAAATGTTAAGGTACTTTTCTGGATAATACAGTGAAAGCACTTTTCCAGCAAACAATGAATATAGTGGTGATAAGGCGATTCCGACGTAGTGATTGAATTCCCCATCCTTCAATAGCTCAACCAATGCTTTCTTAACAAACTTGAACGCTTCCTCATAATTGTCTCCAAAACTTGGATCAAATTTATATATGCCTTCTTCTTTTGCCCACCAAACTCCATATTTCATATACCCCAATCGAGTGGATATAGAGCCATAATTTGCCAATGTCTTCTCTATATAGTAGCAAAATGTCTTCTTGCCTTTACCATAGACGTAATCGTCAATCTTCATGTGTGAAATGGACTTGGATGGAAACCTCTTCAAGAACCTGTGCAGGTCTCTATAAAGCGGTTGACGTTCGCAGATTACCCTTTCTAGTTGAAAGGTCTCTTTTGCCTTTTGAAAACCTGTGTAGTCCATCGAATTCAGTTTTTTAGGAGTTTATCACGCAACTGTTGTACTGATAATAGTTTACCATTGATTGGGCGGTGTAACATGGCATGGCAGTTCGGACAGACTGGAATCAAATCTTTTTCGGGATTCAATTGATAGTTCTTGCCAATTTTAGCCAACGGTACGATATGATGAATGTGAATAAAACCCTTGCCTACTTCACCATAAGCTTTTTCAAAATCAAAACCGCACACAGTGCAACGGCACCCACGGGTTGCAATACAACGTTCCCTAGCTATAGAATCGCGTTCGTATTTATTGGTTGTGAGCTGCATGACATTGCCTTCCAGCAGCAAAGCAGAATTGGTATTGATATTTAACGTACTCTTTCTCTTGACTTCATTTTGAATTTGAGACAAAATATCCCCAGCAATACATATCCACCATGCTTCTCTCATATAACCATTCAGACCATACTTTTTCAAATCGTATAAGCTGAGCCTCAAATCTTCAGGAAGTCGCTGTTCCATTTTTAATAGAATCGGAGGATCATGATATTTATCTATTTGATATTGAGTGCCATCATTAAAATCTGTTACATCCTTTCCGACTGCTATGACTTTCATAACGTATGTTAGACGCTTAATAGGCGAAAAACAGTACATATAGACAATATCACCAACATCCGCAAAAGTGCATCCTTCGCGCCATACTATTATATCATGCTGCTTGAACAATTCGTCAAGCTGGTAGTGTTTAATGTTGTAAGGGATGATCCAATGTCTCATATAGAGTTGCTTTTAAGTCCATTGTCAGATTACGAAAAATTGGCAGTTGCAAATTTACGAATAATCTTGAGGGAATGCAACAAAAGCCAGAAGAAATGTGAAAATGCCACCTTTAGACGGTTGTGTGGGTGGTGAGATGGCAGTATTTTTGCAGCAGAAACCCAACTTAGATGGATCAAGGGGTTCTGCACGAAATTCGTCTGCCGAACGTGTACACAATTTCTCGGTAGTCCTTACGAATAGCTAATCCCTCCATCTATTTAATTGACATAGGCTGTATGCTGCACGAATCTGGCTATAATGTCCATAGTAAATCCGAAAGGTCATGGTGAGCGCCCCTGTACGATCTCTCATGCAGCCTTGTCAACGGTTTCTTTTTAATGATGCAAGATTATGGATATCGCAACTTCAATAACAAAACTCAGAACCAGCAGACTCTATACGAGAAAGGCGCTGGCAGAAAAAGCCGGGATAAACCTCCGGCACCTTATCGCTGTTGAGGATGGTAGAGAAGAAGCCACTCAACAGGATATAAAGGCTATCAGTCGAATATTCCATGTAAAACCTGAAGACTGGATAAGGTAAGATGAAAGGCTATGTGATAACGACACACCTGATAGACAGGCCAGATATCACTTTCTACTATAAAGGGACCGCTAATGAAGAGGGCGTTTCTTTTGCGATGAACACGATAGTAGGATTTGATATTACCGATGCAAAAGTCTTGCATGATAAAGAAGATGCTGCTCGGTTATGTGAGAAGTTAAACGAGGATGCAGAGAGTTTACTCATGAAGGGTTATTGGCCATTCTCTATACAGTATCATTCTTCTCCCGTCAAGTAGAGAGACAAAACCAGAGGCAAAGCAAGTAGAGATTGCCGCCCAGGCGTTTCCCTCCTTACCGTTTAGCATAGAACCGCCAAAACGGTTTCTAGTTGCTATAATGTACAGCCAAAAGTGCAGCGGTTTTTATATGATACTCATTCTGGCTCCTTTGAATGACATGTGCATATATAGAACGTTCTTCCTTAGTTAATTATTTGGATATGGATGTAGAATAGGATTATCTGTAATAACTACAAGTTTCTTGCAACTACGGGTTAGCGCAACATATAAATGCCTTGGGTCTTTATAATCTTGTGCATTTAGTACAACGACATGATCAAATTCTAGACCTTTGGTCAAAAGCGTAGTTCCGATACTTTTTTTAATAACTTTACGCCCTTTTCTTCTCAATAAGTTTCGATTCCTCAGCAAGGATTCAGAAGAAGTAAGCCCAAGCGTATCTGCTTCATACAATATTTGACATATATCTCTATAGAATTCTTTCCTATAAATAGTAACGTTAAGAAGCGTCTTAATCATTTCTATTAATTGTACAATGGATTTATATGTTTTATTATTTATAAGACTAATAGTATATGGAACGAGTGATTGAATTATTACTCTGTCTTCTTGTTTTTGTTTATTCTTGAACGTACCGTCTTCTTTTATCAATGTATTTACTATAGTCTTACTTCCCACATCTCTTAATAGATCGGCAACGTCTTTGATAAGTTGCATTCCAGAATGCTGATCAAACATATGACACCATTTATAATAGTCTCTATCATCTATCGACTCTATTATTTGAAGCTGATTAAATTGTTTTACGAAATTCTTTCGGAGATTGACGCTCGTATTATTCGGATGAATTAATATAGCATCATTAATCAGCTCCCCATAGATTGCTCTCTTATACGCAGTTCCTGGTATGGCATAATCATTTTTATTCCCAATGATGACATCTACAGCGCTATAATTGCGAATATCAATATCTAGGCCAGCTAATAACCTCTCTCTTATTGAGGCTAGATCCTCCCCAAGCAAAGCATTGCCTGCATTAATCCATCTCCAAGGAGTGTCTAAACTCTGACAGTTGGTTTTAAATGGATTAAACGACTCATCATCAAAATCAACGATAGATTCATCTCTAAAACCAAATATCCCCTGAAGAGGATCTCCAAGCAAATGAGTTTTAACAGAAGATGATAACTCTAAAATCATCTGATGTTGAGCAACTGAACAATCTTGGTACTCATCAACAATCAAGTGATCATATTGTGATTCTATAAGGTGCTTGATTGGATTGGCTTTCAGTATCGTGGCCGCATGTTCGATTGAATACTTAAACAGAGAATTAACATCACTCTCAGGGGGAATTTCCTCTTTGGCAACGTGATATGTCTTTGTGAGGTTAAGAGCGAAACTACAAATCGTTTCCAGGACATATAGCGATGACGGTATTTGCTTTTGGTCAAACTTTTCTTTAAGTGATGCAATTCCTGCATGAGTATGCGTTAACACTAGAATCTTTTTTGACCCTTGATAAGCGGCTAGAACCTCAGCTATAGTATAAGTTTTACCATAACCGGCCGGTGCTAATACAATACTTTTATCTGCAGAAAGAAATGCGGTTATGTCCATATCTATGCGTCAATCCATTTAATAATTGAATCTATCTCTCCTCTCAACTTACTTTTTTCAGGCAACTCTGAATAGTGATTAAGAATGCAATTACCCAATCGTTCACCATAATCAATCCTTTTGAACCATTTGTTGTCTTCAGCCGTCTTTGAAATAGCCTCACGATATTCTTTACTTTCATTCTCAAACCAGTTTTCAGACCATGTGCTCTTATGGTTAAGCCTTGCGTTTATAGATGAGAACACATCTCTATTTGCTTGTTCTACAGAGGGACTCTTGTCATCTGCTATACGGTTTTGCATGCGCATCTCAAGAAGTTCTTTGACTACATTCCAAGGAACGTCTTTGAAAACCTGACCTTCAATTGAATATCCTTCTTCACAGTCAATAATCTCTACCATTTTTTCTTTATATGCTGGCTTTAAGTCATTTATTTCTTTTCCCTCAGGATCTGAATCACAAAACAAAGCAGTAGGATAACCCAATGACAAAAAACCTTTAACATAATTCTTCATGGCTTTACCAGTTCCGTCAACAAATCGCACACCTGCACATGAAGCAGAACGTAGTCCATTTTTTATTCTGAATTCGTTAATTGCCCTGCATATTCCTATTTCTGTTGCACCTTCACAGATTACCACCTTCTTTGCAAAAAAAGCTTCAGGATTCTTTCGAACACAATCTTGAAGATCTTTCCCAACATGTAATAGGCATCCATTCTCTTTCACTTTAACATAAAGAGAATCACTTGGGAGTTCAACTGCTACATTGCTGGAATGAGTAGTAATAATAAACTGTTGTGCATTCTGCTTACTCAAGATATTCACTAGGTGTTGCGCCCTATCTGGTTCAAGCCCCTGCTCTATTTCATCAATCAGTATAACCCCTGATGGATTTGTCAATGCAAGTTGAATAGCTAGTGAAAGGAGACGTTTAGAGCCCTTTCCTTTCAACCTAAAAGGAATATCACCTTCATGAATGCTGACCTTGTTCTCACTAATAGCAATGTCACGATGGTCAAGCATTGCCTTCATTTCATTGAGACTGAGTCCCAATGTACTGGCCATTTCCTTTATTTTTGAAATAACAGAATCAAACTTATTCCCGATAGAACAATCAAAAGCTTCTTTTGCTTCTCTTATAACATCAAGGACTTTATTGTCTTCATCAATGATATTTGTTCCATTAAGCCTTTTATATAAACTATATAACGGATTTCCTTTATTGAGAGAGAAATGTCTGTCAGTATAATCAGATACAGCAAAAACACATAACTTTCCCCGATCATTAGCTTTAATCGGAGATGGATCTTCACCATTATATGAGACAATAGACCATATCGGTTCTAAATCTTTTGTCACCTTCAACTGAATTGTTAAAGCCGTTTCAGTGCTTACTAATCTAGCTTCTTCGGATTCCATATCATCAATAATGGTACCATCATTTGAAACACCTCGAAGATGAGTCTTGTATTTTACAATCAGCTCATCAGGTATTTTAATCACAGTTCCTTCTATAATAATTGGTTTTGAAGTGTCACTTAGAAAAAAATCGCTATCATTTAGATGAACACTCCATGATGAAGAAAACACTAATCCAACAGCATCCAAAATTGTGGATTTACCAGAATCGCCCCTTCCGACAATACAGGTTATACCATCTCTGAATATGTGTTCAAAGTTCTGCAGGCCTCTAAAATTTTGAATTTTTAGATGATGTAGTTTTGCCATAATGGTCTTTTTTATTCTATCATTATTTTATTTGACAAATATAGATAAATTTCATCAAGTAACAAAAGAAAAAGCAACATATCATTTTTGCCACAAACGAATCAACTAAAATCGCGAGACATTAGGATTTCCTATTAATTGAGCGGTATCAGCCATAGCAATAAAGCAAAAATCGCAGTTAATTGCGATTTAGCTCATTTTGGTTACCGTAAAACCAATTTGATTTATGCAGGGGGCATATTACTATAATCAGCGGAAACATATAGAAAAATGCTAATTTCCGCTGGCTATAGGCACTTTTTATCGCTATAACCAGCGTAAACATAAAAAAAAACACCAGTATCCGCTGATTATAGCTTTTTCTATTGCCAAGTTATTCTGGCGCAATCAGCGTAACAGCATGCTCGTTTTTTCAATCAAGTGAACGGGAATCTGACGGAATTGGCAAAGAAAAAATCAGCCGTTTTCGAGATTTCTCTTGAAAACGGCTGACTTTTTTGGTGTAGAGTGTGGCTGATTACGGCTCTTTCTTCCAGGCATTGACCACCTCGCCGATGTACTCGGTGTGAAGGCCAGCCGGGAAGTTGGCGTACATGCGCCTAGGCGGGTCGCCCCTGAAATACTGCGGGTCGAACGGTGCGGCATACATGATGCGGCACTCGACCACCATCGAGGCTTCAGTGTAGTACGGTGTGCCGTTCTCCGTGTATGCGGTGTGGAGCCCAAGGGCAGCAGCCTTGTCGCCGTCTCGGCCGCTCTTGGTGCCCATGTATTCAAGCACATCGTTGCGGTCCTCAGGGAACGTCATCACGGTGAAATACTCGGCCTTGTCCATGAACTCCTTAGTGTAACGCCGCTCGGCCACATAGACCGTTACAGCGGCTTTGCCCCACAGGGTGCCGATGCCGCCCCAACCGATGGTCATCGCGTTGCTCTGCTGCTCATCGCCGGCAGCCAGAAGCAATGCGTGACGGAACCAGCTGAAGCCGTTCTCGCTGAAGTCCTGCTCCACTGCAAACGGCACGAAGCCGTGCTCAGTCTGGGCGGTCATCACATTAGATGCAGCAATAATCATTGTTATTACAACTACTCTAATCAGATGTTTCATCATATTTTTGTTGAATTTTGGTTAATACTCTGTGCGGTCGGGGTGGAAGTGTTGCATGTATTCATCGACGGTGATACCAGCCAGGGAGGTTGCGTCCTCGATGGATTTCTTCTGAATCTGAAAGGCGAATTTGGCCCGCCAATACTTGCCTTCTTCGGGGTCGTCCATGAGCAGATCCCAAGCGGCACCATCGTCGCCGTTGTTGCGGTGAATGATTTCTTTGGCTGCGGTGTGCTTGGCCACTTGCTTCAGGTGGTCACCACGGCGACCACGATCCAGATTATGTTCAAGGTCGTTGCACTTCACATTGATGGCGATTGGATTATGGGAGTCTGCAATGCGCTGTACATAGTCAATGTACGGTACATCCTTGCTATGTGTGAGCAAGCGCAGTGCATCAACCACCTTGGGTTCAATGCCCGCTTCAAGCAGGTCTTCGAATGTCCATTCGGTGTCCTCTACCACATCATGCAGAAGCCCGGCAACAATCTCTCTCTCATTATTGCCCTTCAGTGCGACTGTGAGAGGATGCAGTATCACAGGGTTGCCGTCAAGGTCGCGCTGCCCCTTGTGGGCTTTCAGCGCAATCTCCAATGCAATCTCAATCTGTGATAAATTGTCCTTCTTATCGTCCATTGTCATTTCTCTATTTCAAATGATTCTTGGTTTTGTTTGCTCAAAGATTTTCAATCGTTATTACAATTGCATTACCTCCCTGTAAAATTATCATAGTCGTATCGTTTTAGTGGTTATATTTAGTGTTAGGTCGGTATGACATCAATTAATGATTTAACTAATCTCCTCTTACATTGTTTTACATTGCTCCTTGTTCACAACCCTGTCCCTAAACAACCGCATATTGGTAAAATTGCGTGAGATATTTTGAACAAGCTCCAGATAATTGTCGCTGCCATCTTCCCATTTGTGATAGAAGGGCTTTATTGAAACGCAGTTCTCATGCTCAAAGACTGTATTAAGCAAAGTCCTGTCGGAGTTTCCGCAGGAGTGTCCCATGATCAGCACTTGAAACGGTGCCGCCATTAAGAAATCTAACATCATATGGTAATTCCTCGTTTCCAGATACTTCACTGACTTGACATTCTTTAACAACTCATTGTCGTTCCTGTCAAGAATGCCCTGATAGTCCTTGTCCAGTTCATCACCATAACCAAAAATGATGTGCTCTGGGTCGTTCAGCTCTCCATGAATGTAATTGAGGATAAGTCCACCGTATTGTTCATACATCTTGGCTGTCCCAGTATAATTGAAACACAATAGCATGGTACGTTCTGGAGACAAACCAGAAAAACGTTCTACCATGTAACGATTATCATCAAAGATATTGGTATCAAATTCAATATCTCCCATTGTCTTCGCCAATGCTTTACCTTCAGTTGATAAATCCTCTACTAAGATAGAATCAGTTAGGGCCTTGCTAATGGCTCCGATTGGTTCAGGGACTGCAATTGTACGGAGGTATTCTACCAGCTTTTTCTGCAAATAAGCCAACTGTTCATTCAGTTCCTTAACCGAATCGTCGCATTCTGCGTTTTTTGTACATCTTTTTAGCAGTTGATAGTATTCATTCTCAATATCAACCCAGCCTTTCGTTTCAATGGAATGTCGAATCGACTCAAAGAATCTGGAACACTTAACAGAAAAGTCATCTTTGTTATCAATGAAACCACCTATAATTTCAGAAGGAGGGTATATCCACTTACCAGTAAGTAAATATCTAAATGAATGCGAATAAAAGAAATTGAACCAGTTGGGACATTCCGTTGTGTTTTTTATCTCCAACGCACATAAGCAGTCACTTGAGACCTCAGAATTCTCTGTTATAAGAGCATTCAATCTCATTTCCCAATACCAGTTAATGAAGTCCATATAACTGGTTTTGAGGCCATGCGCCATGTCGAAGCCGTTTCCTATGATGACAAGTCTATTCATCAACAATGCTTTCTAATGTGGTTACAAATGGGAGATATCTGATTTCACCTCTTCGCTGGGTCTTCAAAATGTTGATATTCTCTATCTCCACAACTTGTTGAGGATCATAGTCCAGTAGCAAGAACTTCTCAGCTTCTTTCTCCATTCTGATCAAGTATTGAGATGGAACAGAATTCTTGTCAACCAATACGGGCTCCTTAGTCAGAGAATAAGCCTTTGGATTGCTCCAATAATGGAATAGCAGGTACTTAAGACTCTTGTAAGCTGTCATCTGTTCGTCCTTCAACATTTCTTCTTTGATCCCCAGTGCAATTTTGCCAGCTGATTCCGTCTTCTGGCGGGCAGCACTACCTATTGCATACATCAGAACCAGGTCCAAGTTTCCGTTAGATAACTCAGTACGTTTTGTATTAGGCAGGTCAACAGGAATACTGCCATAGATGAAGATGTCTTCGGCTGCCATCATCATTTCATTTTCCTCTCCAGTTTGAGGATACATCTTCACAATATGCGTTTCCGGCACTGCATATACATTGTCATCGTCGTCTGCCCATTTGTTACACTGTGCCATTACCGTTTCCAAGGCCTTTTCCTGGCCCTCAGGCGGGTACTTGTATTTCTTCAGCAATCGTTTCACCAGTA
>Ga0247611_10004552_pt1 | contig 19126 bp, 15 predicted proteins | sample 177DNAGHGhighgp2_FD_192422 | JGI IMG/M metagenome (GOLD analysis project Ga0247611, IMG submission 192422) | Sheep rumen microbial communities from Palmerston North, Manawatu-Wanganui, New Zealand - 1770 DNA GHGhigh gp2 | ecosystem: Host-associated > Mammals > Digestive system > Stomach > Rumen... | reverse complement strand
GCAAACATTTTATACTTCGTATAATGGTGTCGACGGCGGGACTTGTATCGGATTATTGCTTCACACTCCACAGTCACTCACTTCTATTTTGCTTTCGTAAAATTATCGTTCGTTTTGTTCCGTGCTACTTCGAGTTAGGTTCACGATGTTCACCGTCACTCTACGCAAAATCCTCTGAACCCGCATTCGGCAGATTAAAGTGTAATTTAACACGCAGAACAAGATTTAATTAACTATGAGATGGAGATTAAGTTATTCTGATATACTAAAAATACTCATTAAAGTGTTAAATACATCTTTATTATTAACTACAACTATTTGTAGTTTATTTATAGCTCTTGTTATTTGTTGAAAAAACATTTTTAATGTAGAATTTGGGTTGTTACTTATTTTATCAGCTTTTAGCAGATTATTTGCATAATAAAAATGAGGTCCTAATAATGTTATAACGTTGTCAAATTCTTGACCTATAACTTGATGAGCATTTCCTATGTATCTTTGGTTTAATTTTGCTTGATCAGTTAGTTTATTATCATAGTATACACTAGGTGTATAGGAAATGTATGAGTATCCATATTGTGTTTCTATATATTTATCAGCTTCTGACAAATCATCAAAGTAAACAATATCAATATTTTCATTAGAAATATTAAGATTTTGTTTCTTTGATAAATCAAACATAACTTTTATAAAGTCTGCAAGTTTTTTATTTGTTCTTATTTTCTTGCTTAAATGATATTTGACTAAAAGCTTTTGTTCATAAAATTTTTCTAGAACTTCATATACGCGACCTTCATTAGGTTTTAATATTTGTTTACCATCTCCGCAGAAAATAGTTATTATATTATTAGAGTTAACATAATTAATAATGCTATTATATTGTTTAACTGGAATCCTTTGTATTTCATCAATAATAAGTATTTGTGGGGCAATATTTATTATGTTATCCCAGTTTTTTGCTGGAAAAATATTCCAATTAAATGTTGTAATGAGTTCATTATGACCAGAGTTTAGTTGACCACAGTGAATAATAGCCACCTTATTTTTTTCTTGCATAAATTTTTTGGCTAAATGATATACAAGTAATGTTTTTCCAGTCCCTGCATCACCAGTAAGAAAAATACAATGACAACCATTTTTTATATTTACATCAATTTTTTTACTAATTTCTTCTTGTGCCTGAGTTAAAAAATATTCATTATGCATAAATTGTATTGTCTTAGAGAATGGTGATATTAAATAATCACTTGGTTTGAAAATTAAATTGAGATTTCCATTGTATAAATGTTCCTTGTTCTGTTCACCAATTATCTCAATAAATTTTTCTGGTGTGGTTTTCTTTAAAATATTTTTTTCTGCATCATAAGTATACAAAGTGTTGGTATCTTCAGCATATGTATATAAAAAAATCCTTTTACTTAAAAACTTTAGATAATATTCATTACGCATTAATTGATCTAAAATGTCATTTTCGTTTGTTTTCCTTTTTAATTCTATATTTATTATTGAGTTCTCAGAGATTCTAAGAAAGTCAAATTCTTTTCCAATTTGTGGAATTTTATATCCTAGATAAAAATTGTTCAAATGTATTTTTTTAGGACTTAAATAATTTATCAATTTCCCTAAAGGAGTCAATTCACATGGCTTTGAATCAATATCATAATCTCCTGCTCCTAAATATTTTAAATATGCATCCGGCAATTTTTCATTATTATTTAATTTATACAATTCCGCTAAACTTATTAGATTAACTGTTTTCATATTTATCCTTCCATTATTTATAATATAATAATAAATATCAAATTTTAATTTTATCACAGATATAAGTAAATATATATAGCCTAATGGCTATATATATTTACCTTGATTAATACATTAATAAGTATTCATGATATAATTTTTAAAAAGGAGCATATATGGCAATACCTGGGGGTTCCGCCGATAAGGCAGGAAATATATATGAATCTTATTGTGCGGTAGAAGAAATTTGCCGTTTACTACTAGATGAAGACGATTTTATATCAATATATTTTGAAAAACCTGATGAATATAAAGATGGCTTTGAGTATGTTGTAGAAAAACAAAATAAAAAATTTTATGTCCAAGTTAAAAATTATGATAAAAATTATTGGTCAATTACAGATTTATACAATAATAATATAATTGAAAATTTTATAAAAAAGATAGATAGTGACCCTGATTCCACATGCTTATTCTATACGTCCTGCCATACACAATTAAACGAAATTATTGATAGAGCTAATCGAGCTACCGATTTAAACACTTTTTATAATTCTATGATTATATCAAAAAATGATATTATAGAAAAATTCCATCAATGTTTGGTTAGTATAAAGTTTAGTAATTATGAGAGATGCAAAGAAAAATGTTTCGACGAACTTTTAAAAAGTTATACATATAATTTACTAAGGCATATAGAAATTCGTATAAAAGATAAAATAACCTTGGAAGAAGATTGTAAATCATTAGTAAAAAATATATTCTTGACTACTGATTCTGATTCTATATGTAAAGAATTATTTAATTTTTCACAAGAAAACTATAATAAAAAATATACAAAATTAGATATTGTTCGTTATTTAAAGGATAAAAAAGGCTATACGTTTAACAATTTAAATTTAAATACATCACTTATTTCAAAAATAGAAGAGATAAATAACAATTATATAAATAAGGTTTCTGTATTTTATGAAAAATATAAAATACCAAGAGAAGAAACGGATAGTCTATATAATGCAATTACAGAAAAAAAGGAACAATATATATTTTTATTAGGTTCTGCAGGTAGCGGTAAAAGTATTATTTTGAAAGAAGTTGCTCAAAAAGCTAAAGGAGATGGTTGTGCAATAATACCTATTGATGTAAGGCTTTATGAATGTTTTAATAATTCTGAAGAATTAGGAGAATGTTTATATAGTAACAGACTTTCTCCTGTTGATGTTTTAGCAAATCTTTCATGCGGAAAAACAGCACTATTAATAATTGATCAATTAGATTCATTAAGTTCTGTCTCTGGTAGAAGTTTGAATAAATGGTCTGTTATAGAAAATTTATTACAAAAAATCAATCATTATCCAAATATAAAAGTTTTAATCGGTTGTAGAGATTTTGATTTAGATAGAGATTCCAGGTTCAAGGAATTTGCTAAAAAAAATGAAAATTTAATTAAAAAAACTTTTATAACAAACTTATCAAATGCAGCAGTAAAAGAATCTCTTTTAAAACTTGGAGTAAACAAGGATTGTATAAGTGACAGTTTAATAAAGTTATTTTCTATTCCGTTGCATTTACAAATGCTCTTTGCAGTAGCAGAGTCAAAAAATATTGAAACTTTAAATTACCAAAGCCGATTAGACATATTTAATGGATTTTGGGATGCAAAAAAGAATATTGTTGGTAATGATACATGGCAAAAAGTAATTTTAGTAATGTTAAATTATTTAAATAGTCATAAAAAACTAACTGCCCCATTATGTATATTTGATTCAGTTAGGGATTCTTTAGAGAAATTGATTTCAGAAGGTATTTTGACAAAAGAAGAACAAAATATTATGTTTTTTCATGAAACATTTTATGATTACTGTTTTGCAAGAAACTTAGCATCAAATCAAGAAATTACATTATTACAATTTATTTTAGATAGCAATCAAAACTTATTTATACGTTCTAACGTTAGGCAAACATTAGAATATTTGAGATATGCAAACTCCGAGAGATACATCTCAGAATTAAATAATATACTAAATAATGACAGTATAAGAATTCATATAAAAACACTTATTTTGGAATTATTATTGAGTTTTGATGAACTACACCCTGATGAAATTCAAACGCTCATTAATTTAAAAGGTCCTCTAAAAAAGATTATACTGGATAGAAATGAATATAAACAAGCAGAATTCATTATAAAATATTACAATGGAACTATTTATGAAGAAATTACTAGCGAAGATACAAAGACCTTTCATAATGCTGCGCATTTATTATATATATGCTCAAAAAAATATGAAAATGAAGTAAATAGTATTATAGAAAAATTAGATGAAAATATCCTAAAAAAAATATTATTAATTGGATATCCAGAAACTATGTCTAGATTCCTTTTTTCACCATATTTATATAAAAATGGCAAATTATATCAAGTATTAGTTAATTTATTAAAAGAAAACAAGATTTATATAAAATCACTATGGGGACATTTAAAGTATACAATGTCCGATTTTGTTACCGTAGAACAAGTATTTGAGCTGTTTGAAATTTTATTAAAAGAAAGTATTGCCAAATTTGTGAATCAAGAAAAGTCTTATAGCAAATCAAAAGATATTGATATTTATAATCTGGATAAATATATCGGGCAAAATCCTGAACTTTTTTTAAATATAAATTTTAAGCATTTATTAAATGGGATTCAAGAATCTAAAAATTATGAATATCAAAATTTAATATATGATAGTTTATGTTCATATAGAACATATGGCTATGAAGATAACTATATTAAAGTTTTTAGAACAGCGTTTCGCATGATGGCTGAACAATCTCCAAATGAATATATAAAATTCATAGATGATTATAAAAACACTAAATATGAATCTGTAATATATTTTATTATAGATAGTATGGCATATTTACCTACAGATTATTCTGATTATATTATTAAATTTGTTATTGAACACTCATATATTTATAATGTGGGATACAATTCCGATTCAACATATTTAACTCAAATATTGATAAATAAATATACTAAGTATTGTAATGATATATTATTTAATCAATTAACAAACATTATTCTAAACTATAAAAAACAGCGAGAATATGATTATTTAAAAAAACTGATTAAAGAAAATCATATAAGAACTAACAATCCAGTAAATTATACTCAGGCACAATTGCTAGATTCTATAGACAAAGAACGCTTATCCATGCCATCATATATTTGTGCAAAATTAAAATTGCAAGAATTAAAACGCAAATTTGGAAATGATAATTTAATGGAAGAACCTACTGGAATTGAAGGTGGTATAGTTGTATCTCCGATTTCTATCGATATAGGAAGAAAAATGTCCTTGTTACAATGGAAAAAGGCGATATATAAGCATAATTCTCCGAATGGTAGTAGTATAAATGCTTGTATTGGTGGTGCTATAGAACTTTCAAGAGTGCTTGAAGCCGTAATAAAAGAACGTCCTATAGAGTTTATAAATTTCATATATCTATTAGAGCCAGATAAAACCTTTCATTATTATATTAAATCCATTCTATCAGGATTAGCATCTTTGGAAGGGTATTTTGAAGAGAAAGAAAATATTATAAAATATTGTTTTAATCTTGATAATAAAGAGTATAATCGAAGTATTATTACTTTGCTAGGATCCTTTATTGATAATACTGGGATTCACTTATCACAATATGATATTGATTTGATAATTAGTTATATTACAAATCCTAAATATAATGACGAATGGGATAATAGTGATGATATAGATTTGGTATCATTAAATTGTACAAATGGCAGTGCAATGTGGCTTTTAAAAAAGATATTACTTAAAGATATCAATTATAAAAACAAATTTAATGAGATTTTTGAAAATATAAATAATTATTCTATTGCTACAAGAGTAGCCTGTATAATACCTTTATATCCTTTGTATAATGATGATAGGAATTATGCTTTAAATATCTTAGAAAAAATTATTAATCAAGATATTTCAATTATGACATCAAACTACGTTCAAGAGTTTATTATAAATTCGGCTTTCAAAGATAATTATAATTTTTATAAAAATTTATTAAGTAATGAAACATTAGAAAATTCTTACTGTAAAAATTTAGCTGCAAAAATTTTTACTCATTATGGTTTAATTATAGAAGATGCACAAAATTTAGCTCTCAAATATATTAAATCTTCTGATGATGAATGTAGAATTGAAGCTGCTAAAGTATTTTCCCAATATGCTACGAGCAATAATATTATTAAAACGGCTTTTTATCAAGAAAACTTTGAAAAATTATTGAATGATAAAAATACTGATGTGGGTCAAGAATGTTTACATTTTATATATCATATAGAAGATATTAGCAAATTATTTGAAAGTCCATTATTTAATATAATAATTAATTCAAATGCTTTATTTTTAAATACCCATATTATCTATTCAATTAATGAAAAACCCTTTGATAAGAAATATCTTAACCAATATAAATCAATTATATATAAATACATAGATGTAAAATATAAAAATTTATATAATGCTGAAACTTCATATGAAATTAGTAAATTATTCGATATAATTTTAAAAGTTTATGAATTTGAGGATGATAATGAAATATTAGACTTAATAGATAAGTTTCTACAAGTTCCTGTATATGTTTTTCACGATATATTTAAAGATTTTGAAAGAACTTTATAGCTTGTTAAAAGAGGCCTATGTCATTTAATGCACGATGCCTTTGATGATTTTGTAGATAGTTGTTAGGTCGGTGTCGTTGGCGGATTTTAGAATTTTGATTAGGTCGGATAAAAGCTCTTCTTTAGGTTTTATGTGTGAAATATCAAGCATTTCGGATATGTCTACATTAAATGCTTTTGTGTCCTTTTCCATATTTTTGGCTGTAGGATAGTCCTTAACGGTTTCGACTAATCATATAATGGACATAGCTAAATTAGCTATGTCCACAGTCGTACACTATCTGCGTCATAAAAGTATAAACCTAAAGAATCATTATTAATTCTATCTTTAAATATATTGTAAGCATTATAAATTACATTTTCATCATTATTATAAACACTAATATAAATTTTTTTTATATTCATATTTTCATTTATTGCATTAAATATATGTGTATCATTATAGTTAAAAGAAACTCCATAAATTACTAGTAATCCTGAAATATTAGATATCTGGTTATAACAAAATCTTAAATATAAATTATTTTTTATTTTTTCTAATTTGTCTAGATAATTACCTTCAACAATACTAAGTGGAATATCTCCAAGTTTAATATAATTATCTATTCTTTCTTGCAACGAATGTTCTCTTGTAGCCTTAACCTTGAATGTATAATTGTTATTATCAGCAAATAAAAAATTAGCACCATGTAAATAAAAAATATTTTGATTTTTCCATCTATTTGTCCAGATATTATCGTAATATGAATTATAAGAAAATCCATCATTGTAGTAATTCCCAATATCCATAAGTGCCCAATATAGTAAATTATCATAATTCAATGTAAATATGTTATTGAATTTTGATATGTAATATATTACCCAATTCCATGTAGTATTATTCAAATCATGTTTTTCTGGATGAATATTTGATATTCCTGTTATTAAGTCTAATTTCATGTTCTCAATATCATTACCTATATAATATCTTGCATCTGGTATATCACAACATAATTCATATATAGTAATATCATTTTCAGCTTCACCTATTGCAGTTTCGTAATTTTTAGTATTACAGCGCCAAAAATAAGATTTTTCATAAGTACTTAATGGAGAGTTATCGAATATTTTTTCATAACTAAATTGTTCCCAACATTTGCAACTAAATCCATTACCTAATAACAAATTTTTCTGCATAAATTGGTTTTGTGAACTGTTCCATAAATCGTAAAAATCATAAATACTTGTGTGTTCATTTTTCATAACATGTCTCCTTAATAATTATACCCGATACAACAAATGCAGACTACTTTCGAGTAGAAATAGTCTGCATGAAATTAATTTTATATATCTATAATCTATTTAAATCAATGTTATTTGCTAATACCAAAACTTTATCATATGTTTTTAATTTATATTGCTAATCATATATAATTTGTCTTTAAAATAAATGTTTTTACTAAATAAGACTCCTATTAAATATTCAATTAAATTTTTTACAACACCCTCTATTATCATTGTAACAATTTAAGCTATATTTTCTTATTTATTATTAAGCAAAATTTACAAAATTTTACAATTATTTCTATTTTTATAAAAACAACTATAGTTTTTCAACAGGGATTAATGTATCTACTGAAACAGATAATGCTTTGGCGAGGCTTGCAATAACGACTAATGAAGGGCTATATTTTTCTTTTTCCAGACGTGCTAAGTATTCAGGAGTAATATTTGCCATTTCTGCCAATTTCTCCTGAGTAATATTTTTTCTTGCACGTTCAACTCTTAAATTTTCCGCAAATAGTTTTATAATTTCTTCTCTGTTCATACAAACAGTGTAACTTAATTGACAAAAATATCTAATGATTTATACTTAAATATATTGACCTATAAATCAGTAAAGAAGAAATTTAAATCAGTTTAATAGAGGAATCGCAAGCATGAATAAAAAATTATTAGCATTATCATTAGCAGTTGCGGCAGTATTTGGTTCATCAAATATTGTTACTGCAAAAGACAGAACTGTTATCAATGAGGGGCAAACTGTTACTCTTGATAATGAAAGTTTTGATTCTTTAAGATACGAGTATGGTAATGGTGGAGCAATATATAGTGATGGTAATTTAACGATAAACAACAGTAATTTCACAAATAATTCTTCTTTTAATGTAAATGAATACCAAGGTGTTGGACAAGGTGGTGCTATATTTTCTACTTATAAAGGGAAGTTGGATATAAATAATAGTATATTTGATTCTAATGAAAATGCGGTGTCTGGTTATCAAATAAATATTAACAACTCAAAATTTTTAAATAACTATGCAAATTATAATTACGTTGATTTTGATTACTCATCATTAGAAGGAAAAACATCTACTCAAGAGCCAAGAATAAATACTGGGGTTGCTGGTGGTGCAGGTGGGGGGGCTGCTGTTGGAGGATTTGTTGGAGATGGCAGTTATGTAGAATACTTAAATATCAATAATTCACAGTTTGATAGCAATTCAGGAAGTCCTGTTATTGTATCGTTGATAAATACCACAATTAAAAATTCTGATTTTACAAATAATGGTAGTAGTGCAATAAAATTATGGAATGTGTCTGGATTTATAAGCAAAAATTTTGGACTTGGTATAAATACAAATCCATTAAATACAATAGAAAATTCTACTTTTACAAACAATAGTGTAAGACACGAAATAGAAGGACAACTTGGACAAGGCGGAGCTATTAACAATGCTTATGGGGATATAAGTTGGTGCGAATTAGATATTATAAATTCAAAATTTCATAACAATTCAGCTGAACAAGGTGGAGCAATATATACTGGAACAGATTTAAATATTATCTCAGATAATGGCACAACTGAATTTAAGAGTAATTATATTGTTGATACAAACGGTAATAAAATAGAAAACAATGCAATATACGTTGCTCAAACTGATAGTCAAGAAAGTGATTCCGTACTTACGCTGACTGCAAAAAACAATGGTAAAATATATATGTACGATAATATTGATGGTCGCAACGGTTACAATGTCAATATTACAGGCGATGGCACAGGTACTTTATATTTGTACAATGATATTAAAAATGGTGATATTACTACTGGTAATATTACCATTGATGCTGCTGATGGTCAAACACATAACTATAACCTAAAAACTCTTAATTCGGGTTCTGATACAAATTATAAAATTGATGTTGATTTGAGTGGCTTGGCTCCTGTGCCTGATACTTTTACTGTTGGTGAGGGTTCTAACGGCACAGTTACGATTACTGATGTTAATTATATTGGTAATGTAAAAGAGTATAATGTTCAAGTTCTAAATGCACAGGATAATAATATTCAACTTGCTATTGGTGAAGATTTATTGAATAAAGAAATAGTTTTACAAGATACTGTTACTCCTAATGTTTCTGATGAAGTTACAAAAGATGCTAAGTGGAATGATAAGTTTGAAAAATATACTTTAAATACCAGTGTTATTGGTAATGTTTCTCTTGATACCACAACTACAACAAACGATAGTATAAAACTTACTGCAACTGACACAAAAACCACAAAGACAGATAATGTATCGTTAGGCGATACGTTGGCTCTTGTTAACCAGTTAGACACAAATGAAGATAGAAGTTTTTCGTTTGATACGGCGAATGATAAATATAATGTTTCATCTGACCTTGGCACAACTACGGCGGGTAAGCTGAGTATTAACGGTGAGGTTCTTCGCTCCGCTCAGAATGACGTTATTGCAAGGTCTGAAATTAACCTCAACGGACATAACGGGTTTGAGTTAGATAATGCTACAACCTTAAACGTAAACGATACAAGGCTTACGGGTAACGATACACTCATAACCATCAACAACCAAAATGCCATTGTGAACTTACAAAACGCTGACCTTAACGGAAGTATTGCCGCAGAAAACAGCTACAAATTAAACATTACAGGCGACACATCCGACAGAACAATAATTAACGGCGAAGTGGGAAAAGCTAACGCAACCCACAGTGGCGGTGAATTAGGATTTAACACAGACACCTTCAAAGATGCCGAGTTTTCTACTACCGCAGGCACAGTTGACCTTGTTACAGGTCAGGTAGAAAACTACGACATCGGAAAATTAACCTCTGACGAGTCCGCAAATTGGATTTTTGAGGTTGATTCATCGGGTTCGGGTGCCGATACTTTAACTGTCGGAACGGGTTCAAGTGGTACGGTTAACGTTTCTGAAATCAACTTCGTAAACGGCGATAGCCCGAGTGATGAATTTACTGTACAAGTCCTTAATGCTCAAGATGATAATATTCAACTTGCCGTTGACTCAAGCATTGCAGGCGAAAACCATAAACTTGGTACAGTTACAAAGACTTCACAAGATACGATTACTCCGACTGCAAAATGGAATCAGACTTTTAACAAATATACCCAAAACGGTACAAACTACGGTAACATTGATGTTGCGACAACCAACACTACAAATGACAGTTTGCAATTAAAAGTTACAAGTACCGAATGGGATGAAAAAACTATTAGCGGTTCAATGGCGATACTTTGGCACTTGTAAATCAGCTTGAAACCGAAGAAAACAGAAACTTTAACTTTGACTCGGCAAGTGATGTTTATGAAGTTAAATCTGATCTCGGAACAACTTCTGCAGGGGTGATGAATGTTAATGGGATTCTTCGCTCCGCTCAGAATGACGGTTCAGGACAAGCCGAACGCTCAACCATAAACGGCAACAACTACAATATGTTTGTATTGAGTAATCCAACGACTTTGAACCTTAACAACGTAAAAATTCAGGGTGCAAATTCTGTTGTATCCGGCACAAATAAAAATGCCGTTATAAATATGAATAACGTCGAATTAAAGAACAACGCAAGCGGAATTACGACAGCCGGCTCCGTAAACATTAGCGGAAAATCCTTATTTGACAACAATGACAACGGCATTGAAGTTACGGATGAAAATTCTATAATAACCTTAAACGGTCTTGACGGCGAGGGCTATGACGTAGTATTTAAAGACAAATTGAAAGGTGTTTCGGGTGCAAAACTTAACCTCAAAGCAGGACAGGTCGAATTTCACAAATCAGTTACCGACCTTGATATTAATATGGCAGGCACAACGGCAAACCTAAAAGCTGACAACGTATTTAACGGTCAAAACCTGACAGTTGCAAGTGCCTCTGATATTTCTATGATAAACAATTCTGTAGGTACAATGCAGTTGAACAGTTTAACTCTGAACGACAATATGAACCTCGGCGTTGACGTTGATTTGGCAAACAAATCTATGGATAGAATTAGTGCAAATACCTACAACCTCGGCGATAATAAAATTAACGTCAACAAGATGAATTTACTATCTGATGCAAAAGAAGTCAGAACTGATATTGAATTTGCGGATGAGAATTTGAGAAACAATGTAACAACAAGTGTTTCTGAGGTTGCATATTCTCCTATCTATAAATACGGAGTAAAATACAACAAAGATAACGGTGAATTTCAATTCACCAGAAGTAACTCTGGCGGTGGAGGTGGTAATACTCCTGGTGGCGGAGGCTCTGGCGGAAATTCAGGTGGAGGGTACAGACCGACATACAACGATTTAAACCCTGCAATTATGGCTTCACCTGTAGCTGCACAGATGGGTGGTTATGCAGGCATGTTGGATAACTACGGCAACGCTCTTAATCATATGGACATGTTTATGCTAAAGCCGTTGAATATGCGTAAAGCTGAACTTAATGCCAACAAATACGCTATTGCAGACGGCTCAAACGGAACATATTTACGTAACGAAACAAATACAACAGGTATTTGGGTTAGACCTTACACAAGTTACGACAGTGTAAATATGAAACACGGACCAAAAGTTAATAATCTTACTTACGGCTCATTTATTGGCGGTGATTTTGGTATGCACGATTTTGGTAACGGTTTGTATGGCGAATTTAGTCCATATATTTCTTACCAAGGTGCGCATCAGCATTATTCTGGCAACAGCGTCTACCAAAACGGTGGTTCTCTTGGATTTACGGGAACTTTGTATAAAGGAAACTTCTTTACAGGCTTAACCGCAGGCGTAGGTGCTAATGTTACAGAAGCAAGCACTATGTACGGTAACGAAGACTTCCCGATGCTATCAACAGGTGTGGCAAGTAAAACAGGCTACAATATCGAATTTAAAGATGGCAAATTTATTATTCAGCCAAGCTTGTTAGTCAGTTACACTTTTGTAAATACATTTGACTACAAAAATGCAGCAGGAGTAAGAATAGATACTGCTCCACTCCATGCAATACAAATTAATCCGAATATAAGATTTTCATTCAACACCAAAAACTATTGGCAGCCGTACGCTTTTGTCGGTATGAATTGGAACATTATGGAATCGGGACACTTTAAAGCGGCTGATACAACTTTGCCTGAATTAAGTATTAAACCTTATATTCAGTACGGCTTAGGTATTCAAAAATTATTTAGCGATAACTTTACTGCATTTGCACAAGTAGCAGTTCGTAACGGCGGACGTAACGGTGTAGGCGGTACACTCGGTATGAAATGGATACTCGGCGGTCAACCCAAAAAACAAGAAGAACAAAAACCTAAAAACGTGCTGTAAAACTAATTTTTCCATGGGTTAGTTAAATCAGCATAATCATCTGGGAATTGGAAATGTTTTATTTGATTCCATTTAAAACGGTAAAAATCATCTTCCCTACTGGCAGATAGCAAATTATGTACACAATATTTTTTCTGAGGTGGTGGACAAATAACAATCTTCTTTTCCGGATATAGTTCTTTAACTCTTTTTACAACCGGTACATAATCGTTATCTTCACTTAATAAATATGCCATATTAAAACTATTTGTCATAGCTTTTTCTAATAATGTTATTGCTACATTTACATCTGTATGTTTTTCTTCGTGTTTCAATATCTTTTCATCAGGTCTTTTTTGTTTGCAATCTTTGCAAGGATAAATGTATTTCTCTTTAAATTCTCCTAAAACTACTTTTACCCCGGAAGCTTTTAGGGCTTTAAGATAAATTCTGTGCCTCGCTTGTGATTCAGGACTTCTGTGCTTGGCAATTGCTGAAAAGAAGATGATTTCTAATTCAAAATCATCTGATTTTAGGTGACTTTTTATAGCTGATGTTAATAACGATTTGTAATCAAGCCACTTAACACAAACTTGCTGATGCTTTTGATAAAGTGCTAATTTGTGATAATAATTAAAGCCATCTATAAGAACTAAAATCTTTTTCATGCTTCTAATTATACTGCAAATCCAAATATAACGCAAACGACAGGCATTAAGCCTGTCATTTGAACCATAGAATAAATCTATGGCGAGTATATCTTTTTGATTAACAATTTTGTTAATATCTTTGTTACTAATATCATTATTTACTATTTTAATGATTTTGTCAATCCTTCATTCAAGATACGTTTAATTGCCGTTCAATTTGTGTTCAAAATTATTGTGTTCAAATGATACGGTTTGAGGAACATATACTTGATGTTTTTCATTGAAAGAGTGATGAATTGTGTAGCTTGAAAGGAGCATACTATGATTGAAAAAGATTATATACTATACGGAACAAAGATTTTAAATTTAAAAACGCAAGAAATCGGCTTGCTAATTTATCTATGGGAAAACAAGTATGCTGATAAAACCGTCGATTTTGCAACTTGCGTTGATAAAACAGGCAAACGCTACAACATTGAACTTGATAATATAAGAGGGTTTGAAGATGATTTTGAAGAATAAATTAACTAAAGAGACATTGGATATTCCGTATTTTGAATTCCGAAAAAAGTTTGCAAAAGAAATTCAGGATGCATTTGAAAGTTACCGCAAAACACAATTAAATAAATATTCTTGGACCTTCAAAGATGATAATTCTTTGGAGTTTAATTTTTATTTTGAACTACAATGGAATTATAATCATTTTTGAATGTCAAATTGGTACATTAAAAGACTTTAAATATCTTAGCTTGTAATAAGTATTTTGTGAAATTATTTATATCTTCGTTTTGCTATATATTTGTGATATTCTTAGTAAAAAGGAGCTAAAATGAGATTACAAAAACACATTATTATATCTTGCATAATTATACTAATTTTGTCTTTAATTGGAATTTTTGTTACTGAACAAAATAATAAGTTTTATGATCTTTCTACAGGCGTATTTACCGGAGTTGTGTTAACAGGCATGACTTCAATAATCTTGTTTCTTTATGAAAAAAATAAGATTATAAACAAACTATATAACAATTTTGCGGAAATTTATTTTACACTCTGTGTAATTGATAAAAATTTAGGTAATTTTCTTATAAAAAAAGAAATTACGGATATGAATTTTAGGATAAATTATAAACTGACAATGGAAATTATAAATACAATAAAAGAATTTGATTTTGATGAATATACAAGCTTCTTTGACAGCAAATTTAATAGTTTATTAGAACAATTTTTAAGTTTTAACCTGAAGTTATACAATTTACACAATATTGTAGGTGAAAGAAACCAAGGCGTTTTGTACCACGAGCTAACTGTAAAAGATCTGGAACTAAAACGATTACAGGGATATGCCGCAAATATGCTTTTACCTTACGAGCAACAAGCAATAAATGATAGAGAAGCTCTTCTTATTTTAATAGGCAAATTGCATGAATATGTTGCGTCATTAAAACTAGAATTAACATCAAACCTAACAAAATTGGATAATTATCATAAATTCAAAATCAGTTGGGATGGTAGAAAAAGTTTGCTGGAAAAACAAGTTCAAGAACTTTCTTAGTTTTATTAGAACAAAAAATATTTATGCATTATCAATACAAACATTTAATATGTAGATAAACAAAATAAAAATAATATTTTATAAAATAGCGTGGTGCTATGTTTACATGCCTAAAATATCTCTTTCAACTATTTTTACAATATCTTCCGGTAAATATCCTTCTTTTTTTGATTTTTGTTTTTGTTTTGTTTCAGTTATTTCTTGTTTTACCTGCGGAAGATTCTTCAAGATATTCATCAGCGAATACATTTCTGCTTGCGGGGTTTGCTTGTTATTATCAATATCATTTGAAATTTTATACATAATTTTTTGTGCAAAATTTAGCAGTTCACGATTAAATAGTTCTTGTTCTCTGCCATTTTCAAACCTCTTTTTATCCCATTCATATTCCTTTTTCCAATAAAATAAAGTCCTGCGCGAAAGGTCGAGTTTTGCACCAATCACATCAAGCGGCTGCTTTTCGTAAACATACAAATGCTCTGCCTGTTTTAATTTATCTAATTTTGTCATTTTATACCTCAAAAATTATTCTGTTAATACTAAATTGGTTTTTATCCGTTAATCTTTTTACTTGAAAATTCGGATTATTTTTTATGTACCCTAATTGGCGAAAGTATTTTAACAATTGATTCAACAATGCTAAGGAATTTTTTATTCTGCGTGGTTTTAAATTTTGATTTGAACAATACAAATAAAAATTCTTAATATCATTCATATCTATTTTTGAAATCTCTTTATCTCTAAAAAATGGTAAAATTATGTGTATAAACAGAGTGTTATAGTTTTTGGCTGTTCCCTTTTTACAATTTTGTTGCACATAATTTTTCATAAAATATTTAATTGCATTATTTATATTCATAGATTTTCTGGAATATTTTTTGTTTGTGAATATTGCATAATTAACATTGTTATCTTTTTCTATAAAACGATACAAGTACTGTTCAAAGATTATTTTACCCTCGTACAAAAGCCGTTCAAGTTCCGTTTTACAATCACATTCAGCAATCATTTCGATTTCATCAAGGGTAAATTCTTTTAAATGTCGTGCTAATTTAAGAATATTCATTTTTGTTCCTTTCTGTCTTGGATTTTCGGGGTGTCGGCGGAGTAACGTCCGACCGACACCTTACGGGCTGGGTTCGCTTACGCTCACACGGCGCCCTACCGAAAATCCGCTTCATATAATCTACTCCATAATTTCTTTTGTAATTTCGGTTAAATTATTATCTTTGGCAAAAGTTTCCATTTGGTTTATTAATTGAACAATTTGCCGGAATCTGTTGTATTTTGAGTGTATATATTCAATAGCATCAGGAGTAAATGGAACTTCTGACAACTGAGCTATAATTTGACTCAAATCATTTACTCCAAATGTTTCAAACTTTAAAATTTCTGAGAACCGGTCATACAAATGTTTATATCTTTCAAGTTTTCTGTGTGCCAATCCCATTCCGATAAAAATTATCGGGCAGTTGGTTTCATCATGAATATCCCGCAGAGTTTCAATGGTTTTGTAGTTATTCATTAAATAATCAATTTCATCAATAAAAATCACTTGCGGGTTATTTTTCAGCTTTTTTACAACGATATTAAAATTATCCGATGTCAAAAATCTTGGAATCTCGTCAAGCTCTTTAACCATTTCTTCAAGCAGCCATCTGCCTGTCATTAGATTTGAGGCTCTTAAATATATTCCGTCATATCTACAAGATAACCATAAAGCTGTTTGAGATTTACCAAGTCCCGGCTCACCGTAAACAAGTCCCATTTTAGGAATATTTTTCGGCTTATTAATCAGATTTTCAACAAGTCCGATAAAGTTTTTCACATTTTGAGTTTTAACAAATATTTTCTTCATATAACAATCGATACTCCTTTGTATTTTTAAATTCCGCTATCCAAGGATTATTCGGATCATTCTCAACCAAATATTCATATTTTTCTGAATTATTTTTGAACAGCGTTTGAACCCTTTTTGAATCCGTTTTGAACGGGGTTTGAAGGGGTAAATGAGAAGTAGCTTGTTCTACTTGGGTTTCAAGCAGTTTTATATCCTCAAATTGAAGATATTTTTTGACAGATTCTACAGTTTTCTTCTTTAACTGACGCTGGCGGACAATTTTCTGCTTATAATCCTCGTAATCTTTGACATCACCGAGTAACTTTGCCATCGGGTGTGTTTCGGTTACTCTTTCTGCGGTACACAGATATTCGCCTTTTGGGGTGTAAACCTTAATGTTTGTAAGGTCAAAAAGATTGTATTTAATAAGAACTTTACTCTTAAAACCATAAAGTCTTTCATCAAAATAATCACAGTTTAAAAACCTGATACCGTTTCTTTGAATTGTTTTAACTTCTGTCGCAAGCATCAAATCGTCAAGCATATTTTTATCTATATTTTGTCTTTTTCGTTCTTCTAAAACTTCAGCTATTGTTTTATCCGGAGCATTCGGACAAGGTTGAGAATTCTTGAAACTCAGCCACATATCAATCATTTTTATTGTTTCTTCAATTGTTGGAATGTAATCTATATGCCAAGATTTGTGTAGTTTTTCATTCCTCATCATGTATGCAGGCTTATTATTTATTGATGAACCGACATAACTCGGCAATAATTTTTCAAATCCTTCTTGAAATTCTTTAAAAAATCTTTCAATAACTTTTGCTCTTGCATTATACGGTCTTGCAAAAACCGTTTCTACACCTAGTTTTGAATACAATCCCTGAAAACCGAGTTCAGTAAATCCTTTATCATCAGTAAAATATTTTGCCCGAAAAGCTCTGCCGTTATCCTGATAAACGACTTTTGGTATCATATCAAGATTGATTATTGCGTTCCGCAGTGCACTTGCTATACACTGCGTATTTTCTTCAAGCATAATTTCATAACCAACTAACGCAGTTGATTTCCAATCCAAAAATCCGACTAATGTTGCTCTGCAGGTTTTTCCTGTAAACGGATTTATTACCTGAAATGCTAATTTATGTCCATCGGCTACTAAAATATCTCCGACTTCAAGTAAACTTGCATCACGTTTTATATATGGTTCGACTTTATCTGACAGTGCTTTTTCTCCGTCACGAGCAAGAATCCATTTGTCGTAATTATTATCTTTAAACCATTTTGCATAACGCCTGAATGTAATATCTGCCGGAATAAAATTTTGTCCTTGTTCTTTTAATTTGTATTTTGTAAGAGCAATAGCTTTTCCGATAGATAATCGATTCGGGTGCAAAAGCAAACTCATAAATATTTTTATTTCTTCATCATTTAAAACAGTTCTGTAATCATTAACGCTACTATATTTGTACTGTGACAAAAGCTTTGTGTAGTCTTCCGTTCCGTTTAGCATAGCAAGCCAACGATGCAAACTGCCTCTAGAGATTTTGCCTAAAATCTCAAAAAGATGAGAATTTGATGTATTATGCAATTTCACAAAATCATAATCTGCCTGAAGTTTATTTTTAGATTGTTTTCTAAACTCAAGCCATTTATGAACAACGTCTAATCTTGCTAAAGCTATTTGTTTACATTTTTCTGGTGTAAATTCTGCCATATGCGTATGCTCCTTTGCATACACATTAATCACTCTGTTTCGCAGAAACATCAAGTCCTAAATCTCAATCTCAGAGACATTTCGACACATGTCAAACTAAAAGATAAATTATTTTTGCACTTTGTTGCACAAAATTGCACGAGGCAAATGTTCAAATATATTAGGGGTTTATGGCATAAAACATGCTGAAAAACAAAAATATTAGTGCAAAATAGTGCAAAAATCAGGACAAAAGTGCAAGAGTCGTCCGGCAAATCTCTACACTACAAATCTCCCTCTATCGCCCTATAATTAGGCAACTTCGCCTAAAAACTCCCATCACAACTGTCCTGAAAACCTATA
>Ga0247611_10004550_pt1 | contig 19134 bp, 9 predicted proteins | sample 177DNAGHGhighgp2_FD_192422 | JGI IMG/M metagenome (GOLD analysis project Ga0247611, IMG submission 192422) | Sheep rumen microbial communities from Palmerston North, Manawatu-Wanganui, New Zealand - 1770 DNA GHGhigh gp2 | ecosystem: Host-associated > Mammals > Digestive system > Stomach > Rumen ... | reverse complement strand
GCTTTTGTAACAACGATTTTATCAGCATCTGTTGCATGAGCTGCTACACCAGAAACTTCGTTAGCATATACAGCACCTGAACTAATAAATTTATTAGAATTTGCTGTAGGAGTTGCATCAAAGTCTCCAGAAATAACACCTGTAGTATTGTTGTATAATACAGGTCCTGTTGCTGATAAATCAGTTAATTCAATTTTGTCAGCGATGTCTGTTTGGATTTGAGTTTCAACTTGTTTAGCATTAACTGCTTTTGTTTCATTTGTGCCTGCTGCTGCTTCTACATCTGTTGCAATTTGGATTAAACCTTTTTGTGCATTTGTTGCGTCTTTAACACTGATTGTGCCATCTGCTGCTACATCAATGTTTGTACCAACAATAACACCACCAATATTTTCGCCATCAGCAGGAGTTAAAGAAACTACTCTTCCTTCTTCTTTTACACCACCTTCAAATGTGTAATCACCTTGGCTTAACGCATCAATCCATTTGGTTCCATTAAATACATATTCTGTATTGTCAACTGTATTGAAATAGTGTTGACCAACCACTGGATTAGATGGAGCGGCTGCCAGGTTTTGAACACGGAAATTTTGAATCTCATTTTTTAGTAAGTCGATGTTGTTGTAAAATTTCATATTCTTTTCTCTCCTCTAGTTTAAGTAAGCTACTCCGGCAAACGCCCCCATAAAACTCACTTCGACTACATTTGAGCTTATATAGTTGACATCTGCTATTACTTGTTCTCCCGCACTATTAACTATTGTAACACTTGGGTATTTACCCAAGTTATGTGTTATCGTCCATTTATCAGAAGCGGTATCCTGATAATGGGTATAATTTAAATCTTGTACTGTTTTGGTAATTGAGAATGTTGCTTCAATTGGTGTTCTTGGAGCAAATTCAAAATTAACTGTTGCTCCTAATGTTTGTTCTTCTTGACTCATCCTGTACCACCTGTGCTTGTGCCGTAAAAGGTAACATACCTTCACATGTTTGTCTTAACCCATTCTCATCAAATACTTGTAAATAACACTCACTATTTTGGTAAAGTTTTTTGGACTCTTCATGAGTAAAATTTACTCGTATTGGAAATTGAGGTCTTGTATAAATTTTTTGTATAGGACCGCATTGGAAAATTGCTTTTGAAATTGTTTGTCCGTCTAATCCAGAACAATTAATAATAATAAAGTCTTGTCCAAATGCCGCCGTATCATCACCTTTATAAATTGCTGTCATTCTTCTTGACCCCTCTTTATTTTAATAAAAAACTACTCCTCTAGATTTAAACCAACACTCTGTCCAAACCTATATTTTAATAATAAACTTTGTCATAAAATAACCCTTGGGTTAAACACATTTCCAAGGGTTATTTTTATTTAATTACTTTACCAATAAATTATCTTTTATAACCAAGACCTGTACTATTGTTTGACAGATTAAAGCCTAATTTACTTGTCTGAGATGTTTGTAATAAGGACTCTTTCATTTTCTCGACTGCATATTCTGATGCTTCATCCTCCTCGTCCTCATTGTCTGACAGTAAAGTAATTGCATTCTTTATTTCTTCCGCTGATTTATTTTGTGAAGTTAATTCATCTACCTTTTTCTTTGCTGCATCTATATCTTCCATCATACCTTTTCTTAGATATTTATTCATAGCAAATCTTGTAGATTCCTTTTCTTCTGCTTCAACAGATTCATCTATTATATTTTTAGTTAATTTATTTGCTTTTACATAACCATCTACCATGTTTTTTAATACCTGGTTTTCTTCTCTCAAACAATCCAATCCATAATTTTCTAATAATTTATTGTAGAAAGTTGTTTCTGACATTTTCTTATTCTTTAATGTTTTTTCTATTGCTTCTGCTATTGGGTTTACAGATTCTTCTAATTCTTCCTCAGAACCTTCTTCTGTTTCTTCATCTTCAATTGGCTCTTCTTCTATTGGTTCATTATCTAAATCTTCTTCCTCAGCAGGTGCTTCTTCAACTGGTTCTTCCATTTCAGTGTCATCTTCTACAGTTAAATCATCTACTGCTGTCTTTGTGTCTTGTACTTTTGTACCAACATTATTGATTTCTTGTTTTACATCTTGTTTTACATCTTGTAATGCTGATTTAATATCATTCTTTATATTTTCTATTTCTTTTGTAAACATAGATTTAAGTTCTTCTAATTCTTTTGCTAAGTCACCTATTCTATATAAAGAACCGTCTTCTTTTGTTTCAACAGTGTTTGCTAAAGCATCTGGAAAATCTAAATCATTAATATCAGTTAGCATTCCCATGTTATCTGTAAATTCTTCGTTCTTTTCTTCATCTTCCTTTTTATCTTTTTTATCTTTTTTGTTTTTTGGTTCTCTTGGACCTTCCATACACATTTCTTGTATTTCTTCCTCAGGTGCTTCTTCTGGTTCTTCCATTTCTTCACCTTCTGCATCCAAAAGTGTTTTAATATATTCTTCTATATCATCTACGATGTCTTCCACATCATCTATTTTTTCAACTGCTTCTTCTGGTGTTGTTATTTCTTCCTCAGTTTCTTCATCCTCTTCATCTTCGGCATCTTCTATCTCAGCATTTTGTTCTTCTACATCTTCTGCTGTTAATGCTTCCCCACCAAGTTCATCTAAATCAACATCCTCAGTTAATTCGTCTTCTTTTTCTTCTATATCTTCTACTTCTGGTTCTTCTGTTTCACATTCACATGGTTCTTTACCACATTCTGGATAAACATCAGAACATTCTTCCTCACATTCATCTTCACATGGTTCACATTCTTCACATTCACCATCTTCACATTCAACATTTTCTGGTTCCATGAATTCTATTTCAACATCTTCCATATTATCTAAATCTACATCAGGTAATACTTCCACGTCAATAGGTGCTATTTCATAGTTACCCATAAATGCTTCTTTGTCTTCTTCACTACCAAATGATGGATTTTCCTTACACATCATATTGGTATAATTTCCCCATTCCTTGTTTAAATGGTCTTCTACTTCTGTCCAACTGTTAAAGGTACCTTGGTCTACAACTTCAGCACCGACAGTGTTGTAAACTTTGTAGGCTTCTTGTACCAACATCGTTTCTTTCATCTCTTCTTCTCCATTATCTGTAGTTATCTCAAAATCTTCTTCTTTTTTACCTTGTTCTACCATTTGTTTAATATAATCTTCTGCTGCTTCATTATCTATATAAGGTCCTGAAATATTCCCTTCATTATCCTTTACATAAACACCAGCACCATTATCTTCATTTACAGATTCAACCTTTCCTTTAGCTAAACCCATGTCTTTTAATTTAGCCCATTTATTTTGGATTCTATTAAACTGTTCTGTATCCTCAGAGGCACCTTCCATATCCCCATTCTCTTCCTTTTCTTGTGCTCTTTTGGCTAATTTCTTTAGGGAGTTACTAATTGTTTTATCTGATAATTCATTTATTGTTTCTTCATTCATAGAATCTTCTATTTTTTGTTTCTTTTTCTTTTTATCTTTTTGTTTAAAAGATTCACCAACATGTATATCCCCATCAAATTGTAACTCATAAGAAACTAAAAACATTTCTTCATTACCATTTAACATGGAATCTATTTGTTCTTCATCAAATATACCCATGGATGTAATATCTTCTCTTGTTAAAGAACTTGCATCTGAGATATATAATTCTAAATCATCATAACTAACATGACCATCTGCTACTGGCATAGCAATTTTTTCTAAAATAAATAATTTAGCATCTTCTGTTAATTGTTCCCATTTCTCATCCATAGATGTATGTAATACCCAATTACCAAATTCTGTTGGTTCTACACCTTGTTTATTTCCATTTTCTATTTCTATTGCTATATTACCTAATGCTTCAGAACCATAATATGGACCTTGTTCTTCATTTAAAGATTCATCTGTTGATAACATTTGTCGTTCATAATTATCAATATCTTCTAAAGAAATCCATTCTGGTTTTTCTGGTAATTTATCATATATTTTTCTCATTTCAGCAATTTGGTCTTTTACATTTCCTGCCCATAATTGTTTTTCATTTCTATTACCAAACCCTAGAAAATATTCACAATCTTGTCTTAATCTATCTAACATCATGTAGTTAAATTTATCATCTTCTTCATTTAAAGATTCATTTAATTTCCAACCATTTATTTTTCCTTGTGTATCATCAAATTTAATTTTATTTTGCTTTAATAATTCTTTTACTGTATTGTCTATAACAAAAGCATGAGCACCTATGTTATTATATAAATCTTCTTGTGTAGCAAAACCATATTTTTTCAAGAATTTTATAATGGCATATTCCGTTTTTATATCTTCATTTAAAGATTCATTTACATGAGCATTTAACAAATCTGTATATTTATTTATAAAATCTTTTACTGCTTTTACATCATAGTATTCTTGTAAACCTAATTCATCCATAAATGTTGCCGCTTGTTGTCTTACTTTAACAACTGGGTATTCTTTACATATTTTGGTTAAACATGTAAGTAATTCATTTTTAAAATCAGGTGTTACATATTCTTTTTTCTTATCATTTAATGCTGTATAAACATCACCTGGTTTATTATCTTCTTGATTGAATGCTTCGTTTAATTTTTCTTCACAATCTTTATCAATATACCAATTTGTTCCCCATTTTCAACCCACATAACACAAACAACAGTATTTTCATCTAAATCTGAGTGTTCATATTCATATTTTGCTCTTTGTATAGCAGCTTCCTCTGTATCTTCTATTGCTATACATTCTGGTTCTGCATTTTCGTCATCCCCATCATAAATACAAACTTGGTAGGTATATCCATCTTCCAAGGTTTCTTTTAAAGATTCTCTTATATATCCCTTTTTGGATAATTTATCTAAAATTGTATCTTCCATTAGTACAGATTGTTGAGGTACTGTAACATCGTGGAATATCATTATACCTTCATCCATTAATTTTTGGAAATCTTCCTTTGTATATTTATCCCTATACAGTTCCGGATATTCTACTGCAATATTTTCTCCTTCTAAGAATAATCTTGCTTGAATGCCACTTGGCATAAAAACAGGCATTCCATCTTTAATATCTTCAAACCTTGTTAAATTCATTTATATTTCTCCTTTAGTTTCATTGCCTAATGCACATTCTAATAACTGGTTATATTTATTTAAATCTATAAAAGATTCCTGTTGATTAAAATATTTATTCCATGCTGTGTCTATATTATCTACATTATAATTAAATGGTTCCCCACCTAATTCTTTTACTGCTTTCATATAATCATCGGATGTATATTTTGCTGATTTAATTTTATTTTGTATATTCTTTATTACTTCGGCTTTCTTTGCTTCTTTCTTAGATGTACTACCTTTAATGGAATCATTTTCCTCTTTGGAATTAGCAATTGTTTCTACATCTTTCCAATCATTATAATTATCCCAATCTAAATATTCACAGCATTCTTTTGTTGTTTCCACTAAATCTTTAAAATTTTCTAAAATTTCGGAACGAACACTTCTATCTACTCTATCTTTTTGTAATAATTCTTTATTTAAAAATTTAGTTGTATCTAATAAAGTCTTTTTATCTTCTTTATCTACTTCCGGATAATTATATAAAGTATTTACTAATTTAACAAATACTTTATTTCCATATAATTCTCTTTTTATATCATTTACAGATAGTTTTTCTAATGATTGTGGAATACCATTTTTATCATATTTATCGGAGTTTTTCTTTCTTGCTTCTTCAGCATCTTTTTCAGCTTGTTGTCTTTTTTGTTGACTAATTCCTTTAATCCAATTTAAACCATCTTTAAAACCTAATTTACCAAATTTACCATCAAAGATAGCTGCTGTTATAGGGTTAGAATACATAAACATTTTTACTGCATCTGTTGCTATAGGAGATTCAACAAATGCCCAAAATGTTCTTTCTACCCATGGACCTTCTGTTTTAGATAAATCATTTGGATTTGGAACCTTTTTTGCTTCCTCATCATTTTTAATTTGTTCTTCAATTATTTTTTCTACATCCTCAAATTCATCCATGAATTTTTGATATGTTAATAAATCTTTTTGTGTTTTATCTACATTTGTTTTATATTGGTCGGATGTTAATTCCGGATTATCTTGATTATCTTGTTTTTGTTTATCTTCTATTTCTAATGGTTTTGCTTTTATTTGTTTTTGTGTTTCCTCATCTACAAATGCTTCCGGATTAATAGCATCTATCATTTTTTCTGATTTTGTTATAAATCCATTAGATAATCTTAATTGTTGTTCCAAGAATTGTATTTCTACAGGTAACATCTTTTTTACATTTGTTTGTAAATCATTTGAAATAAAGCCTTGAATTTCTTGTTGAAATCCTTGTAAACCTTTAACATATAAATCCCATGCTTCTTTTGGACATGGTTTATCTTTACCAACCTTTTCCCACATGGCATCTGCTTGTTTAAACACTTGAAAATATTTTTGTGTTATCGCTGCAAATTTATCTCTACATCCTATGAATTCTTGCGTAAATTCATTAGGTGTTTCTGTTGCCATGTTTGGATTATATTTTATTAATTGTGATTTTGGTTCTTCTTTTTTAACTGGATTTGTCTGATTATTTTGTGCTTGTTGTTTTTGTTGTAATCTTTTTTTCTTTTTTGAAACAAATCTTTTCTTTTCATTAAGTTGAGATTCCAAAAGAGATATATCCATCCCTTCTGCCTTCTTTATATTATTAATTAATTCTTCTAAAATAGATATCAAGATTCAATTTCCTTTATTTTAATTAAAAACAAGTAGTAAATATTCCATAATTACAAGAAAAAGATAAAAATAACTCATGTTTTTCTACCATGAGTTATTTTTAATATATGGATTTTCAAATGAATATTCTAGACCAATTCTAAAAATGTTTCAGCATATGAAATAATATTTCCTTCTTTGTCAGTTCCAAATTGATATAATATTTCATGTTTCCCATCATCTATTATGTTTGTTACAATAGCATTTAATTGTTTTGGGTTCCATGTTTCCCCAAATATTCTTTTACCCTCCAACACATAGTATTGGTTTAATTTTAATCTTTGACCAATTTGAAATTTTGACATTTTTTGTTCTCCTATAATTTTTATGTATAAATATATTATAACATGTTATAAGAAAATGTCAATCTTTAGTTTAATATTATTAATCATAATAAAAATGACTCATGCTTTTTATGAGTCACTTTTATATGGATTTTCAAATGAATATTTTTATTTCTCTTTTTTATTTCGGTCAACTTTTTCTATTCTTTTCATAAATTTTGAGGTAGATTTTCTTGCCTGGTCAGATAATCTTTCATCTACATTTCTAATCTTTGCTAATATGTCTTTTAATGTAATATTATCCCCATATTTTCTTGCCAATGCTATTAATTGTTGTTTATCTGTATTTTGTTCATTTTCTTTTAATTTTCTTTTTTGGGACTCATCTAAATCATCTGCTAACCAATCATCCTCATCCGGGTCGTCATAATTTCCATCATCATAGGGTTCCATACTTAATTCTTTGTGGTAATAATCCAATGCTTCCTCCTCGGAAGAAAACCATTTAGACCTTCTATCTGTTTCATAATCCCCACCAGTAAACCATGCTGCGAATATAGCATATTTACCATCTACCTCTATCATATGGTATGCTGGGTCCCACTCCGAATTTTCATTACAATCTATTTGATATTCACTATCGGCAAAATCAAAATCTGGATAACCCTCCAAAAATTTTTGTAATTTTTCATTTAATTGTTTAATATTCATCTTGTTCTCCTTAAAAGAAATGATATCTTTCTTCTGAATAGTACCTTAATATAAAACATGCAAGATTGTATGTTTTTCCATCTTCTAAATCTAGGTTATTGAAATCTCTCCAAAGAACTTTCACACCAGAAACACTGGCACTATTATCCACGGTATCAATACAGTAATCATTTGTTATTTCTGAGGTATTAGTACAAACATCTTCTACAATATCTAATATATTCTCTAGGGTTGATTTATTAAAATCATAATCATATTCTTCTTCTATATCTCCATAATAGTAAGCATAATAACCGAACTCATAACCATCCCCATCACGGTTACTCCAAACTTCAATAACTTTTTTGCTTGGATTATATCGTAATAATAAATCATCTTCAGTTCTTAAAGAATAATTACAATTGCCATACTGTCTTGGTAAATCATTTTTCATTGCTCTTAATTTCTTTTTAGCAACTGTTTCATCTTGTTCTGGACCTACGTAAGAAGCTTGAGTGTAGTTTCTTCTTTGTTTTCTTTGTTCTACATCTTTTTTATCCCTCATACCTTCTAAATCATTTATTTTATTCCTTAGTTTATTTAATTTTTCTTCTGAATCTTTTAAATGAGTTTCTTTTTCTTTATTAAGCTTTTTTATTGAGTCATCATTCCGTTCAATATTTTTATTGGCTTTCTTTAAGGCTGATTTAACAATTTTATCTGAAATTTCATTTATTTCATAAGACTCCTTTTTAGAAGCGTAATTAGGAAGTTCCGGACATTTTTGTAAAAATTCTTGAGCTTTTTTAAGGTCTTCTATATAATGATTAAATCTATCATAAAATAATCCTTTAAGTTGACTATCTATGATTTCTATAGAATTTATTTCCTTTAAGTTATTTTGTAGATAATTAAGTAAATATTTATAATAGTCATTCAACCAGCTTGGTGTAAAATAAGGGTCCACCTCTTCCGTATATCCTTCTCGTGTTCCAGTGAAATAAGGATATCCATGAGTATCAGAAAATACAGGCATCCCAGTCATTTTAAAACATAATTCATCTTGACGATATCCCTTATCTGGATAATAAAATTCCCATTGTGCTAAAGAACCATTAATTTTACATACCGGTACAGGTTTATAAATTCTTCCTTCAAAAGAAGTTTTATGTTTCATATTTTTAGTTTTTTCTTGTTCTTTATCTGCTAATTTTTTATCAAATTTTTGGGTTGTCTTATCTGTTTTCTTTTCTAAATCTGCTAATTGCTTTTTACGAGCGTCAATAACCTTGTTTTTAAGTTCATCGGAAATTTCATTAACAGTAAATTTTTCTAATTGTTCCCTTAATTTTTTAAAATCCATAAATTTTTCCTCACTTATAACATTTTATTTTAATAAAAAATGGGTTAAAAGTTTTTAAAAACCACCAATATTAGAAATCCATATTTTTTATATGATTTATTTTTGTCCCTTTGGGTTACCCAAAAATCTTGAAAACCTACTAATATAGTAATCCTTAATACATTAAAGATTAAATATTGTCAAATTAGGGGTTAAAAAAGATAAAAATTGGTCTAAAATAATTTTTAGACCAAGTAAATGTAAAAAGAAATTATGTCTTATTAAAATGTCGTTTTTTGTTTAAATGTAATATTTGTATATGGAATTATATCAAAGTAAGATGTCATATCATTACTTACTAATTTAAATTCTATTTTATACCCATAATTATATACAACTCTATCTGGGTTAGAATTTGTAATTCCATCAGCCTCATATCCAAATGGAACATTAACACCATAAATACCTGTTATTAATGTACCCATGTAATCTACATTCATTCTCTTTAAGGATGTAGAATACCATGTTACATCTCCTGTATTTGTATGAGCATCAAAGTTATCATTTAGATTAACTTTTCTATAATATGCTTTTACTTGATTTGCTTGTGTTTGTGTTGTTATATAATAATTTGCCCTATCAGGTGTAGAATTAAAGTTAAATGGTACAACATTTATAGTATGTTTTGGTGATTTTCTAAATTCATATGCAGAAACATTTCTACCAATAACTTTAAGATATACTTTACCATCTTTAATTATATATTGAACAACATAATTATAATTCTTTCTTGCTTTATGTAATCTTGTCCATACATCATCTCTACTTGCAATAGTTTCATCATTAATTACAAGATTTGTAGCAATACCTTGGTTAGATATATCATCAACTGTAGTAAAGAATACATATATTTTATTTCCATCTTCTACTGCTTTAGGTTTAAATTGTAACCAAGATTCATCTGAGAATGTTGTAGCAATACCAGCTCTATTAATGGATACATTACCATATGGAATAATATAATTAGAATTATAGTAAGAAATAAATGGTGTCATAAAGTCATCTATCTTAACATAAGAACTATCTAAATAATGTACACCAGTTAATTCATAACCTAATCTTTCATAGATATATCTATCAGACTCTACAGTAAATTCATTCCAATTAGTCCATTCTGTTTCTGTACTCTTTTTATAATTAATTTCATATGTGTACCATTCAACAAATGAACATAATTTCATTCCACCTCTGGTACTTGCATATAATAAGAAATCTCCAATAAATTGATATCCAAAATTAACTATATGATTTTCTTTTGGACAAGTATAAAGTAAATACTCTTCCCCATCTACCTCATTATATGAAATATAACAATTTGTATTATCATAGGTTAATTTGAATTCATATTCTGTATTTTCTTTTCTAAATAGATACCATGTGTTATATGTTAATTGAATTTGGTCACCAATTACAGGGAATCCATCAATTGTAATCTGTAGTTCCGATGGATTGATTCTTACAATATTAGAATCAATCCAGTACTTCGTTGTATCTATTTCTAAACTATCCCTTATAAATGATTTTACAATTCTATCATCGTTTACCTCATATACATCTAATTTAGTTGCTGTCCAATAAACTGTATCAGTAAGTAATAAATCCGAATTGTATAAATCAACTGTTCCATTAAATCCCTTACCAAATGTAATGAAATCTTTTGTTGTTAATAATGGAACTACTACCATTTGTGTATAATTTCTATTATTTGTAGAAATCATTGGCATTACTCTCATATATGGTTTATATAACCATTGTGTTTCTTCACTTCCAATATAACATTTCTTTAAGTCAATAGAACCTAAGAATTGTTTCTTACCTTCTCCAGTAGAACTTACACCAATGGTTAATGGTAAATAATTTGTAAATGCTGCTTGTACTGTTGTAACATTCCAATTTACACCATCTGTACTATATTCTATATAATTTCTATCATAATACAACTTAATATAGTAATTTTTATTTTTATTTGCTGTAAATAATTCTAAGGCATTAGCACCATCAAAATATTTAACCTTTTTATTTTCTAAAATAATACCTTTTGTATTATTTTCTGTATAACCACAGATACCTTGTAAAGCAATAGTATCTGCTGTTTTAAAATGTAATACAATATATTCTTTTTCTAAATCCACTGTATATAAATCTGTATTTGAAATATTAGAGATAACACCATTATTCCATGTAGCATTACCATTTCTTTCTACAATAGATTTACCACCTTCTTTATCTATCCCAGTGTTAAATTTAATATAATATTGAGTATTTGGTTGTAAATAATATGCTTTATCCTCAGTTTTATAAGATACAGAAATAGTATCCCATCTTTGTGGTGTACCTTCTAATTGTATACCATAATCTTCTATCGTATAAATAGTTTCATCTGTATCCCTATTGTATCCAGGTAATTCTTCTTCCAATCTATCTTTAATTACTGTATCAATAAATGTTCTATTTTCCAACCAAGATAATTCATATGGTTGTAATAAATCACTTTCATATAAATCTAATGTTCCAGAAAATTCTAAACCAAAGATATATTTATCAACAGCATAAGGCGTTGTAATTGTTTTTACAAGGTGTTCTGTATCATCTATAATATAAACCTTAGTTATCATGTTATAAGCATGTAATCTGTTTATTGTTGTAGTTTTAATATATGACCTTGTTAAGTCTATTTGTCCATTAAATGGTAACATTCCAGAACCTGCTTGAGCATAACCTATTCTCATTACATCTTTTATATCAATCTGTAATCCAGGGAATAATTCTTCCCATGCTTCACTACCTAATTCTAAAGCATCAGCATCATTTGTTACATAGAATATACCTTTGTTGTTATTAATTTCTAAAATAATATATAATTCTTGGAAATCTAATGCTTCTAATCTAGATTGTATTACAATATTATCAGATGTTACCCAACAATATCTATTATCTTTTATACATAAACCTCCACCTGTTTCTGTTCCAAAGATACCTTGGTCTTTACTTGCATCATCATCTGTTTTAGTACATAATACAATTCTATTTGAGGTTCTTAAATTTTTGGTTTCAAAATAATTTTTACATGAGAAATTACTTACACATCCCTCAACCCATGTAAATTTATCTTTATCATAACCTGTTTCTGTATTTTCAAACTTAGTTAACCATGTTGTATTTAAACCTTGTCCATCTGGTAAACAAACCTTCTTTTGGTTTAATTTCATGGAAATCCTTTGACCAGGTGTTACATTATATTTTGTATCATCTATTATAGTTGTTTCTTCACCTGTTTCCTCATCAATAATTCTTCCGGCAATTTGTCCAATTTCAACATATTGGTTATCTATTCTTGCTATTTTCTTTGTATCATTAGAATAAGGTGTAAAATATAATATTGGTTTTGTATCAATAGAACCATCAGCTAATGTTGTACCATTTTCTCTATCAATTTTTATTGTAGTATTAACAGGTTCATATAATGTATAATCAAATTCATCTTCATTAGACTCATCAACCAATTCCTGGTTATTTAAACTGCCAAATCCGGACATAGTTGCCCTATAATCATCAAATGTTAGATTATAACCAATATCATATATTTTAGATTCATCTATATAGAAATGTTCTGTATTGTATTCCAATGTTCTATTTACAGTACCAGGTGTTTCAGTATCTAATTCTACACAAGTTCCAGAAGGCACAAATACTGGATTTAAATCCCCATTATAACTACCTGTAACCTCAGTTCTTAATAATAATTTATTTGTAATTATAGAATCTTCTTCTGTATCAAACATATATTGTGAATTAACATTAGAACCTGTTGTAATTCTTATTGGTGTATCTATATTGACTGGGTTTAATAACATATAAGAATTTGAACCAAAGTTTTTACCAATAGAATATTTTTCATATTGTGAATTTTGTTTAAAATCACCCATAGCAACTGCTTTTTCTGGGTCTAATGTATAGGCCCCACTATATGTTAATGTAGCAGTAGAAATACCCTCATACATTTCTTCATCTTCTGTATGTAATATTGTTGTATAATCTGTATCTACAGTTAAATCACCTGTTAATACTTTTGGAACCATACTTGTATATAGTTTATCCATATTGAAATCTAATAAATGTCCATTATTTGTATTTATTTCAATTACTTTTGCTGTTTCTTGGTTTTCTCCTGTTTTAACTTTTAAAACAAGGTCTTCTGGTTTTCCATCAAGTAATTGTGTAGTTTTTGTTTCTACAGAAACATAATGTCCATTTTCAAATAATGGAATAATTGTAGAACCTTTAACATAACTATCTGCTAACCAAATAATTATATCTCCAAATTCTGTACCATTACCACCCACATATTTAGGTTCATTAATATATCTTGTGGAATTAGATGTAAATACTTGAGTATATGTTTCATCATTTGTAGAAATAGATACATTCCAATGTTCCCCATTTCTTGTAAATTTAAGATATGGTTCAACATGTTTATCCTGTATATTTGGGTCTAATGTAACTGACATAATTTGTAATATATCAGTATTTGTTTTAACAAATATACCACTTCTTCCATTATCTGTACCATAATAAATACCCAAATTATTTGTATCTAATATTGCTGGATGCAATTCAGTATCACAAATACAACCAATATGAACTTTAATTTCATTTATTTGTTCTGTTGTTTCTGTTACTGTAACATCTATTCTAAATTCATCTCTTATTGTTAATAGATATTCTATATCTCTATCATCATTTGCTTCCCATCTATTTAACAATCTAATAACAGAATTTTTCCAATCTGTATTTTCAAAATCTGTTGGGGTTAGAAAATCATTATCTGTAATAAATTCCACATTTTTAAGACTTCTATCAAAATAGAAAGGTCCATAATGTTTATGGGCATAATCAAATGATACAGTATATTTTCCTAATAGTGGAAATTCTAAATATGTTTGTTCCGGAACAAATCCATATGCTTCCCCAATACCATTTATTTTTCTTGTTCCATGTATTTCCATTGGACATTTAATAAATTCATTATATGTACCTGTAACAGTATTAAATGGTTGTGCCATGTGAGATATATCTACTTTATATCTACCTTGTTCCTCATCTTCAGGACTAAAGTATGTCCAATCTGTATTGGTAATTTCTGCTCTTACATTATATCTTGTATTATTATCAAAACCAATTGTTTCATATTTTACAATAATATCATATTCATCTGGGTCCATACCATCTTGTGGTATATATTCTATAATATTTTCTCTACCTTCAATATATGGGGTAACATTAGTTAATCTAATATCTTCAATATTATAATCGTTGAAATCTACATTAGGTCCAATACCATTTAATTTCCACATACCAGATACAGTAAATACTCTATCCTTATGTAATACATATAATTTAGTATTTAATGTTCCATCTGGGTTTTCAGAATGTTTTTTAACACCATAACCATAACAATTTGCTGATTTAGATGTAGATGTAGTGTATCTACCAAATACATCAACCCAATCATTACCATCATATAATTTTTCCAATGTTTTAGCATTTATTTTATAGATATAACCTGTTTTATCTGTTTCATTTTCTTTTGCAATACCTAAAACAAATGTATTGGTAGTGGTAGAACATCCAGTAATATCTGACCAGTATAGGTTTCTTGTTTCATTATTTACTTTTTCAATAATAGTTTTACCTTGTAATTCATATAATTTACCATTTTTAATAGCGTACCCAAATGTTCTTGGGGATTTATCATTATAGAAACCACAAATTGCTGTCCATCCAGTTTCATTATCTAATAGTTCAACTGTATCCACCATTATACCAAATTGGTCTTCAGCGGATAAACAATATAATTTACCATTACATATACCATATGTAATATAATCATTATTAATATGATGGTATCTTGATAAACAATCAAATGAAGAATCCCAACCTGTTAATTCTTCTTCACCTAATTTTAATTCATGTATTCCATCTCTATCTAATGTATATAATTTTCCATTACAAATACCATATGCCCTATAAGTATTTTCATATGCAACACCTGTAATATATGTCCAACCTTGTTCATGTCCTATTTGTCTATAAACAAGTAAATCTTCTGTACTTCCTTCTGTGTATTGTGGATTTAAATATACAGAATATAAATATCCATCACATATAGCAAACGCTGTATAATAATCATTTATATATCCGGTAACATGAGTCCATTTTGGTTTAACCTTTTTGGAACCCATTTCTCTTTCATCCCAATAATCAGTATCTACATAATAGCCAAATTGGTAAATATATAAACTAAATAATTCCTCTACGGTCATAGAACCAACATCATCTACTGTTTTTGGTAAATGTTCTATAACATGGTCAATATACATATCTTGGTGATGTAAATCCCTTGCTACATCATATAATGTTTCACCTTTTACTATCTGTAATTTACCATCATTAATACATGGTGTATAATAAGTATTTGAAACAGCATGGGAAGCACCAATATCTGTCCATGTTGTATCTTCTCCAATTTGTTTATAATACCCATCTGTATTGTATAAAAGCATTCCATTATATAAGAAGTAAGTATTTGCTCCTAATATACCTAAATCACCAATACCTGTATATAAATTGTTTAAATAGTAATCTGTAAATATTAGATTATATGGACCTTCAATACCAACATGTTCCCTTGTATATGGAACTGTTCTGGCAAATCTAAATGTATCTTCAGTTTTTGTAGATGGTCTTGTGTATGTAACCCTACCTAAATATACCTCAGTACCTTCCAATTCTTTTTCAAAATCTTCAATTAAGATTTTTCCCATTTGTTCAATTGTCTTTTTAAGATGTATTGCATCAACAGTTAAACAAGTAAAGAATTTAGCAAGTGTATCTCTTTCTATAATAGAATAATTACCATCCTCATCTACTACAAATGTTGGGTTATTTTGATTTCCTGTTAATATATCAATATCAATATAACCTCTTAACAGTTGGGCTTGTAAATAGTCATCCATACCAAGATAACCATCTATTGTATCCTCATCTGTATATCTATCTCTTGCTGGACCCGTAATTATATCAGGAATTACTCTACCTTCCCCATATAATCTTATAATGTTTCCATCTTTATCCACCACATAAGATTTTGCTAAGTCAATTTCACCTTTAAAACCTTTATTAGCATAAGATGGTTTACCAAGGGTTAGTGTGTCTAAATCCCATTCAGATGTTTTTCTCCAACCTTCTTCACTTATCTCATGAGATAAATTTTTATGTTCTAGTGTTCCATCCTCTTTTATATAATTTGAAAATACCATTGCTGATAACAATTGAGCATTTCCTGATGGGAAACAGTAAACAGTTGGTATTGTAGCATCATAATTAATAGAAACATATATGTATGGTAACATATAATATTTAACAAACTGAGTTAATTTCATTTTTAATGTACTATCTGTAGCATCTGCTACTTCTGTAATAGATACATTTAACTCAGCAGTAAATGGTTCCCTTGGTGTTTTATATGGTTCTATGTGGTCAATATAATTCCAAGAAACACCATTAAACATATACATTGGATTTAAATCCCCAGATTTAATGGAATAAACATCACCTTTTTTAGCATCCATTGGTAAATCATCCATTGAATCCAATGTACCTTTATAATCTGCTACAGTATCCCATGTAAAATATGAATGAGATTTAATATCTAAAATTCTTAAAACTAATTCTAATCCTGCTGTTTTTCCCTTTAATATATTTATTAATGAGAATAACATTGTTAATTTTGTTAATTTAGCATCTGATTTTTCTTTAACAAATTCATCATACTCCGGAATTTCATCTATTTCACCTGTTTCATATTGGTCTTTTAATACCTCATATTCATCATCATACATATGTAATAAAAGGTCTAAAACATAATCAAAACCATTTTCTTTTATTAATGAAATTTTTGCCCCATAAGATAAATTATTAAATCCAGGTAGTTTGTATAATGTATCACAATATGCTCTATAAATTTCATCCATTACTGACCAATCAACATCACTAATTTCGGAACCATCTCCTCCATTTTCTATTGATTGTTGTCTTAATGTTAAAACTTCCCTTTCTACATCTTCTTTACTTTTTAACAAAGCATCCAATAATATTGAAGCATCTTGCATTACAGGTTTATTTCGTAGAAAGTCTGGTAAAAATGGTAGGGATTTAATTAATACAGATTTTTCTGTTTTTTGTTCCACCAGTTTTGCTGGTACTGTACTTGTTATTTCTTCCCCATCTACATTATATGTTATTGGTAAATTTATATCCATTTATCTGCCTTTTATACTATGCTAACATTAAACTTTAAATCTAAATATTCATTCCATTTTAATGGAATTGATGTTGTATTTATTATTCTCATCCAAGTTATATTATTATCTTCTACCTGTCCATTATTTATAGCAGGCCAATTTGGATTAACATAACCTGATGTACCTAAAATTGATGTAAAGGTATAGTATCCCTCATTTGTACTAATAATTGTACCTAATGGTAATACAGTATTTGCTGTCCAAGTCTTCTCGGATTGGTCTTCTGTTTTTGTCCATAAAATATCATTATCAACAACTGTATTAGAACCCCATATAGGTTCATAATTACTTGTTGTTCCACAATAACTAACAACTGAGAATATTTGGTTATTTACACTTTCAGTGGCACCATTTGTGTAATATACATAATAAATATAAGTACCTATATCACTATTTGTAATAATCACATCCCCAACTGTGTAAGGTGTTTCTGGTTTCCATTTTCCACCTACACAATTATATTCAATACCATTCATTAAATATGTATCTAATTTCCAAACAATGTTATTATCAACAACATTAGAAATCCATTCCTCTTCATAGAATACAGCATCTTCTCCAGATGTATAATAATTATTTTGAGAACATACAAAATATCTATCTTGTTTTAGAATATAATCATCTACATTAAATTCTGTATTCGCTTCCCATTCGGTAAATGTGTCAAATGTTTCATATAGTGCCCAAACAATTGTATTATCCTGTACCGTTTGTTCCCCATTTAATGGGTTTGTACTTCCGGAAACACCTGTATTATCTGCTCTATATACATAAAGTTTATCATTTATACCAATTGCTACCAATGTATTTTTTGGATATGTTTCATTTTTTGTCCAGGTATTATATTTAAATTCCCAAGTTAAAGCATTATCCCTAACATTTTGTCCAATAATAGTGGCATCTGTCCATGTAGGTTCTACATCCCCGGATTTATGTGTAAATTCTAAAATTTTATAAATTGCTGTTTCTTCACCTTTTGTTACATAAATAATGGAACTATCTATATATCTTGTATTATCTTGTCTTTTTGGAATAACAGAATCATAGGAATTAACTTGTGTGAATGAAACATTACCATCAACTATTGTTATTTTTCCCCAAAGTGGTTCCGTTGCTGTTGTAGAATTAGGTGCTATTTCATATCCAACATTAATATCAGCATATAATTCATAATTACCATCTTGTTTCCATTTAGCAGAAACACTATTTGTATATTTATTAGAGTTCTCCCAAATAATATTATTATCTATTACTCTTTCACCCACATTAGATGCTGATGTCCAATCTGGTTCTGTTTCCCCACTTTGTGTTTGAATTTTATATACATACATTGTCCATGTTTCTTGTGTAGCCCCAACTTGTACATTAGGTACTTCTACAATTTCATACATTTTATATTTTGTATTTAATCTATATTCAGATGCTCCCAATGATACCCTTGCTACCTTAACACCTGGTAATTGTTCAATAGCATGTTCAATTGCTTCTAAATCCAATGTTGGTTGTAATTTATTTCTATATTCATCTAAAATTAAATCAATATCATCAGTTATAGTGGAAGAAATATCCTCACCTGTTTGCTTCCATAATTTAA
>Ga0247611_10004549_pt1 | contig 19136 bp, 11 predicted proteins | sample 177DNAGHGhighgp2_FD_192422 | JGI IMG/M metagenome (GOLD analysis project Ga0247611, IMG submission 192422) | Sheep rumen microbial communities from Palmerston North, Manawatu-Wanganui, New Zealand - 1770 DNA GHGhigh gp2 | ecosystem: Host-associated > Mammals > Digestive system > Stomach > Rumen... | reverse complement strand
GTTTAAACAAAAGAAAGGATTGAATATCAAATTATATTTTGTTAGAATTAGACAGGATAAAAAAGGAGTAAAAAATGAAAATTATCGTAACCGGCGGAGCAGGCTTTATAGGAAGTAATTTTATCTTTTATATATTACAAAAATATTCCGACTATAAAATTATTTGTATCGACAAACTTACTTATGCAGGAAATTTATCAACACTTGAACCTGTTATGAATAAACCTAATTTTCGTTTCGTAAAAGCCGATATTTGTAACAGAACGGACATTTATAAATTATTTGAAGAAGAACATCCTGATATTGTAGTAAATTTTGCGGCAGAATCTCATGTAGATCGTTCCATACAAGATCCGGAAATATTCTTAAAAACAAATATTACGGGAACTGCCGTGTTGATGGATGCTTGCAGAAAATACGGAATAAAGCGCTATCATCAGGTATCTACCGATGAAGTGTACGGAGATTTGCCGATTGACAGACCGGATTTATTTTTTACGGAAACAACTCCTATTCACTCAAACTCGCCATACAGCAGTTCAAAAGCGGCAGCCGATTTGCTCGTTCAAGCATATCATAATACATATAAGCTGCCGGTATCAATAAGTCGCTGTTCAAATAATTACGGACCGTATCATTTTCCGGAGAAATTAATTCCTTTAATGATCGTTAATGCACTTAATAATAAACCGTTGCCTGTTTACGGAGAAGGAATTAATGTTAGAGATTGGCTTTATGTCGATGATCATTGTAATGCAATAGATTTAATTATACATAAAGGTAAAGAAGGAGAAATATATAATGTCGGCGGTCACAATGAAATGAAAAACATTGATATTGTGAAACTTATCTGTAAAGAACTCAATAAGCCTGAAAGTTTAATCGTTCATGTTAAGGACAGAAAAGGACATGATATGAGATATGCTATTGACCCGACAAAAATAAATAAAGACTTAGGATGGTTACCGAAAACTAAATTTTCGGACGGTATAAAAAAAACAATTCAATGGTATATAAACAACCAAACTTGGTGGAAAACTATTTTAAGCAGAAAATATAAAAACTACTATGAAAAAACTTACGGGAAAATTTAAATAGAATATTCTTGCAATTCCTTTTTATTATAAAGTTTCAATAGAAAAGACAAAATTATTATACCGAATAAAACGCCGGAAGAATCTATTAAAACATCCGTTACACTTGAATATCTTGCTTTAACAAACATTTGATGTATTTCGTCGATAACAGCATAAAAAGTTCCTCCTAACCAGCTAAAAAAAGTAAGATAAAACAATTTAATATTAAGATTTAAAGAAAACAAATATAATATTAAAAAAAAGCCAAGTGCCGTAAATTCTGTAAAATGGGCAGTTTTTCTTACTACGTAACTTATCTTCTCTTGTATTATTTGTTGTTCAAAAAAAGGTAATTTATCATAACTCGGTATAAAAATTTTTATTACCGCAGTAACAATTTTACCGCTAAGCTCGCTTGATTCCTGTGCTGATTGAGAAGAAAAAAAGAAAATTGCCGCCATAACAAAAATAAGGCAGCAAAAAGAAATGTTTTTTAAATTTCTTATTAAAAATTTTTTCATAAGCAATAATCAAATTTTATTCTTTTAAGATTACGATAAAAAATTTCTAAGAAATGATACACCAACAGAAGATAATAAGCTATTAAGCTATTAAAATAATTTATTTATTACCTACTATTTGCTGAGCATATTTTCTAACTTCTTTATTTGGATCTTGCTGAAGTTGACGAATTTTATCAATAGTTTGATCGACGGCATTTATTTCAACTATTTCGTTTAATGCTCTAAGTTTTATATCAACATCTTTATTATCCAACAAATTATTTAAAGCAGGAATACATGTTCTGGAAGCTGCACCTATGTTTGACAGAGCTTCTTTTGCCGCCTCACGAACTTTACTGTCTTGATCCTTTAACAGAAGTATAATATTCGGAACGGTATCATTTGCTTCGGATTTCATATTGGAAAATATTTTTAATACCAACACCTTTGTAGAAGAAGATTGTTCTTCCGATAATAAAGGAATAAAGTTACTAACCTGATTTCTTGAAGGTAAGCCTATTTTTTCAATTGCACTTTTTGCGGAATCTGATACGGCGCTATTTTCTTCCGTAAGTTCAATAAGTTTTATTAATGAATCTGTTGATTTCATATTGGCAATACAATCAATTGCCGCAACTCTTATTAACATATTTTCATTTTTATTTTGAGCTATTGTTTCCAATTTATCCGTTATTTTTTGAAAATTACTTTCATCTGCAATTTTAAACAAATTTGATAAAATTCTATTTTGTATAACAGGTTTTTCTATATCAAAAACAGCTAATATATTATCAGTGATACCTGAAGCATTCTTTGAAAAAGCAAAAATGGTTTCAAGAGCATCTACTTTGTCATGAAATTCTTCGGATTTTAATTTATCTATAAGTTTTTCAAATATGGCTTTTTTAGTATCTTCATTTGTTACTTCGGTCAATATTTGCACGGCTTTCTCTCTAAGTTCTTTGTTCCCGCTTGAAGTTAAACCTATAACTTCATCCAAAGCAAAATCCGGAGACACATTTAAAGATGCTTTAAAACAATTAAAGGCTTCTTTTATTTTTTCTTTTTCCAAATAAATATCTGCTAAATTTTTCTGAGCTTGAGCAACATTTTTACCTTTTTTTATCAAGGCATGATAATTATCTATGGCTTTATTATAAATACCTTTTTTTTGATATTCTATCGCTTTATTCATATCAGCTTGTTCACAAGCAATTAAAGCAAAACTCAAGAAAAAAAATAACAAGAAACATTTTTTCATAATAGATTTTCCTCTTTTTTATATTCTAAATTCTTCAAAACTGCGGATAGGGGGACTTGAACCCTCACACCTTGCGGTATACGGTCCTAAGCCGTACGCGTCTGCCAATTCCGCCATATCCGCTATATCTTTATGATTTTATCACTTATTTAATAAAAAATCAAAGACGGGATATTTATATTTTATTTTCCTGTAAAATTTTTAATTGTTTTTAAAATTTCTTCTACGGTAACCGTTGCTGTTCCTACTTTACCCACAACAACACCTGCGGCAAAGTTTGCAATTTCAGCAGCTTCAACAAGTTTCCATTTTGCTGCGAGTGCTAAAGTCATTGTAGCAATAACGGTATCGCCGGCACCTGTAACATCATAAACTTCTTTTGCCCTTGTAGGGATGTGAGTAATTTTATTTTTTTCTATCACGGTCATTCCCTTTTCACCTCTTGTGATAAGAACAGAATCCGACTGCAATAGTTTTAATATTTTTTTACCGAGTGCAGCAATATCGGCATCGTTTTTTATTCCTTGATGCTGAGCATTCATTCCCTCAATTGCTTCTTTTGTGTTAGGTGTCATACAGGTTATATGTTTATATTTTTTAAAATTTTCAACTTTTGGGTCAACCGTTACCGGAATTTTTTTCTTTTTTGCAAATGTTATAATTTTTTTTAAAATTTTATCCGTTACTATTCCTTTTGCATAATCGGAAATTATAATACCGTCAATTTTTTTCATAACTTCATCAATATTTTTCAAAATATTTTCTTCCGTTTTACCTGAAAAAGCACCTTTTATTTCTTTGTCTACTCTTACAACCTGCTGATTTGAAGCTATTATTCTTGTTTTTAAAGTTGTCGGTCTTTGTTTATCAACTACAATATAGTTGGTATTTATTTTTTTATCTTCAAGCATTTTTTTCATGTGTAACCCGTTAAGGTCATCACCTATAACGGTAATAATATATGCTTTTGCACCAAGTGAAGTAATATTACTTGCAACATTACCCGCACCGCCTAAAGTTTCCGTTTCGCTTTTTACCTCTACAACCGGGACCGGAGCTTCTGGAGAAATTCTTGAAACTTTTCCCCAAATAAACCTGTCAACCATTGTGTCACCGACAACTAAAATAGATTTATTTTTTAAACTTAATACTTTTTTTAACAAATTCATTTTTACTCCTTATAAATCGTTTCGCAATTTTTATAAGATTTGAAGATTTGATGATTGGAAGCTTAAAGATAACTTTTATTTTTCAAATAGGAACAATAATCTTTTATTGAATCTTCAAGTTCCATAAATTTATGATTACAACCTGCTTGCCTTATTTTATCCATTTTTGCTTCGGTAAAATATTGATATTTTCCTCTCAAAATTTCAGGCATATCAAAATATTCTATATTTGTTTTTTTATTTACTGCAGAAAACATAGCTTTTGCAATATCGTTCCAACTTCTTGCTTTCCCTGTTCCTATGTTAAACAACCCCGTATTTTTAGGATTATTTAATAAAAACATCATAACTTCAACTACATCTTTTATATAAACAAAATCCCTTAATGAATCTCCATCGGCATATTTACTGTTATAGGATTTAAAAAGTTTTATAATTCCTTTTTGTGCAACATCGTCATAAGTCTTACATATAACGCTTTTCATTGAACCTTTGTGGTATTCATTAGGACCAAACACATTAAAAAATTTTATCCCGGTAACTTTATCGTTATATTTATTTCTTAAAAGCCACAAATCAAAAAGTTGCTTTGAATACCCGTACATATTCAACGGAGCAAGTTTATCTATATCGCATTTATCATCATAACCGTTTTCTCCGTTACCGTAAGTTGCAGCAGATGATGCATAAATAAAAGGAACATTCAAATCCATTGCCCACAATGCAAGTGTTTTTGAATATTCAAAATTGTTGTGAATATAATAATTTGCATCGGTTTGTGTCGTTGAACTGCAAGCACCTAAATGAACAATTGCTTGCGGCTTTTGAAATTTTTTATCTTTAACGGCTTGAAGAAAATCTTCTTTCTGCATATAATCATAGAACTTTTTCCCTACAAGATTCTTCCATTTTTCACCGTTATCAAGATGATCAACAACCAATATATCTTCTATTTTTTCCTGATTAAGTTTCCAAAGGAAACAACTTCCTATAAAACCTGCACCGCCGGTAAGTATTATCATAAAAACCTCTTTATTTAAAACATTCTATACTATGTTAATTTCCATAAACGGCATACTTTTTATAAATTTTACCAGACATCATTTCTGCTGTTCTTTGTGTCATAATATTATCTTCCAAAATCCACGAAAGTTCACAATTTTGATATCCGGCTTTAACCGAATTAATAAGAGCCTCCAGTGCCATATATGCCTCTATACCTTTTTTTCTATACTCTTTTTTCACACCCATTATCATAAGACGCAAATCTTTAATTTTATTTTTATAATATAAAAATTTAAAAATTCCGAACGGAAAAAGCTTTCCGTTCATTTTTTTCAATACATAGTTATAATCAGGAATTGCTATAAGCATACCGATAGTTTTATCTCCGTCACAAGCAAGCATTATAATATCAGAATCCGCCAAATCCACCAAATCGTTTGCTATGGCTTCAAATTCTTCCCTTGTCCAAGGAACAAACCCCCAATTTCTTTCCCAAGCGGAATTATATACATCAATTATGTCCTCAAGCTCTTTTTTAAAATTCTTTTTATTAAAAGTTTTTAAAGTTATATTTGGATTTCGTTTTTGAACGATTTTTAATGCTTTGGTTAATCTTGGCATTCTATCGTCTAAAGCAACTGGAATATTATATGCATAAAGTTCTTTTATTTTTTTCAAACCGCATTGCTCGGCTAAATTCAAATAATATTTATGAGTATACGGCATTAATATTTTCGGACAACTGTCGAACCCTTCATATAAAAAACCGACTTCGTCGTTTGTGGAAGGGTTCATCGGTCCCATCATTTTAGTTAAATTATTTTCCATCAACCATTGCTTAACGGCATTAAACAATAATTTTGCTGCTTCAATATTATCTATACATTCAAAAAAGCCGAAATAACCTATTTGTGTTTCCTGAAATTTTATATAATTATAATCGATAATTCCTGCAATTCGTCCGATAACATTATTTTTATCATCATAAGCTAAAAACAACTGCTTTTTTGCATGTTTCCAATAAGGATTTTTATCGGATAGCGTTTTTTTGCTTTCACTGTCCAATTGCGGTATCCAATACGGATTGTCTTTATAAATCTTATACGGCAATTTTATAAAATCATTAATTTGATTAAAACTTATTTTTTTAACGACAAACATTTTACTTCGTAAACCATAAATTTTTAAGCCATCTTTTTGTAGCAGCAGCAAACTTGTTATTATCCGAAAAAGAAAAATTCCATCTTCTGTTTTTTATGTTATATGACGACTTTGCCATTTTTTTTCTTATACTGCCGCCCGGAATTATACCGAGATGTTTTGCAACTTTTTCAAATTTATCAAGAATCATTTCAAGATGTTCATCTGTATGAGTTGCCATATAACTGGTTCTTATAATAGCTTGTCCTTCGGGAACGGCAGGGCTTACTATAGGCGATGCAAAGATACCTTCCTCAAACAACATTGCACACATTTGAAAAGCTTTCATATCTTCACCGACGGTTATAGGTATAATCGGTGATTCCGATGTTCTTGTATCAAAACCGAGCGATTGAAAACCTTCTTTCATTTTATTTGTATTTTCCCAAAGTTTTGCTCTTCTTTCCGGTTCATCTTGCAAAATATCCAACGCCACATCTATAGCACCTACACAAGCAGGCGGTAGAGATGCCGTAAATATTAATGATCTTGCCGTATGTTTAATGTATGTAATAACTTCGCTTCTGCTTGCAATAAAGCCTCCGATAGAAGCCAAAGATTTTGAAGCTGTTGCCATTAAAACATCAACTTCAGGTTCCATATTAAAATATTCACCCGTTCCTTTACCGTTTTTACCGAGAACGCCAAGTGAATGTGCTTCGTCTACATAAACTCTTGCACCATATTTTTTTGCAAGTGCCGAAATTTCAGGAAATTTTGCAATATCGCCTTCCATACTAAAAATTCCGTCAACAACTATCAATGCCGATGTTCCTTTCGCCTGAACTTTTGCCAACTGCCGTTCCAAATCACCCATATCGTTATGCCTAAACCTTAACATTTCACCGCCGAAAGAAAGCCTGCAACCGTCTATAATGGAAGCGTGATCCAACTTGTCGGTTATAACAAATTCTCCTTTACCGACCAATGAAGATAATGCCCCTAAATTCGAATGATGTCCCGTCGTAAAAAGTATCGCAGATTCTTTTCCGACAAACTTTGCGAATTTCCTTTCAACCTTCTCATGTAAATCGTTAGTACCGTTAACAAACCTTGAACCTGTGCATGATGTTCCGTATTGTTTAGCGGCAACAACGGCACCTTCTATAACCCTTGGATGATCAGCAAGTCCTAAATAATTATTTGAACATAAAACTATTTTTTCTTTGCCGTCAATTTTAACTACGGGTCCTTGAACGGTTTCTACTCTTTTGAAATACGGATATATTCCTGCTGTCTGTAAATCTCTAACTGCTGTAAATTTAGTACATTTTTCAAAAATATCATTTGACATTAAAAACTCCCGCAAACAAATTTAGTAAATTAAAACCACTTATTTTCCTTATACCAATTGTATGTTTTTATTGCTCCAGTTTCAAGTTTTTCAAACTCAAACCCTAAATCATTTACAATTTGTTCGTTTCCTATAATCCAATTTTCCTTTAAAATTTCACCAACTTTTTGTATATTTAAAACTTGAGGTTTTCTAGTAACCATTTCAATAAAACCGTAAAACATACCCGCTAATTTAAAAATAAAATCAAAAACAGGAATAGCAAACCTAATAGGAACATAATTAACTTCTGCTATGGTATCGGCAATGTCTTTCCAAGAATAAATCTTACCGTCACAAACGGAATAAATTTTATTATCGGTAATATAAGTTTCGTTTTTTATAATTTCTGTAATTATTTTTGCAATATCTTCAACATAAACTATTTGAACAAGATGTTTAGCTGTTGTTTTCAAAGAAAACTTATTATGCACAATTTTAAATACGGTAAAAATATCTTTATCTCTCGGTCCATAAACTGCGGCAGGTCTTAAAATAGTATAAGGAACAATACCATCCAATTTTTTTACTTCTTTTTCCGCCAATAATTTTGTTTTACCGTAATCCGAAACAGGTTCTTCAACACCGAATTGTTTGGGAACATCCGATAAACTCGGACCAACTGCCGACTGAGAAGAAACATATATAAACTTTTTTATATGTTCTTTATGATTTTTTACGGCTTCAACAATCTGTGACGTAATTATAGTATTTACTTTATAGTATTCATCAAAATTTAATGCTCTCACAGCCCCTGCACAATGAACTACAAAATCTGCATTTACAATCAATTGATCAACAAATACCGGGTCACTTAAATCGCCATATTTTATTACAGCATTACAATTTTCTATAAATTCCAAATTTGATGTTTTTCTGACAGGGCAAACAACTTCATGTTGATCATGCAATAATTTTTCAAGTATATGGCTGCCTACAAATCCGTTTGCCCCTGTAAGCACAACTCTCATAAAACAAACCTCTTCCTATTAAAAAACAAAATGGCGACGGGTGGAATTGAACCACCGACCAAAGGCTTATGAGTCCTCTGCTCTACCCCTGAGCTACGTCGCCATATACAAATACTATATAAAAATAAACATAAACAACAAAACTACCATTTATTTTATATTTTTACATACCAAATGTCAACAGCCTGTTGCAAAGCAAGTTTATTTTTGTTAAAATATAAAGATAAATCGGGGTGTGGCGCAGGTGGCTAGCGCACTCCCTTGGGGTGGGAGAGGTCGCTGGTTCAAATCCAGTCGCCCCGATTTTATTGTAACGACAGTTTATAGGGTGATAGGGTTATTGGGTTATCAGTTTAAACAACAAAAACTACGAAACAACCTATAACCATATAACCTAATAACCTAAAAACGTAAATTGCCACGACCGCTAAAGCGGTCTTGCCATGATGACAAATGGCAAAAAAAGTATTGAAGGTAAGTCGGGGTGTAGCGCAGTTGGCTAGCGCGCTCCCTTCGGGTGGGAGAGGTCGCTGGTTCAAATCCAGTCACCCCGATTTTGCTTATTATAACTGCAGCTGAGGGCTTAGAGTTTGCGGGTAAAATAACAGACTACATAAGTTCGGCAATTATCGGATTGGAAATAAAAAAGGCTTTTTCCGTCAACGAAATTTTATTATTTTTTATTTGAAGCAAATTTTCTTTTAGGTATTTATTTACAATTTCTTTTTTGTTGTCAAAATATTTTAAATCAACACCTTCCGTCAATCTTAAACCTAACATAACTGTTTCTTTGATATAATATATCATCAATATATTCTTTTTCCATAAAACATTTTTTACCTTCATTTATTTTTTGAATATAATCTTGTAAATTAATTGTATTTTTCGTTCTATATCTTTTATAATAAGAACAGGCACTTACACCCAAACCTATGTATTCTTTATTTTTCCAATATAACAAGTTATGTTTTGAAATTTTATTATCTTTTGCCCAATTTGAAATTTCATAATGAATAAAATTATTTTTATTCAAAACAGAACAAGCAACTTCATACATTTGCTGTTGCTTATCTGTATCTACAATTTTATTCTGTTTATAAAATACGGTATTTTCTTCTATTGTTAAAGGATATAAAGAAATATGTTCCGGATTTAATTCTATCACTTCATTCAAAGAATTTTCCAAGTCGGCAATTGATTGGTTTTCAATTCCATACATCAAATCAATGTTTATATTTTTAAAACCTGTTTTTTGGGCATTGTTATAAACTTCCAAAAACCTATTATAATTGTGCAACCTGCCGAGTTGTTTAAGCTGAGCATCATATACCGACTGCAAACCGAAACTTAATCTTGATACTTTAAGTTCAAACAATAATTTCAATTTTTCTTCATCTGCAGATTCCGGATTTAATTCTATTGAAAATTCTTCAAGCTGTGAAATATCGAATATTTTCTTTATGTTTGTTATTAAATATTTTAATTGTTCTGCGATCAATACCGACGGTGTTCCGCCACCGATATAAATAGTGGAAAGTTTTTCGTTTTTATAAAAAAAAGCTTCCTTTAACAAAGTCTCAATATATAAATTGATATTCTGTTCGGTTTCGGCAAAAGAAATAAAATCACAATAAAAACATTTTCTTTTACAAAAAGGTATATGGATATATAAGCCAATCATTATTTTTTCTTCTTTCCCCCGCCGAACCTTATTCTCTGTTCCAGCATTATTTTATTTTCCGGTTCATAGTCGGGATTATTTGATTGTAAACCGTAACTACCTCTTAAAAAAATTGAATTACTTAATCGAACGGACATTTCCAAAGAATGTTTTAAATCTATTTCCTCCTGAACCTGGTCAAATGTCACGGAATACCCAACCTGCAACAAACGGTTTAAATTCTTTTCTGCCGAATATTTCATACCGTATAACAAATCCGCCATTTTAGTCGGTTTATTAGGATCAACCTGTAACATATCCTGATTTACAAAACCTAAACGAATATTATCTACGATACCCGTCTTTTTTAAAACCGTATTTGCCAAAGGAACCGCGACATTTGAACCGAACATTCTAACTATTTGCTGTTTAACCATAAAATCCGTATTGGTATCGGAACCCGTTGAAGTTGTAGGGTCTGTTTTTGTAACCTTATAAAGAACTTTATCAGATGATAACGTCGGGTCATTTTTTGACACAAACCGTGTTTTTAAATCGTCAATACTTGACCTTGAAACATAAACTTTTACAACATCGGGGACACTGTCACCGGCGGTATAAACTTCCGTTTCGGCTTCACAAGTTACAAAAATCTTATTATTTATAATTTCAATTTTTGAATCAACAACATTTAAATCGTTTCCCATATAAAAAACCTTTCCGTCGTTTGATTGTAAAATTCCGTTTGCAATTATATTATCTAAATAACCTTTAATATTTACTTTTCCTTTTATATTTGCATCGGCAAAACTGTTTTCAAACCTTGTATTACTTGCTGTTTTCAAATCAATATCTATGTAACAATTTTCAAAAAGTTCGTCAAAATCAATATCGTCTTCTTTTTTTATAAAATCAGGTGCAGGATATGAAAACCTTGTATTTTCCAACTCAGCCCAACCGGTTATTTTAACCTCATCATATTTTCCGTTTATTTTAAAATTAAAAGCCGGAACACCTTTTGAATAATTTGTAAGTTTATCGGTTTTTTCAATTTTAAAAATCCCCGATGTCGGTATAGGCAATTCTTTTATCACAACAGGAACACCTTTTTTAGAAGTAAAAATTGTTAAATCATATAAATAAGGATTTAGTCCTCTGAATTTAATTGAGCCTTCCGCATTTATTTTCCCTGAACCTGCAACAGCTTCAAATTCTTCTATTTTTGCCAAACTGTCTTCCCAAATAAATTTGGCGGTTAATTTTTTTACTTTATTTATATAATTTTTTGCAGTTATATTTGAAGCTGTTATCGTCATCTCACCGGTATTTTTAATATTTTTTCTGATTCCGGTCAATGTCCCTTTTAATTTCAAATTTCCGTTTTTTACCGATACGTTTTGATTTGTCAATTCTTTTACCATCGCTAATTTATCATCTTTTATTTCATATTGTAATTCCACCTGTTTTTCCATCATTTCTTTTTTTAATGATGAATCAAGCCAAAACGGGAAAAATCCGATAACATCAGCCATATATTCATTTTTTTTATTTATATTAAATTTATTTATTATAAGTATATTTTTTTCTATTTTTACATCAATATCGGCATTGTCGTAAGGAACATCCATTATTGTTCCGTTTTTAGATTTCAATGAGCATAAAATATTAGGGCTTAAAAATGAACCCGAGGCATTTAATTTAAAATCAACAGCTCCGTCAACATCAAACGGCAAATCAAATAACCTCGACATTGTAGCAGAATCAAGGTTGTTCCAATTAACATTTATATTTATATTATCTTTACTTGTGCTGCCGTCAAAAATACATATTTGGTTATTATGAGAAATTGTTAAATTATCAAAAATAAGTTTCGGGTATTTCGTAAAATCTATACCGCCGGAAATTTGAAGTTTATTATCGGGTTTTGTATTTAATGTTATTTTTTTATTGGCAATAAAGTAATCAAACGTCAACGAATCTATTTTTTCTCTGTTTATCCACATATTATTGATTTCAATTGTTCCTTTATAAGTTGAACCGCCGATTTTTCTTTTCATATTACCGTCAAAAATAATATTACCGAATAAATCAAAATTTGCAACATGTAAATTTATAAAATTAAATTTGGAAAAATAATCTCCGGTTTTTGTATTAAATTTTCCGTTGACATTAATTTCACTGTCTTTTAATTTTGCTTTTGCTTTATTAACAACAATATCTTTATCAAACATTTGCACTTGGGAATCAAACTGATTTAATTTTATATTTTTAAAATAAACAACATCACTTATACAATTCATCAAAATTTTCGGTTCATATATGGTACCTGTAACTGTCCCGTCACCGTTAAAAATTCCTTTTATAGGCGTTCTAAACATCATATAATTATTTATAACTGTTTCGGTTAAATTTGAAAATTTAAAATTCAAATTTAATTCATCTTTTATAATATCACCGGACAAATTAATATTTGCTTTATCCATCACTAACTTTGCTTTTATTGTCCCTTTATGATTTTTATATACGGCTTTATTATTCAACGAAAATTTAACTTTATGAAAAAAACCGTCTTTTACAGCACATTCGGTTTCAATTTCAGGATTATCAACCGTTCCTTTTATTTCCGATTCCAAAGATAAATTCCCTTTAAATAATTTATGATGTTTTGATAAATCGGTTTTTGCCAACTCTATTTTTGATGATATTGTTTTTTCTTTAAAGGCATAGGTTAAATAGCCTGACAATCCGTTATTGTTACCGAAACTTCTTAATTGAATTTGTTTCAAAGATAAACCTATATCCGCAATAAAATCCTCAAAAACAACATCATTTATACTTATTTTCGGTATTGTTAATTTACCTCTTATTTCATTCGTTCTTGTTCCTATTTTACCGTTAAAATTTATTTGCGAATTAAACAAAAACGATTTTAGTTTAAAATTTTTAATATCACAATTAAAATATGACAGTGTTTCTTCTTTGTCAAAATTTAATGAACTTTTTAAAGTTAGTTCCATATCTTTACCGATAAAATTAAAATCATAAATATCGATATTTGTTTTTGAAATATCGGCTGTTATATCGGCCTTTGTAAAAGCATTGCCGTAAAGTTTTCCGTCTTTTATATTCATCTTAATTTGAGATAATTTATTTTCGTATCTTTTTATATATCCTGTTGCATAACCGGAAATATCGAAATCGGATTTTGCAATTTTTAAAATGGTTTTAATATCTATGTCTTTAAAAGAACAATTTATTTCCTTTAAATCTCTACCGGCATAAATTCCGTCCAAAACAATTTTTTTATCGGAAGTATCTACATTAAAAATCCAGTCCGTATTATTTCTTTTTATATATCCGGCAAATGTAGTATTACGAATTGTTTGAGAATTTAAATTTTCCAATTTAAAATTCAATATACCTTCCCGTTCATCAATATCCCCTACAACCGATAAAATTCCTTTTACTTGTTTATATGAGGACACAAGCGGTATTTTATTAACATCACATTTTTGTAAATTTATTTTTATTTTTTTTGTTATATAATTACCTAAAAGAGTTGTTATTTTTTGCTGTCTGTTACAAACATCTGCTTTAAAACGTCCGTCCGGTTCAACCAGTGCAGATATATTGCTTTTATCAATATCAAAAGTTATATCTATTTTAGTATTTTCTTGTTTCTTTTCGGCTTTTACGGAAACCGTCCCTATATTTTTGTTAAAAACAACTGTATCAGTTGAAAACAAAGTTAAATCCGTTAAATGTTTATTTTTTTCGACATTAAAAGTTAAAATTGAAGATAAAATATTACCGTTTTGCAATTTTAAATTCCCTCTCGCCGTCCACAAATTAAAATTTTCCGTTTTAAATATAAAGTTTAATTTTTCACCTTCGGTTACTAACGACATTCCGTTTTCGTTATTTTTTATATTTATATTTGCTTTGCCCAAATTAAAAATTGACAATAAAAGTTTGTCTGTTTTTATATTAAAATCAAAATTATTATTATCCAAATCATAAAGTCCTTTCATAACCAATCTTGATTTTATTGTTCCTTCAACATCTGCATAAACATCACTCTTTAAATTATCCGTATCGTCATAAATATTACCGGCTATATCAAATTTTAAACTTTTATAATTTGCTTTTAAATTGAATTTTATTTCCGAACCGAATTTTACCGATATATCAACCAGTTCAATTTTTTGTTTATTATAAAAAACTTTCGTATTTTTTATAAAAATTTTTAAATTTAATTTCTGAAAAATATAGTTGATTATTTTATTAAAAGAAAATTTTATAGACTTTACGGTATTTGTTTTTTTATCAATATTATAATTTTGACCGTAAAAAATAAGATTACAGTTATCCGCATCAATACTAATTATGGAAGTGAACGGACTGTGATAATTTTGTAACAACTTTACAAAAGAAATATTAAAAGTTATTTTATCGATAAAAATTTTTTTATCATAAGATAAATCATGGACGGCAATTTTGAAAGGGAACTCCAAAGATATATTGCTGAAATAACATTTGTTTTTGGTAATATAACTCAAATTATTCTGCAAGTGAGGGATGATTAAAACACCCCTCACATTGTAGAGAATAAAAATTGCAAGTATAAAAACAACTATGCTTATTAAAAACTTTATTTTTTTCACATTATGTAATAATGAAAAAAACTATTTATTTTTTATTGATGGGTGTACCTGTAGTTCTTGTTAAAATTTTAAATTCTTTTAAAAGTTTTGCAAAAACTTTACCGGGTTTACCGTCGCCTATAACTCTTCCGTCAACTTTTACAACAGGTATTGCTTCCGCTGCAGTTCCGGTTAAAAAGCATTCGTCAGCCGTATACAAATCATAAGGTGCTATTAAAACTTCTCTTACATCCAATTTCAATTTATTTTTTAAAAGTTCTATTGATGTATTTCTTGTAACACCTTTTAAAGCACCTGCAGTTGCCGGAGGTGTACATACTATACCGTTTTTAATTATAAAAATATTATCTCCGCTGCATTCTACAACATATCCTTCTCTGTTAAGCATTATCGCTTCCAAAACTCCGGCTCTTTTTGCTTCCATTTTTGCCATTATGTTATTTAAATAATTTAATGATTTTATGTTAGGACTTAATGCATCCGGTGCATTTCTTCTTGTGGAAACTGTAATAACTTCAAGTCCGTTTTTGTACAATGTATCAGGATACAACGAAATTTTGTCGGCAATAATAAATACCGTAGATTTTGAACAATTTGCAGGATCAAGGCCCAAATCACCGGCACCTCTTGTTACAACAAGTCTTATATATGCATCGTTTAATTTATTTACAGCCAAAGTTGAAAGCAATGCTTTTGTCATTTCGGCTTTTGTCATACCTATATCAAGAGCAATTGCTTTTGCACTGTCATAAAGTCTGTCTATATGTTCTTTACATCTGAACACTCTTCCGTTATAAGCTCTTATACCTTCAAAAACTCCGTCGCCGTAAAGAACTCCGTGATCAAAAACAGATACAACGGCATCTTCTTTACTTACAAATTTTCCATTCAAATAAATCTTCATTTTGCCATCTCCTAAATATATATTTTTTATTTATTTTCCACTGATTTTATCATTTTTTGAAGACATTGTAAAATAAAAAATTATAAAGTAATTTTTGGAAACTTTGAAGATTAAAGAATTAAAAACTAAGAAAAATTTTTACTTTTTATAGATTGTGCGGTGGAGCTAGGGGGAGTTGCACCCCCGGCCTCTTGTATGCGATGCAAGCGCTCTGCTAACTGAGCTATAGCCCCAAGATAATAATATAGATTATACAAATTTTTATAACAAAACATCCAGCTTTTAAATTATGCGGCTGCTAACATACTTCTTATTGCAAGTGTTGCTGCAACTTCCGCTTTTTCTACGGTTGTATCTGCTCCGTATCTGTCGGTTAATATTGCTTTTATTCCGTCAAATCCTTCCGCTGTTTCAGGAATACCGGTTCTTAATACTTTATCCAATTTCGAATTAAGTTCATTTTTAATATCTTCAATTTTAACAGTATAATTATAATCTTTTTCATATTTATCTTCTTCAATTATATCTTTTAATGTTTTTCCTTTTATCATTTGTCCTATTATTATCATCAATATCGCTTGGTTTTCATTTGAGCCGATTTCTTTTATAAAATCCTTACCATTTCCAAGTTCAAATTCTTTTACAACTTCCTCTGCAACACTATTTTCTACTACTCCCAATATAAATCCTATCGCTTCAATATATTTGCCCTTAGCAAGCAGTTCTTCGTTAATATAACTTTGAGCTTGCGGATTAAATAAACTTAAATTTTCTTTTATTATCTTTATTATCGACTCTTCACCTTGCAATTCTTCAATATCTTTACTGTTCATCTGTAATAACTCTTTTAAATCAATTACATTACTTGTAATATCTTTACTATCATTTAATTGATAGCCATTGTTTTTTAATGCGGCTTCATGTCCTTTATTGTATTGTTTTTGCGGATTGTCTTTCATGCTACTCCTTATATTTTCTATTATCGTTTTTATACCGCCAACTTCTTCTGATTCTTTTTCTATTGCTTCTATATTTTTTCCATTAAAAATATAACCTATAATATCCGCTTTATTTTCAAGTTCTTTAATATCGGTTATGTTGTCTATTTCCTTCTTACCTTCAACAATATCTTTATTTTTTGCTTCAACTATCGGTATTATTCCATACTCTTCAAAAATGTTTATATCTACCATTTCTTCATAAGTATCCTTTCTGAATTTTACTGTTACCGCTAAATTTACCCCTTGTTTTGTTGCAAGTTTTTTATTTCTTATTTGCTTAAGCTTTTCTTCAGCTGTTTCTTTGTTATATTTTTGTGAAGACAAATCAATAAAAACGCTTCCTTGGTTTTCTTCAATATTTTCAAATGCGGTATCTATATCTGTCTCTTTTACAATAAAGCTATATCCCTTAGCGTCTAATTGCTTTACTTTTTCATATTGTTGTTCACTTACAACAAATGTTGTTATTCCCGTTTTGTCTTTTATTCCTTTACATATTCTCTCATTTATATCTTCATCATCTTCAAATGTATATTTTATCGTTTCGGCAGGCATTACATAAGAAGTTTGTTTATTGTTTATACTGTTTTCTATATCGGTTTCTGTTAATACTTTTTTATCTGTATTCGGAAACGCAAATATTGTATTATCGTTGAATAAATTTGTTTTTACTCCTTCATTTCTGAATTTATCCATTAATTCTTCTATTACAGTATCAATGTTATCTATATTTTTTATATTCATTGTGTTGGAATAAAAAATATACTCATTGTTTTTATTAACCGCAAGTCTAACTTGAACAGTTTCAGCACCTTCTTCATTTTCATCAACAACTTTACCGTCTTTAACATATATTACACCAACTTTTGTATGAACTAAATTTCTTGCATTTTCTCCTATACTATAATACCTTACTTTATCCGATTTTTCTGCAATATTATTTTCGTTTTCTTTCTTTATAAATGCAATTTCTTTTTTATTCATTTGACTCATTATTGTATCTCTAGCAAAATATTCACTTATTGCATTTACTGGCTTCATAGGATTAGTCATGTTTTTTAATGAATCGATTGAAACTTTTATAGTACTTTGTATTTCACTGAACATGGGTAACTTTGTGCCCTGTCCCATTACATCCTTAATATTAAATGTAGTCGTAAAAAATGTTTCTAATTCAAACTTATTTCCTTCCAATTCATTCAATTGTATAAAATAAATTTTATTACTCCCTTTATAATTTATTTCATATTGACCATTTTTGTCTTTCACAATGTTATATCCTCTTTCAGCAAATTCATATAATTTTTCTTTATATGTATCTTTATTTAAATTATTTTCTAAAATCAAGTCACATATCATGATAACATCTTCTAATGTAGCAAAACTATATACTATATCTTCATAATCACTTTCAATTACTTTCTTCCAATTATTATTAGGTTCTCCTATTTCGTTATATACCATAAACGGAGAATGTGCATCACAAACGTGTATCCAATTTTTCAAACTAATATTTATTCCTCTTTCTCTAAGATCATCCAATTTATCACGATTATTTTTATTATTTATAAACTTCTTCCAAGTATGATAGGCATATATTTTAGAAATTGCTTTTATTTGTTTTTCTCTATTTTTATCATTCCCAATATAGTTACCAACAATCGTATGAGACTCTTCAAGGTCATTACCATTAAAAATATTTTTTATTGCTTTAATCAAATTTTCATCTGTTTTTACATATTTTGATAATTCTTTTAAATAATAAATAGTCTCATATGCTTTAACATCTGCATTGTTTTCTTGATATTGCGGCATAATTAAATTTTTAACTGAAATATTTTTAAAGTATTCTTTTAAATCTTTATCATTGAAATCAATATTGTTTTCCAGTGTATTCCCATAAACCAATAAATCAATGAAGATTTCTTTAGCATTTTGAGTACCATTAAATAAAATAGAGTCAAATTCATTCCCTTTATAAAATATCTCGTAAAAATCATAGTCCAAGTCTAAATCATCCATAACTTTTTTAAATATTTTTTCTAATCTTTCTTTATCTTCATCTTTTTTTGCATTTATATTCTTTAATTTGTTTTTTATAATTTTTAATTTACCTTCTATATTATCTTCTTTCATCAAATTACTTCTTAAACTGTTAGACATAAAGCCTTCTTTTTCTAAAAATTCTATAAGGTCATTATATTTTATCTGTTTATCGTAATTAAATTCTTGCTCTTCAATTAAGGAAGGGGTATCTTCTTGTAACACAATAGCCTCTATTTCATCTTTTCCGGATTCTACTGTTTTCTTAATTTCTTCACGATTGACTTTGGCATGTGGGATAATTAAAGAAGAAATGACGCCAATAACAGGAATCGCTAACAATAAA
>Ga0247611_10004548_pt1 | contig 19137 bp, 20 predicted proteins | sample 177DNAGHGhighgp2_FD_192422 | JGI IMG/M metagenome (GOLD analysis project Ga0247611, IMG submission 192422) | Sheep rumen microbial communities from Palmerston North, Manawatu-Wanganui, New Zealand - 1770 DNA GHGhigh gp2 | ecosystem: Host-associated > Mammals > Digestive system > Stomach > Rumen... | reverse complement strand
AGAGACGCTAAAAACGCAGCACGGGGCATTCTGTGCGCTCAGCACGGGTGATATTCAGGACAAGGACTTGCAGAAAGTTGTGGACAGTATGCGCCTCACTGGAAAGTCAGAGAAGACGATCCGCAATGTCGTCGGCCTGATCGGCGCTGTGCTCACGGAAGACGGCTTCCAGAGGCCGCGGCTCATCCTTCCGGCACGGAAAGTCCAGGACAATCCAATTCCGTCCATAGGCGAAATCAGGATGATCCTCTGTCTCGCCCATGGGACGCGGCTGGAAATCCCCTTGCAGCTGTCACTGCTTGGAATGCGGCGCGGTGAAGTCTGTGCGCTGGATCCGTCTGACATAGATCAGTATGGCGTTGCCCACATCTGCAAATCCATGGTCTACTCCGATGATGATGTGTGGATCGTGAACGACGTTCCGAAGACTTCCGCAAGTAACCGCTTTGTGCAGCTCCCCGCGTGGCTGGCCGATCGGATCCGGATAGAGGGGATTACAGAAATGACGCCGAATGCTTACACGTGGGCTTTCCGTCGCTTTTTGGATAAATACCGGTTCCCGCCATATCGGCTCCACGACTGCCGCCATTTTTTCGCGTCCTACTGTCACGCACAGGGAATAAGCGAGGCGGATATCCTTGCCGCCGGAGGATGGAGAACGGGAAGCATCATGCGGAAAGTGTATCGCCATGCCATGAGCAAGAATGCCGCAGGCAGCGCCATCACAGCGGCTCTCAATTTGTAATTTTTTTGTAATTTTCGAATTACAAATGGGCATATTTTCTGTTTACGGAGATGTATTTTTCCCGACTTCAGGGCATCAAAAAGTCCTGTAAACTCAAGGCTTTGTTGGTATTTTCCTTGAATTTACAGGGCATTCCTGAAAGTGCCGGTGGTGGGACTCGAACCCACATAGAATCCCTTATATTTCAAGGCTTTGTTGCATCATTTGTAATTTATTTGTAATTTTTCTATTTCAGCTCGCTATGATTTTACCACAAAAAAGAGCGGTCCGAAAGCCGCTTATCTTTTTCGTATCATCACAATCAGCTGCATGATACCGACAATCAGAATCAGGAAAGAAAAATTCCCTCTGGTCATTTCCGATACAATCACGTCAATTAAGTTCATTCAACCCCGCCGCCCATGTCTTCTGGCCCACGATCCCGTCACCGTCAAGGCCGTGCGCTGTTTGAAAATCAACCGTTGCATCAAGCGTTCTACTGCCAAAATCACCGTCAGGATTCACGCCTACAATCGTCTGCCAGATTTCCACAGCCTTGCCATACACGCCTTTTTTAAGCATCGGAACCTGAGACTTGACCCAAATCCTTTTTACATCTTCCACATCCGCAGCAGCATAATCCGGTCTGCCATAACCACCAATCTTTGGATTGCTTCTGTCATACGATTTACGGCAGACAGAACCGCCATTTGGAATCACCTGCTCACCTGCGCTTGTATTTCCTTCAATCGGGTAGACTTTCTCAGGCGTTACTTTGCAGACAATTCCGGTATGGTAGTAATCATTTCCATTCTTTACGAAAAAGATTTGATCACCTACCTGTGGATTTTTAAACCATCTGCCCTTATCCTTGTAAATCCTTGCGGATTCATCACAATCAGCAGAAAAGCCACCGAGCATTTTTTTGGCGATCTTCTCGCCAAAGCATTTCCAGAAACACCAGTTCACGAATATATCACACCACGCCATGCCCTGAAGATCAGGAAATAAATCCCTTGCATACTTGGTGTAGTTCTTATCACCTGCGTTAGCTGTCTTGCTGTCCAGATCCTTGTTGCTCTTCTTTTCTAAGTAGCCAACCTCGGCTTCCGCAGTTGCCAACAGCTTGTCAACAGCGCTTGTTGTTTCTTTGTGTTCCATAACGTAATTATACGCCTCCTGAGTATAACCAAAAGGATCACATCCTGCAGCCGGGAAGCAATAGAAGGTATATATGCTACCCATGTCATTTCGGATGATTGTCTCGCCCTTACGGTAATTTGACTTATCCGTTTTGCTGACTTTCTCACCGTGCAGCTTGATGTACTCGATATCTCGGATGGCGTCATGCTCATCCACGTACTGTGGCAACGTGCGCTTACCTTCACACAGAACCTCGCGCACAGCTTCAATCTGTGCCTTGGATGCGCTGCCGTGATCCATGTAGTATTTTGATTCATAGAACCATTTGCCGTTCCGCACCCATGAGTACAGACCATTCCCATCCGTGCCGTACTGCTTTTGACGGCGTGGAGATGTTTCCAACTGGTTCGCCATAAGTGACGCTTCAGCCCTCACACCTGCAATGCATCCCTGCTCCTGAACACATAGCCGAGCGATCTGTGTTAGCTGGCTTTCGGAAAGTTTATATTTCTTATACGCCATGGTCAATCCTCCATGTTTTCCTCCGGAATACCTGCAAGACTCGTCAGGATCGATACAACGCCAGACAGTGCAGCCGTGCCGAGGATTACTTTCCAATCCACTTCTGTAATCATTGCGCTTGCCGGGATCATTGCCACGGCAGTCTGGCAGACTGTTTTGATTGCGCGGATACCTGCTGCTTTGATCCACTTTTTCCAATCTCTCATACACTGATACCTCTCTTTGTAAGATACTCCAACATATCGTTCTGTGCTTTCTTTAGCTTGTCAACGTCGTTCCCGTTAATTGCATGGCTCATGAGTGCAAACTGTGATTGCATAAGAACTGAAAGACTTTGTTCCAAGTCATTAAGCCTTTGCTTATCGGAATCAAAAAACCTGTCGTACTTGTCGCAACGTGCTTCTAAAGCATCCAAACGCTTGTTCTGCTCCACGTTCGGCTCATTGATTACCTTGCCAGTATTAACAATCTTTTCAACAGCACCTATTATCGTTATAATCCCACCACAAATGGCGAGGATGACTGTCCAGAATGGAATAGCATCCATATTGACACCTCCGCTTTAACTTTATATAAGTGAATCATGCGCTCAAATAATTTGAAAATACCTGCGCTAAGTTTTGCATATTTTGTGTTATTACACTTTCAGATTCTGCTTCATTTACAACACCTAAATACAACACATTCATATCTGTTGGCTCAGCATTAGTTGTATAAGAGGCAATATCTGTTCGTCCTATTGTTATATACTGACCTGCTGTGGAAGGATTTTTAGTGATAAATGAAGGAGTAGCAGATACAGAATTTATAACAGAACCTTTCGCATTGCCACTTGAAGTAAACTGTATTACTCCAACAAAATAATTATTTCCATTTATTCCTGTTGAAGTATCACTTGCCCACGATGAAACAGAAACAGTTGCTCCAAAAAGCATAATTCCTTGCCCACTGCTTCTTGAATTAAATGCTGATAAAAGTCTTGTATAATTACTGTTTGCTGTTTTAATTTTTGCAACAAAATATGCAGTAAACGGAGTGCCGCTAGATCCCAAATCAACATATGAAAGTGTGCCAAGTGTTTTTGTTTGAATTAGAACAGATCCATCGCTGTCAATTCTTGGATATAGATCTGAAAAGTTGATTGGATTTGTACCATAACCCCACTCAGTATTACCTTGAATAAAATTATCTAATCGTGATTCACAGATAACATTCTGTCGATCTGAATAAGGAATATATTCACCAATTGGTATATAGTCAACGCCATTAACCAGTACTCCACGATTAAAACCAGTTGAATGATATTGAATGGCAACCAACCCTTTTGCTTGTTTTTGAGCAGTTGTTAAAGCATCCCATGCACTTTCGAGCATTAGTTCTACGCCACCACCGCCACCGCCACTAACAGCAACAACAGCTTCGGCATAATTCGAAACGTCAACTGTACCATTTTCAGTAATGCTTATACTTCCAGTCGGCACAGGTATATACCCACTCTTTTCACCAGCTACCCACTCACCATTGGAATCTACTTTCAATATTTTTCCTGCATCTGAAGCAGTAACAGAAGGGAGCGAATTGCTATTTAATTTGTTGAGTGCGCCAACCAAAGGCTGACGCAGCTCTGATCCTTGCGATGCTGCCTGTATTGCAGCTACTTCCGCACTTATGTCCATGGAAGAGCCTCCCATTCACCTGAAGAATTAACAGTTGCAAAATATCCTTCTGTAGTTGCATTTGGTAAAGTTTCGGACGCTATTTTTTCACATGCATCTGTAAATGCATCGCGTACATCTTCGCCGCGTTCTTCATTTAGTATAATAGCTTTTTCGTTATCTATATTTTTCATTAGCTTATTAAATTTGACTTTGCTCCTTGCTCATCAATTATATCCATTGGTTGACGAAAATTATCGCTAATGCGGGTTTGTAAGATTTGCATTGCCCCTCCTGCGCTTTGCTTCCCATATGTTTGGAGCATTTTCCCCAGAACAGATGTTCCGGCTGGAATATCGCCAACTGGATCGTAAGATATAAATACACTGAGTGGCGACCAACCCTCAAACGGCCCGGGGCCATCATACATCATCACTAAACAATATGCATTCGGATCTGCACCCGCAAGGAATGAAGATACAACACCTTTGATTTCATCGGGTATAGACAGTTTTTCATCTTCAATAAGCTGAGAAGTCATGTTGTCATATAATTCTTCACTATCTTCACTAAGTCTTGGAGAAAGATCAGTAAATGTTATAGATGTATTTGCAGAAAACCACGCTTCACCATCTTTATACATTGCGGTCAATGTTGTAGGAGCTTTTTGCTGGAATACATAGCCGCTAGTCAAGCTATATGTACATGCACCAGAAACATCAAACGAACTACCATCAGCTCTTGTTGCAATAACTGAATAATTGCCCGTGCTAAACGAATCGCCAATTTTATACGGCTTATCCGGTGTTCTGCTAAACGCAATCGACACAACAGGCGGTTTCGCTTCCTTGTTGATCGGTATACTTTCAGTATATGTAATTCCTGTATCTGGATCAGTAATTAGTGCAGTCAGCCAATCAGGATCACTGTCATCACCTGTAAATTCGTATCCATCAGGAATGTTGTATTGTATGTTTTCCGCAGGCACTGTCGTGCCATCGCCATATTTAAGTTGCGGAGTAATGTCAGATGGATCAAAAGTATCTCCAATGTTCATTGTGATCGAATCAATTGGATCAGTTCCATCAGTCAGCACTAAATTATCAGGAATTTTCGTTGCTTCTACGTCACCATTTTCATCAATCTGAACAACATAACTATTGCCGTCCTCGCCCTTTATTGGCGTATAGTTGGAGTAATCACCGGGGAGTTCCGGTGTTTCAGGCTCAGGCGAGTTACTTATGATGCTGTCAACCGCGCTGATCGGCTTTGGCTGATCGCCGATGATGTCATCCAGATTACTTGGATTATCAGGGTCGAGAGGAGTGACAATCTTTGTGCCTTCTTCGATTTCGTCCATATCTTCAATCGGATGCTTGATCAACACCTCTTCCGCGTCACCGATCGGCGGGTCTTCACCTTCTGGCCATTCCACTTCTATGAATTTGGATGGATCGAGAGGATCAGGTACAAATATCTCCGGATGCCAATCCAAATCATCCACGTCTTTTATCTCAAAGAAGTAATCGTAGTCATCCAGGAACTTATACTCATAATCGGGGTCATACTCACTGAATTGATACTGATAATCTTCCGTATCCACAATGGTGAGGATTTGCTGTGTTAGCGTGAGCAGTGTGGCGTTTTTCTCGCCCGTATCCAAATTGATTTCTATCTTGGAAATAGTGGCACGGAAATTATTTGCGAAATCATGAAAAGGTGAATCAATCTTTGTGACTGCTCCAACAACAAATTGCTGATACGCGGAATTTTCCAGATGCAAATCAGTTGCGGATGCCTCAAAGCGCATTCCGCTGAATTGCTGGCTCTTCAGAAAAACGCTGCACTGCATTTGCAAATCCGTGATCGTCTCACAGTTCGGATATTCCTTGAAAGCGCATATGAATCCGTACTTTTGAATTAGTGCGTTATCCGCAAGCATTGGAGACAGCATCTGTACTGCATCGCTTGCGCCTTTGGCCATGACAGCGGTATAGAATTCCTGTCCCGTCTTTGTCATGTCGAGCAGGTTAGATGCCAGTTTGATCGGCTGATTTATAAGAGAATTGAAGCGATACACAAAGTCTATGTAAGTCACGCCCAGCGCGCGCCGCGTGACCGTGTAGCTGCCTGTATACGGCAAAATGCCTTGCTTCAGGATGTCAAAGCAGGTTTCATAATTCCACGTGTGCTTGGCTTCCTGATCGGACGCAAGATTTACAGTTCCGAGGATGAGTTTTCGGTCTTCGCGCCTGCATGTCTTGTTGTAATGCTCGAAAAGTATTTCGATATACTCTTTCATTGTGATTTTCGCGCCGCCACTGACTTTGATCGGCGGCACAATCACGTCATTCAAAAAAGCAAGCGCACCTTCACAATGCACCTGCTTGTTTTCGTAAAAGTCTATCTTTGGAAGTGTGGGCCGTCCATAGAAAATGGATTGCCCGTCCTCAAATACTTCTATCGTGGAGCCATACGGAATGACATTATTATAAAAAATATGACCATTTGGCATCACGAAATCAAAACTACCTGCGTCACTCAGGCCGCAGACCACGCGCGGAGCCGTGAAGGTGAGCGGAAGTTGTGTGGGGTCATATATATCAATCCCGTCAAGTAAAACTCTGTAATAACTCATAGCATTTTACCCATTGAATAGTCTGCGAGGACATTTCCGGTTCCGCTAAATACCAAGGTGTTTTCTCCCGGCTGAAGTGTGAAGCCTGGCAGCGTCGTTTCACCCGTCATCAGCACATAACCTGGGATCCCGTTCACTTCCACAATCATCGGAGCGGAACATGTAAATTTCGGCGTGACTTCATCAGCCCCCGGATTGATAAAGGTGCGCGTCTTTGTGCCGTTAACCGTGAAACTTCCGTAATAGATCGTAATATCAAAGAGATCATCCCACAGCCAGTCATAATCTGCCGTAGTGTCAACGCTCTGTTTGTACGGCTCCACATTGTAATCAATCACGATTGTGGAGTGGCCGGGATTGCTTTTCCATTGATTGACCCAGAAACGGCCCGTGTAGAAGTATTCCGGATCATCATCGAGGATGCAGTTGAACCGCTTACCCTGTAAGAAATTCATAATCTCACTGTAAGCAGCTGCCCAGCTCTGATCTGGAAGCACTACGAAATTGAACGACCCCTCGCGGTTCTGATAGGCTACAGAGCCTGTCAACGCGTCCGTGGTATCCAATGATCCGGATGCCCCCGGTACGTCCTGATATCTCATATCAGGCATAGCCGGGGCAAATGACGGTATTTCCGTAGGCACAAGTGACCAGTCGCGGAAGGTGTGCTTCCCTCCGATCGTCATCGAGTGCGCTGCTATTATCGGCCATTGGCGCTCATTACTCATGCAAGCACCTCCCTCCGCTGATTATATGTCATGGTCCCAAGTTCCCTATTGATTCCAGGTGTCATGTGTCCGACAAGCGTGCCGTCATCAAGCACAACTTTGATTTTTGAAAGCTGCTCGCCGAGTGCATTTACTATGGTTTCCGCAGCGCTTGCCTGCTGGACCGGCGATTTGTACGGATCGTAAACTACCGAACTGGCACGCGGCTGCATGTCTTCCGCAGCTGTCTGTATGGCCTCATACTCTTCTGTGATGATGTCCTTCAGCGTGCCAGTCGCCTTCTGTGCGTCCCTGATCATCTGTTCGGTACGGCTGACAATCTCGCCCGTGACAGAGCCGGTTTTCATGGTTCCGTCATCAATCATTTTCTGCGTGTTTCCGATGATCGTCCCCGATGTAGTTCCGGAACCTGTAAGGACCTTTGCAGCCGCCGTTGTTGTCTTGGTACTGCTCTTTGACGCCTTTGTACTGCTCTTTGAGGATGATCCAGCCGCAGAACTTACAAGATTGATTGCGGATCTCATAGCGTTTGCCGCTTCGCTCGCGCCTTTTGCAATACCATTTGCAAGGCTGACCATAAGGTTATGGCCAATAACTCCCATGTGATCTTCAAGAGCCTTGAAAGAATCCGTGAACTGCTGCACGAATTTCCGCGCACCTTCCAGAGAATCATTCAGAGACACAACGCCATTATCCACCCCACTGACAAGCGCGGTGAAGATTTCTTCGCCTACTCCCCATGCATCTTTCCCATTTTTGGAAAGAGCAGTTATTGCGGTTTCGACCGTATCGCCATTTTCATCAATACCAACCGCTAAACCTTCCATCAGGTTCTCGCCGATCTCTTCGAAGACTTTTGACGGAGAATGGACACCGAAAACACCTTTGACGGTGTTCACTACGTTTGTTGCGGCCTGCTTCACAGCGCCAAGCGCTTCGTTGGCCTTCTGAACTATACCATTACGGAGCCCTGTCAGTAGGTTACCGCCAATCGTAACCATTTGGTCCTTTGCCTTATCCAAGCCGCTCGCAAAGTTCCGAATGAATTCAGATATTTTCTTCATTCCTTCACTGACATATTGCGAGCCCTTGGAGATTCCGTTGGAAAGTCCAGTGGAAATGTTGCTCCCTATAGTCTGCATCGATGCAGGTACTTTGGAAAATGCATTTCCTATGCTTGTACCAATTTTGGAAAGAAAACTGCTACCCTTTGACCATGCCGTAGACATGCCGGAGGAAAGTTTACCCATGATATTCTGACCGACATTGGATAAGTTTTGCGGAAGATTGGCGAAGAACTGCGGGATTTTCTGCACGATGCCCGAAACAGTGCTTGATACGCTGTTCCATGCTCCACTAATGCCTTTGCTAAGCCCTCCGACTATTTCTTTTCCGACATTGGTAATTGTTCCCGTAAGTGATTTGAATGCCTCTGGAAATTGCGCGATTAAGTTTTTGACATTGCCAAGGACAGTTTTTGCCCATTCGGAATCGAAGCCCTGATAGTAACCAAGCGACGTATTGCTCCCGATATCTTGGAAAACCTTGGACGGGCTGTTAATTCCAAGAAAGCCCTTGACGCTATCAACGAGGCCGGTGAATGCATCTTTTCCAAGCCCAATAATGCCGCCGCCCTCACCGCTGCCGAAGTAGTGATCCCATCCCTGTTTGAAGCCGTCCCACATATTTGTGGGTACATCATCCCAGTAGGTTTCTACCTTTGCGGCTATGGCTTTCTGAGCCTCGTCCATACTCATGCTAGATGTATCTATCTGATAGACCATCTGCGCCCATTGGTCGGCTACTTCTTTGCCCTTTTCTTCATATAATTTTGCATAGTTGGAAAGCGCCTGTTCAGCTTCCTTATTGTGCGTCAGAAGCGCCTCATGATAAGTTGACCACGCCTCCTGCAACTTCTTCACATCGTATGCAACAAGGATTGCGTCAGCAACGCCAATTGCAGCAGTGCCAAAGGCACCAATCTCAACGCCCCATGCGGTAGACTGAGAACTAAACCATTCAAAAGCTTTGCCGACAGTGCCCGTGACAGCATCGGCCATATTATTCCCGGCTGTAATGACTTTGCTAAATGCTCCCGGGACTTCGCCGAGGTGGCTGATCAGGCCGCCGGCGCCTTTAATTACTTTTGAAATACCCTGAACGCCCGTGACAATCTTTCCAGCTGTACCAAGCACAGGCCCTGCGGCGGCAACAACAAGGCCAAGTTTTACAATCAGATTTTTGTGGCCTTCATCCAGACCATTCAGCCAATTAACAACACCTTGAATCCCGCCCACAATATCGCGGATCGTCGGCATGATGGTATTGATTGAAGAAATTGCCAATTCCTGAAGCTGTGAGCCTAAAATCGTCAGCTGACCGCCCAAATTATCACGCATGGTTGCAGCCATTCCTGCGGCAGCTCCGTCATATTCTTCGACGATTTCAAGCCCTTGCTCCAATGCCTTGCCCATTGGCATCACGGAGCCATCCGCAGTTTTTACAAATGTCTCTCCTGATGTTGCAACGGCATTTTTTAGCTTTTCATAATCTTCAGGAGCGGCGTTAACAATTGCGAGCATACCAGACATCGCATTTTTGCCGAAAATCGTTGCAGCGGCCGCGGCTTGTTCTGCTGCACCCATGTCAATTAGTTCTTCTCCGACGCCGTGGCAAACCTTCTGATACTCCTCTTCAGACATTGCGCGGCCGTCGGTGATTTCATACCCTAAATATCTAGCCTGTGCCGCCTTAACTTCTTCCGCCGTCATAGATTCTAAGTAATCAGAACCTATGCCCATAATAGCAGCATACTCTTGCTCGACGCCTGATAACGCCTGTAAAGAGTCTTTTGATATTCCAGTGTGATCACTAAGCAAAGCCATCTGGACAGCATTTTCTTTCGTTGACTCTGAACTAACAGCCATTTTTTCACGCAAATGATCCATCAATTCCGCCATAGATTTAACTTCGCCATTATCGTTTGTTAACGAAATGCCTAACTGATCCATAGCAGCCTTCATTTTGTCCGAAGGATTTGCAAGATTTGTAAGTGCCGCTCTTAATGATGTACCTGCCTGTGAGCTTTTTATACCTGCGTTCGCCATCAATCCAAGAGCAACAGCCGTATCATCCGCAGACATGCCCAAAGCGCCCGCGACAGGTGCGACATACTTGAATGATTCACCAAGCATTGAAACATTCGTATTCGCATTGGAAGAAGCCGCCGCCATAATGTTCGACAGCTCGCCCGCCCGACCGGCTGACATTCCAAAAGCAGTAAGCGCATCAGTCACAATATCGGAAGTTGTGGCAAGTCCTTCCCCGGATGCCTCAGCAAGGCTCAGAATTCCAGGAATACCATATATCATGTCCCGAGCCTTCCAACCAGCCATAGCCATGTAACCCATCGCGTCGCCGGCTTCAGAAGCAGAAAAACTCGTTGCCTTGCCCATTTCGCGTGCGGTTGCACGCAGCTGATCCATTTCCGCAGCTGTCGCGCCTGAGATCGCCTGAACATTGGACATAGATGAATCAAAATCCATTGTGGTCTTTATCGCGGCGGTTCCGATCGCGGCAACACCAAGAGACAGCGGCATAACTTTGCTTGCAGCACTGGAAAGCCCCGCGCCGATCTTCTCGCCCGCGCTCTTGCTTGCTGATGCGGCTTTGCTGTCATTCAGTTCTTTACTTACGCTATCAACTATCCCCGTTGCATCCGGTAATAGTCGTATATACGCGGTTGCGATACTGCTAGCCATGTCTTACACTCCATAGTTGTTACTAAAATCGTTCAATGCGCTTTCGAAATCTTCCACGGAGTCATACCCGGAAGAGGCCGCGGATTCAGGCTCTTTGTCATGCATTCCAAGCAGCTGAGGTAAAATCATTTTCGGCTGATTTTGGTGCTTGTATCCGTCCTCTGACTGCATCCATACAAGATTGGCTATCCTGTCAGCCATATATGCAAGCAAATACTCCTGACGCGTGATCGGCACGCCTGAAATCCGTCTTTTTGTCCTGCTATCCAAAGATAGGCCGCTCGCAAGCGCCGCAATGTGCAGCGCCCCGAACGACATATAGTCATGGATTCCATAATATTCAGCTAAATCACAAATTAAGTCCGTCTCGCCTTCCGCGATTGCGTTGGCGAGGAATATTAGTTTTTTGCCTGCTCTCCCACGGCGGTCATGATTTCCGCAATGACGTTCTGCATCTTTGTGGCTGATATCGTGCCGTCAGACTTCTTGCACATTTCCTTGAGCCGTTCCGCGTCTTCCGGAGACAGGCCGTTATTGACGACAAATAAACACATCTTGTAGTCAGACAGCCCGTCACTGCTTCCAAGGATTTCCACAAAGCGCCAATCATCGAATTTATCGCGGTCAAGCACGCAGGTGAAACCGGATGGTGTCGTTACATCAATAACATTCTTTTCCTTCTTCATTTTCCCTCATTTCTCATGCTGTCACAGTGACTTTGCACGCTGTTGTAGTGCCGCCAAATGTCGCGGTAATGGTTGCCTCACCTGCTGCTACACCAGTCACAGTGCCGTCAGCGACCGTTGCAACTGCGGTGTTGCTGGATGCCCATGTGATCGTTGCGCCCGCCGGAACAACTGTTGCCGTAATTGCGGTTGTACCTGCGACAGTGACGGAAGCCGTTGTCTTATCCAGCGTGATAGACGGTTTCGGAGCGACGTATTCATAGTGATTCTTCTCGTCCACCGGATTCGGTAAGCACATAATTGTGAGCGGATACCCGACCGCTGTATCATCCTTGTAGGCAATTTCCCCAACCTCAGAGATTTTTCCGTAAGGAATCACGATACGCTTTTTCGCGCCGCCGGTGATGATCATGTCGATAACATACACATGTTCAATATCATCGGAGCTGTCGATGGTGATGAACATACCACCCTGCTCCATAGAGCCGAAAACATTGTCGTCTCCGTTTGCTGCCTTCTGTACTGCTTCATTGAGCGATTCAATGAAAGTTCCGGCGAATGTGTCCGTATGTTCCGTCATCGGCGCCAAGACAACCTGGCCGCCCCAGGCTCTGATCTCCGTGGAAGTCTTCGAGTTATTATTGGTCATGCCATCGCTGGACACATAACCCATGCACTCAAAAGCGGCGTCAAGCTCTTCTGTTGCGGCTGCTGCGTATGCAAGCGGCGTGTCATCTGACGGGATCGGGTACGGAGTGCCGACCGGAGCGCGGAAGATTGCGCCATTGATTTTGGGTTTGCCTACAGTTACATAGCCTTTGTTATTACCCATGTTCTTTACTCCTCATATGTGATAATGAAAACTGATTGATATCTATACTGTTTGGTTGAGTGATCCGTGTAGTTATACGGACCGCTGTTCAGGTTAACCGAAAAGATGTGGTCATCGTCAAGCAGCGTGAAAAACGCATCCCGCGCACGGTTTGCAAGCTCAGCGGCTCCGTACATCGTCGGCGCGTATGCCTGCACCGCTATGGTAGCGTGTTTGATGTGGTTTTCAATATTACCGCCCGTCCTCTCAAGCACTACGTAAGTGCCGGAAAGATCGGCAGGCTTTTCCATGTGGACAGGTACTCCGGAGAGCGCTGCAAGCATCCCATTCCGCAAAATCACCTCGATAGGCATAATCACTCTCCTTTTTTCATGTGCATTCCGGCAGACTGTGCCGCCTTCAGCATGGTGTTGTCTTCCAGATTCTTCTTTTCCCCGCGCTCACCGGAAGGAAAAATCTCCGTCAATCCAATCCACCCACTTTTGGTGGTTTTAGTTTCCGCTTTGAAATTTTCTCCGCCTGACAGCTGGTTAGCTTCGCGCGCTACGGCTTCACCTGCTGTCTGCATGAAAGCGCGAACCTCGCTGGAAGACATCATCTCATTGATGCCCTTTAAGTTCACCTCGACCCGCGCAATTTTACCCGCCATACTCTTCGCACCTGACTTTCATGTGCCATGGACCCGGGATATTTGCTTCAATGCCGGTGATCGGAAAGCCGAAAGTCCGCATGATGTGGGTATTTCCGTATGAATCAGTCCATGAGACTTTTTTATCCTTCCAGTCGTGGGTATCGCCTTTTGGAATTCCGAGCATACACAAAAGCACCTTGCCGTATAACATCGTGCTTTCCGTGATATCGTCTGTCGTAGGCTGTCCGACTAGAACATTTTCCACTTGTGTTTCCGTCTCTTCGTAAATCGGCGCGCCGAATGGGTCTGCTCCGCTCTGTATGGTTTCATACAGAGTAACAGTTGTGCCGCGGATCATGGCGCCACCTCTTCCGGATCAGGCACAGGTACGAGTTCCTGTGTTGGGCTATAGCCGCCGATTGCATTCCCTAAGCCGAGCAAGCGCCTGTCTGCGCGTGATACATACAACTCACCGACAGTCCCACCGCTACTAACGGTCCACGACTGCACATAGCCGAGCGCGCTCTGGCTGCCCTGTGTCGCTCCGATCGGATACGATGTGGACCCGTCACCAATTGCGCGGATAACCATGCTACATGAAACAATTTTCTTTGCTACTTCGCTTGCGTTTGGCGCAACCGCATCAATCCGCGCCGCGGCGTCTTCCAGCAATGTGCTAATTACTGCCTGTTCATCCGCGTCAAGCGTGCGAGATGTTCGCGCCTGCACATCCTGCGCAGTTGCGTATACTGACATTATTTTTTCCTCGTTCTCTTCTCCGGGGCAGGCTGCTTTGCTTCATGATCGGTCTTGTCTGTCGTAGCCGGGGCAAGTGAATGCCCCAGCCCAACATAATAATCAACCCGATCATCCGGCACATACATTTCTGTCCCGGTTATGTGGTTGATCAGTTTTTTCATGATGCGTGCGCCCTCGTAAGTGCATTGAAGTATGCAGTTTCCGCAACGAAACCAACCTCGATCTCACAGCGGACTGCAAACATATTCTGCTGGAAGAGGTTGACGACATTTCCAGACCCGATATCAAGTGTCGCATCCGCAGAATAACCAATGCGTATACCTTCAACCGTGCCATACATAGCATGTGCCCAATCACCTGCAAAACCGACAATATCAGGCACAGCGGGATCATTACCTGATGCAGCAGCGCCCGCCTTATAAGCTCCGGCGGTAAAGTACGTAGGCGCACCAAGAAGCCTCGGAATTGCGCCCTCCGTTGCGCTATTGATAAACAGTGGACGCTTATTGGCATCTACTGCACTAAGCAGAATCCCTCGCCCCTGCGGAGAGAACACAAAACCATTGATCGTGCCGCTCTGTTCTGAAATGTCGATATCCGCAGCAACAAGTCCGTCATAAGCTGTCTTATTTGCTGTGTCGAGTGCGTGCTGCGTTACGGCTGAAAAGTTATCAAAGTTAGCAAGCGAGCCGCTGGACGGTCCGAAGAATACAGTGTTGTCGAATTTCTTTGCAAGCACACCCGGAAGCCTTGCAATCAGCGCATCATACAGCGCCGCCGCATCGCGTCTGAACTCATCGGAAAATGTTTCAATGACTGCCAGCTTGTGGGCCTGCATGACCTTTTTATTAAGTGTCGCGTTTGAAACCGGCTTTGATCCAGTTTCCGTTACCCATGCCGGTTCGGGATCGCCTTCAATGACCGGAATCTGAAGGCCGCGCCCAGGCAGAGGAATCTGCCTTGCAAGTCTCATAATTGTGGATGCTTCCTGTGTTTTCTGGATAATTTCAGCAGAAACCTCATTTGGAAGCTGGATATTAGTTCTGTTAACCGGCTGTCCTGTTCCTGTAATAGCCATATTTTTTCTCCTTTGATTTATTGCGAAAGGTTATTAAACCATTCGCTGAACTGTTCACGTGTCGATAATTTTCCGGCGCTTCCAGGTTCGCCGCCATCCGGAACCGTTGGATACATGGACGGTTTCGCGAATTCTTTTATAGCGTTTGCTTGTTCCGTACACGCTTCCTCTGTGTCATACGTCAGCATAGACATCGGGACGCCTGTTTCTCGCGAGACTTTTTCTCGCATATCACGCAGCGCGTTTGCGATTTTAAGTTCCGTCAATTCCGTTTCAACATTCCGCAGCCGTTCCACTTCTTTTGCAGTCTCTTGCAGTTTCCTTAGTTCATCGTTTGCGGTTTTGAGCTGAGCCTGTAGCGTCTCCGCTCCTGATCGTGCATTGTTTATATCAGACCCGTTAATGCCCATGAGTTTGTTGACCTGTTCTGATGTAGCCTCTGGAAAGAGAGCCGTTATATCCTCACGTTTCATTTTTCTTCTCCTTTTCACTACGCTTTTTACGTGGTTGCATCACATGCGTTTGCTAGTTTTACGTCATCCCGGACATTTGCAATAAAAAAGCAAGCCTTAACGGTTTGCTAATTTCACACTTTCATTTCTTCAGCTGTCGATGCTTCGCGCTCTTTTTGCTTTTCGTAAGCATCGCGTTTTTGTTCGTTTATTCTTTCGCTGTTTTCCGCATAGAACTCACGGCGCATAGAGTTTAGTTTTTCCTTTGATGAACGTCCGTCAGCACTTGCGTAAATGCGTTTATAAAGTGTTGGGTTATATCCTTCGTATTCCGTTGCGTTATCAAATCTCACGGCAAACATGCAATCACAATGCGGATGTATATGTTCCGCGTGTCCATCCTTCAAGTATGACGCGGATGCGCGTTGCCATCCATTCGAGGCGAGCATCAGGCAGAATGCGCATGTTGTTCCCATTGGAATCCATGCCCATTCCCCACCGTCACGGATCGTGTTTTTCATCGTTGTGTCAACGCCCGCCATTTTCACAAGCCGCTCTACAGAACCAGCAACTATTTCATCATTTCCGGTTTTCAGCGTTCCGACAACTGATTTCGCAACCTCGTGATAACTTGCCGTTTCAGCAGGTTCAGCCGGAGCAAAATGCATTCCGGATGCGAGCGACACAGCGTCATACATTTCACACGCAACGGCCGTTGCGGCTTCTCCGTAAGCCGTAGCAACTCCATAGGAATATTGCAGCAGTTCAGTCGGGTCCGTAATATTCACCGCTCCGCCCAATTCCGTCAGTTTGGCGCTTACAAGATTACCTGCGGCTGTATTAACCTTGTGCATCTTATCAACGTAATCCAACCAAATGTCAGCCGATACCCGCATTATTCAATTCCTCAAACATCGTTAAACCGCGCGCCCGCTGTTCCTGTGCTTTGATTCTCCGTATGTCCGCAGGTGTAAAGCCGACCATCTCCAAGAAAACATCTGTATTTGCGAAACCAGGGCGAGCGGATGCGAGTTTTATTGCCGCGTCCGTTGTGCTTGCTATTGACGGCATTGAAGGATTACGGAAATGTGCTACAATGTCGCGCTGCTCATCGCTTAACTCATCAATTGTTGTATTTTCTGAGATCGCAAGCGCCATGAGTGCGATATTACGAAGCGCAAGTGAATTATTGTTGTTTAAGTCTTCCGCAAGTCCAATTAGCGTTTTCATCTGCGCCTCGATCGCGTCGGAACTCGTTGGATTTGCGTCATTCACAACGCCTGTATCCGTCACGGAAAGCCCGGTTGACGCCGCGAACTGCGTTGCGAGCACTCGAATCATTTCGACATGCGGCGCAATCGTTCCCTGCTGAAGCTGCCCGAATGTGGGCTTCTCTCCTGTCTCCGGATTTGTCGTTGCTGCAATGATCGAGCCGACATACTGCTTGAACTTACTGTTCACTACTGCGTCATATTGGTCATCTGTAACACCAAGCAAGTATTTTTGCGGAGCTGTTGAAAATTCAATGCCGATCGCGGCGTCAGCAATCGTCCTGACGTATCCCTGTATCAATCTGCGGACCGGCTCTTTGATGCGAGAGCGTCCAAACGGCTTTGCACTGGTTGCGTTCCAGATCATCGGAACGAGCAGCGGCGCGCCCATCCTGTGCGGCAGATACTCAGCATTCCAAACGCCCGAATTATTCCGCAGAATATACACCGCATCTTCCGTATAGTAATTGATCACTGTCGGTGTGCCGTTCTTGCTGTCAGCAATCACGAATCCGCAAAGAATTCCGCCTCGTTCGCCATCCCAAATGGCCGCAGCAGATAACGGAGAATGAAAACGAATCTTACACCCCGTTCTCCTGTCTTTGGAAAGTGTTGCGAACACACAACCAAACTTTAATTCATCGCGGCAGGCTTTCGCATATTCCGAAAGCAACGCATTATTTTCAACGATTTCATTTAATCCCGGAATATCCGCACCCTGAGAGCCAACAAACCCGTCAAATATTGAACGAGCCGCCAAAACGTCAACAGCTTTTGCACCCCATGAGCAGCCAACCTCAAGGCCTTCCATCCCAAGCGGAAGCGCAATGCCTAAATTTACTTCGCCAAGGCTTATTTTGCCTTCGTAATATTGTTCTTTTTCGATGTTTTTCGCGAAATGGTTCGTATATGCGTTGATACACTGCTGGAAACGTCGTTGTTCCATCATTGGCATCCCGCGAATTGTTCCAACTGCAAAATTAAACATTTCTTCTGTCCACATAACTAACCCTTAACCTATCCGCATTTTACGTGATGGATCACGTTTTGATGTCTTCACGCCCCACAGTGCAAGGCTTGCCGCTTCGATCGGTGCGGAATTATCACCGCCAAAGCCCCAGCCACCGCCAATCGGGCGTTTTACCGAAGTCACTGCGCTATCCCTCAACAATTCCTGACCCTCAAACCATGTTATTGATTGTTCGTTTACCGCATCAGTCAAAGTGCTGACCGCAGCCAAAACATCGCGCGTTGTTGGTCTGATTATTGAGCCTTTAAACTTCCAAACATCCTGCAAGCGATCTATCAGAACGTCAACACCGTTTCTACCATCAATTACCACGCAAGATGCTTTGTCGTAGCGCTCGCAAAGCCATTCTGACAGCCAGCGCGTTCCATGGCCTGTAGGCTTACAATCTATCAACGAGACGCGTGCAGGCCCTTCAGAGGGCAACACAGCGCCGCACAGGCACACCATAGAGCCATCAATCGAGAATTTCACACCATACGCTGTTTTGCCTTCCGGCTTTGGCTCTGATGACTTGCAGGCATCCCAATCTGATGCAGTGATTGCGTAATCTGTTTTCTCTTCAATCGCTGGCATCCACCAGCCAAGACGCTCCCTCGCGAAACCATCGACACTCATGGACCGCATTTCTTCCGCTGTAAAATCTTCATCGAGTCTGATTCCAAGCGCCGGATTGCTCATATACCATAGATTACGGTCACTTATATTGATTTCATCAATACTCTTTGCCTCAATGCTCCATTCATGCCAACAATCATGCTTTCCGGGGTCATTTATCGCGGCGTTCCGTCTTCGTCTAAAGACATCTCCGGGACATCCGGGATAAGGCGGTGTTCCCGTGTAGATGATTTGACGCGTACCTGTCGCGGATGCCGAAAGCGTCGCCATGATCGCCTCGACCTGCGAATCTTCCAATTCCTGACATTCATCATAAACGACAAGCGAGATACCATCAAAACCTCGTGCAGCCTGCCGCGAACGTGCGGAAAACTCGATTGATCCACCATTGTCCAGTTCAATGCATTCCTCGCCGTTGGTGTACCGGATCGCCTTTACAATGTCTGTTACTTCCGGATGCCGCTTATCTGTAAACATCGCGGCGAGCCTGCGGAATGATTTCTTGCTTGTCCGCACCTGATGCGCGGTGTGTAAAATTTTTTCCCCATTGATGACAAGGCCGTAAAACTCGCGCGCTTCCAAACAAACATTCTTGCCATTTTGTCGCGGAAG
>Ga0247611_10004547_pt1 | contig 19141 bp, 12 predicted proteins | sample 177DNAGHGhighgp2_FD_192422 | JGI IMG/M metagenome (GOLD analysis project Ga0247611, IMG submission 192422) | Sheep rumen microbial communities from Palmerston North, Manawatu-Wanganui, New Zealand - 1770 DNA GHGhigh gp2 | ecosystem: Host-associated > Mammals > Digestive system > Stomach > Rumen... | reverse complement strand
TGCCCGATAAACAGAACGAGGTGAGCGGCTTGATGATTATGGGCCTGTTTGGTGGTACCATCTTCCCTTTGATCATGGGCTTTGCAAGCGATGCTGTTGGCCAGGGAGGTGCAGTAATAGTGATGGCCATAGGCGTTATTTATTTGTTGTCATTTATCAAACAAGTTAAAGCGTAAAAAATATGAAAGATATTGTAGTAGGAATGGGTGAGGCGTTGTTCGATTGCTTGCCTGAAGGGAAAAAGATAGGTGGCGCTCCTGCCAATTTCGCTTATCATGTGTCACAGTTCGGATTCAAAAGTTGTGTGGTGAGTGCCGTTGGCAACGATGAGGATGGTGATGAGATAATGCGCATTTTCAATCAGCGAGGATTGAATACACTAATTGAACGCGTTCCCTTCCCCACAGGTACTGTTCAGGTGACATTAGATGAGAAGGGCATACCCTCATACGAAATTAAGAAAGGAGTGGCTTGGGATAACATCCCATTTACTGAGGAATTGAAGGAATTGGCTCATAACGCTCGTGCCGTATGCTTCGGATCATTGGCACAACGCAATGCAGTTAGTCATGATACTATTGTGAAATTCCTGGAAGAAATGCCGGAGGATAATGATACCTTGAAGATCTTTGATATTAACCTACGTCAGAGTTTTTATACTCCTGAATTGTTGGAGGAGTCAATGGGACGTTGTAACATCTTGAAGATAAATGATGAAGAATTGGAACTGGTGAGTCGTATGTTCGGCTTCCATTCTATCTCCCAAGAAGACAAATGTTGGCTGCTCTTGGCAAAGTATGGTTTGAAGATGCTTATTCTCACCTGTGGAGTGGAAGGTAGCTATGTTTTTACACCAGGCAAGATGTCTTTTCAACCTACACCACGTGTGGCAGTAGCTGATACCGTTGGTGCAGGCGATAGCTTTACGGGTTCTTTTACTGCTGCTATCCTAGCAGGAAAATCTGTAGAGGAGGCTCATAAGTTGGCAGTAGAGGTGAGTGCTTTTGTTTGCACGCAGAGTGGTGCTATGCCTGTTTTGCCTGACGAACTTAAAGCACGTATGGCTTGATTGTGGATGCCACAGAAAAACTAAGAGCGCTTGCCGAAAGGTGAGCGCTCTTATTCTTAACCCAATATGTGTTTGGTTTAGTTTGCCAACAGGTTTTTGAGAAACTCGTTGAGCTCCTCGTCTAAGCCTTCGAGCAAACCATCAGTGACGATGAGTGTATCGTCATCCATAAGCAGTAACTCGGCAATGGTTTCCTTGTCTTCGTCTACATATACAAAAGAGTAGGGTTGGATGATTTGTAGCTTAGCAAAATCGCCAGCATCTTTCATCTCCTGTAGTAAAGTGGTAAGGGTGTCGGTTACTATCTGGTCGAAATCATCACCCTCAAACGCTACCCATTCCTTGACGGTAGTGTGTCCCAGTTCCTGATCATCGTCATCAATCAAGCTACAAGTGCCGGTTTGAGGATTGGCCTGTATGTGCAGATCAGTAACAAATGACTCATTTTCGACAGTGTATTTGCCGATAGCCTTGCGTATGGTAGCTTTGAGCTGTGTGGATGAAGAATCGTTTAATTTCATATTGCAATGAATAATCATCAGGCAAATATAAACATTTTTTATAAAAGTGTTTACATGATAGCCTAAAAATCTTCATTAAAACGTTGCATCTGCATCTTAACACTGGCAAAACTTTGCTTTCTGGTGTTTAATTGCTGCAAATAGATACTGGCCAGTTGTGCGACCTCACCTTGGTTGGCTTGGATGGCATATTGTTGCGATTTGGTGGCCCATTCAATGGCTTTATCAATGTCGTCGAGCATTTCGCTACCCAATGCCAAGTTGTAGGATGCATACATTTTCTTTTTTGCGCTCTTGCTCTCATCGAATGACTTTTGCCATAGACTTACGGCTTCTTCCCACTTGTCTTCCTTAACATAGAAGGCTGCATCACGCATAGTAACTGAGCCATTTGGGAAATAGAAACGGTTGGCAGTTTCCCAATATGGAACGAATGTTTTGGCAATAAATTCTCCGGCAAAAAGACTTGCTTCACGTACTAACAACTGATTATTAGGTAACTCATGTATAGACTCATTAAGGTCATCACCAAATCCTTGCCAGAAAATGCTATCTATCTTGTTGACAGGTAAGCGTGGTGACTGTTGAGGCAGATACACACGAACAGTCGGAGAAACCTTGACATCAGTGCTGGCTACAAACATTCCCATATATGCATCGGGCTCTGCCTTAGATACGGCACGCAATTCAAGGTTCTCGAGGGAGATGAGAAAATCGGCACCCAGTTGTTGGGTTAGTTCTTTTACTTCATCGTTAGTAAGTGCTTGTTGGCGTTCTTCTTTGTCACCTGCTCGCAAAGCAGAGTCACAGATAATTACAGTATCGAAATAATCACCATCAGCCAAAGCCTGTGCCAATGATTCGGTAGCTATCTTACTGTCGCCAGAGTAATATTTTGTCTTGTGGTACTGCAAACGAGCATTTATGTCAGGCATGTCGGTGAACTGGCGATTCAATGTGATAGGAGCCTCCTGTGGCATATTGTTCACCACTGCTACCTTCCTTAACTGGTTTGGAAAGCTCATCTCAGCAGGAAGCAGATAGTCTATGGATAGATAGTCAATGCTCTGGCATCCCCAGAGCATTGTCAATCCCACTATAGTAAGCAATACCTTTTTCATATTATCAATTAATTATAAACCTTTTCCGTGACAGTTCTTGAACTTCTTGCCACTACCGCATGGACATGGATCGTTACGTCCAACTGTCTTTGGAGCAACGTACGGTGTTCTCTGCTGCTCACGTGTGTCATGAGCCGCAGCAGCCTGCTGTGCAGGATCACCACCAGAAACTGTTTCGGCATCACGTTTGTTCTCGCGCAGTTGACTCATATCTTGTCTTCTCTCAGGAGCTGCTTGCTGAACCTGTTGTGGCTCCTGCAGAGGAATTTGCCCACGCATCAAGATAGAGATAGTGTCATTGTTGATGACCTCCACCATATCATCGAACAGTTTTGCAGAGTCGAGTTTGTAAAGTACCAAGGGATCTTTCTGTTCATATCGTGCGTTCTGTACTGAATTACGCAATTCGTCAAGGCTACGCAGGTTTTCTTTCCATTCCTCGTCAATCACATGCAATAGGATTGACTTTTCAAACTGCTTAACGATAGTTTTGCACTCAGTTTCATAAGCCTCTTTTAGGTTGCAAGAGATGTTATATACTTTACGGCCATCGGTAATAGGGATGAGGATATTTTCATACATCTGTCCCTGGGTCTCATATACCTGCTTGATGACTGGATAAGCAATTTCGGCCATGTGGTCAGTGCGTTGCTTGAAGTGAAGCATAGCGCTATCGAATATCATGCCTGCCAGATCTTCTTTATTCTTGTTCATGAAATCGTCTTCATTGAACGGAGTTTCTAAAGCAAAGGTCTTAAGCACTTCCATCTTGCAGTCATCGTAAGTAGCCAACTGGGTAGCATTGACGCATCGCTCCCAAATCATGTTAGCGATATCCATACCAATACGTTCACCCATCAAGGCGTGACGACGTTTCTCATAGATAACGGTACGTTGCTTGTTCATTACATCATCATAATCGAGCAAGTGCTTACGAATACCGAAATTGTTCTCTTCCACTTTTTTCTGAGCATTCTCGATAGATCGGGTGATGAGGCTATGTTCCAATACTTCGCCATCCTTAAATCCCATGCGGTCCATCAAACGAGCTACCTTCTCAGAAGCGAACTTACGCATTAAGTCATCTTCCAATGATACGAAGAATACTGATGACCCTGGGTCACCCTGACGACCTGAACGGCCTCGCAACTGGCGGTCAACACGACGTGACTCATGGCGCTCTGTACCGATGATGGCCAAACCTCCTGCCTCGCGTACCTCCGGGCTCAACTTGATATCGGTACCACGACCAGCCATGTTGGTGGCGATAGTAACAATACTTGTTTGGCCGGCTTGTGCTACAATCTCTGCCTCACGCTGGTGCAGTTTTGCATTCAAAACGTTATGCTTAATCTTTCGCATAGTCAACATTCGGCTCAAAGTCTCGGAGATTTCAACCGAGGTAGTGCCCACCAATACAGGGCGACCTTGGTTGACCATGTCTTCAATCTCCTCAATAACTGCCTTGTATTTCTCGCGCTTTGTCTTATAAACACGGTCGTTCATATCCTTTCGGATAACTGGGCGGTTGGTAGGAATAACAACTACCTCCAGCTTGTAGATATCCCAGAACTCGCCTTCTTCTGTTTCTGCCGTACCAGTCATACCTGCCAACTTGTGATACATGCGGAAATAGTTCTGCAGTGTGATGGTTGCGAATGTTTGAGTAGCACCTTCAATCTTCACGCGCTCCTTTGCTTCTACTGCTTGGTGCAATCCGTCTGACCAACGACGACCTTCCATAATACGGCCTGTCTGCTCATCAACAATCTTCACCTCACCATTAAGCACCACATAGTCAACGTCTATCTCAAACAATGTATATGCTTTGAGCAACTGAATCAAAGTATGTACACGCTCGGCTCTTAATGAGTAGGTATTCAGCATCTCATCCTTTTTAGCTAAACGCTCCTCATCGTTCAGACTATGGTCGTTCTCCAACTCAGCCAGTTGTGTTACAATATCAGGAAGCACGAAAAAACTTGGATCTGAAGTATAACTACTCAGTTCGTCAAAGCCCTTGTCGGTAAGTTCTACACTCTTCAGTTTCTCGTCAATTACGAAGTAAAGTGGTTCAGTTACCTCAGGCATACGTTTCATGTTCTGCTCCATATAGATCTCCTCGGTAGCCAACATACCAGTCTTGATGCCTTGCTCACTGAGGAACTTGATCAATGGCTTGTTCTTTGGTAGAGCCTTATGGCTTCGATAGAGGGCGAGGAAACCTTCCTCGACTTCTTTTTTATCTTCTGAATAAATAAGTTTGCGGGCTTCAGCCAAATATTTGGTAGCCAAGTCACGTTGCTTTGCCACAATACGCTCTACATAAGGTCGGAAATCCTCGAACAACTTGGTGTCGGCGTTTTGAGGTATAGGACCAGAGATGATAAGAGGTGTACGGGCATCGTCAATTAACACAGAATCGACTTCATCGACAATGGCGTAGTTATGCTTGCGTTGCACAAGATCTTGTGGACGGGTAGCCATATTGTCGCGCAGATAGTCAAAACCAAACTCATTGTTTGTACCGAAAGTAATGTCGGCCAAATAGGCATTGCGACGAGCGATAGAGTTGGGTTGATGCTTGTCGATACAATCAACGCTCAGACCATGGAACATGTAGAGTGGTCCCATCCATTCAGCATCTCGTTTTGCCAAGTAGTCGTTAACAGTTACCACATGCACACCGTTGCCTGTCAATGCGTTAAGGAATACAGGTAAGGTCGCTACCAGTGTTTTTCCCTCACCAGTTGCCATCTCGGCAATCTTGCCTTGGTGCAGAACTACACCACCGATAAGCTGTACATCGTAGTGTACCATATTCCAGGTCACCTCGTTGCCACCAGCCATCCAGTGATTCTGGTAGATAGCCTTGTCGTCTTCTATTCTCACAAAATCATGTGAAGCAGCTAAATCACGGTCGAAATCAGTAGCGGTAACTACAATTTCTTCGTTTTCAGAGAAACGTTTAGCAGTTTCCTTCACAATGGCGAAGACTTGAGGCAGAACCTCGTTCAGCTTTTCCTCGTAAAGGTCTAGAATCTCTTTTTCTATCTTATCTATTTGTGCGAAGATAGGCTCGCGATCTTCCAACTCAGTTACTTCAATCTTAGCTTTCAGTTCGTCAATCTTGGCACGTTTCTCTATTGAGGCATCTTGAATATAGCGTCTAATTTCCTGAGTTTTAGCGCGCAATGCATCGTTATCAAGTTGTTCAATTTCTGGTGAGGCAGCCTTGATTTTGTCAATCCATGGCTTGATTTCCCTCATGTCTTTCTGCGACTTGTTGCCGAAGATTTTGGTCAAAAAATCATTAAATCCCATTATGTTATTCTTTTATTATTATCGTTAATATATTTGCATGATTTGCACATACGGGGTGCAAAGTTACACTTTTTTACTGACTTATCAGTCTATTTTTATAAAAAATAGCTTATTCTGATAAAGGAAGAAGGGAACATCCATTGGGAGCACGGATATGGATGGCGTTAGCAATGGTTGGTGCTATGCATTCTGCCACAACAGGAGTCGTGATTGTAATAGCTTTGAAATCAGGATGCAAAATGATGAGTGGGGTAGGTGTAAAAGCCTTGCTTACCACTTTCTTTTCATGTGTCTGTTCATTGACAATTTGCCATCCAGGTAATACTTCGATGACTAAGTCGCCAGAACGATTGCGATGATAACCATTGCGATAGCGTTCTGAACGTTCTGTATAAGGTGCCAATAATAGACGATTTGCAGAATATACTTCATTTACTCCACTAAATTGTATAAGAAACTCTGATGCTTTCTGCTGGATTTCAGCCATATCAAGGCCCTTGTTGTCTATTAACCTGTGGTTGAGGAATATCTGTTGATCATAGTAATACTCCACATAGTTACCTTCCCCATAGGTAGCCATGAGGAACATGTTCAACAAAGTGGCACAACGGTTTAGGTAGAACTCTCCGGAAGGGATATTGTATGCAGAGAGATCATCATATACAGGGTCGGTAAAACCTGTAGAAGTGATGTAAAACAACACATGATTCATTCCTACTTTGCGCTCCAACATGTCAAACAGTTTACTTATGCACTGGTCAATGTTGGTATAGATAGTTTGCAGCTCCTGTTCAACTTTCTGTAAAGGCTGATGTTGGTAAGTGCCTGCATAATAGGTTAGTGCAAGGAAATCAGTGGTATCGTCTCTGCCTATATTGCTTTGTGCAATCAACTCTTCTGTTAATCGGTTCACTTCATTGTTTACGGCAGGTGTAGTGAGTAAGTGTCGATAACGATTCACACGATCATTATCGTTTACCCTAAGATCTGGCCCCTGTTGAATGTTAAAGTTGTTAAGCCACCAGGGAAAATCTTTATAATAGGTGGTGCTACACCACTTGCCTGTTTCTGGATTGATCCAGAAAGCGCTATTGGCGGCATGACCTGCAGATAGAACAGCTGCATCACGGAAAGGAGCGATTGCATAAACCAATGCCTGATTATTGGTAGCTATTTTCAGCTCGTCAGACAGGGTAGAGGTAAGGAGTAAGTTAGCCGATGTATTTTCTGTAGTATTGTTGCCCATAAATGCAACATCATCTACACAATTACGAGGCCTACCTGTCTCGCGGTCAAGCCATTCGTTGCCAATGATGCCATTGACAGACGGAGTGGTACCAGTATTCAAGGCAGCCATTGCCGCTGCCCTGTCTTTGACATTGAAAGAATACTCTACTCGTTTATATATCTTGCCTTCACGCAAGAGTCGTTTGAAACCTTGTGAGCCATAGTAGGGTGAGTAAGCATCGATATAGTCACTGCGAAGTTGGTCGATGGTAAGTGATACCACCAATCGTGTCTGTGCTGATGCTTCATGCACCTGCCAGCCTCCAATCGTAAGGATTAATATGGTAGCTAATAACTCTTTTCTCATGCCTTATAGGGTTGTGACAACAGCCAGTTGCTCGCAGAACGTACAAGCAAACATAGTGCCAGAGGAAGAACCGCGAGCGGAAATTTCTGTGGAATTATCGCCCATAATACAATAAATAATAATAATTCTATGGTTAGAACTACTAAATAGCTGCTTCTTTGCATCTTCTTTACCTTTTTTATAAACCAGGGCAATAATAACAGATGAAGTGGTTGGAATAGAAACAGCAAATAGTTGGGACTTACTGTTGGATGCTCGGAGAATGTTGCCAAAAAGGCAAGCATACACCCTGCAATGCCGGCAGCGGTAAAAAGAATGAGGTCGAACCCCCACATACTTTTACGAGAACGTATCTCGTAAATGGTGAGAACCGTTGTCACTATAAACATGAACGTAGCACAGCGGAAAGGAGTAAATGGAGTATCTTTTTGCACCTTGTCTGCCTCGGGTATGGTCACCAACTGTTTGCTTTCGGTAATTAGAGGATAAGTTCCATTGCTTTTTTCTCCAACGAGGTTTTTATTTTTCTCTCGTGAGGAATTATTATTTCTCTCGTGGGGGAGTATGGTAGCCTTGTCGAAATATTTTTCCAAGTATAAAGGAATGAACATCATTGCCCGACGCGAAATAGGTTTATCTGCTTCACTGCCTAAGCATAGGTCAATGCCGAATTGTGACCATGAATTGTTGGCTGTAAACTCATGGACAATGCTTCTGAACGATTGGCCTGTGGATGTTGTAGTCATATCGTCTGCATATTGCAATTTGCTTTGTAAGCATTTCTCGATCAAGTCTCTTGGTCGGGTGGCGCAGTTGTCGTAAAAGAAATTATAACGATAGGTTCTGTTCTGAGGTTTGTAGTTCTCGTTAAGCAACCCAATGAGGGTGTTTTTTTCTTCTATGCTGAGGTTAAGCACCTGTTCCCTAACATCTCTGTTGCAATAAGCATACCAGTCAACGAAGTCCTGATAGGCTTGGATACCCAATAGATAGTCAGTTTTTCCCAAAGTAAAGCGGAGAACGAAATTGGGGGTGTTGAAGCTGAAAATGCCATAATTATAAATAAGGTCAATATTACGAGATACGTTCTTCATGCGTATGGCGGTATGTCCAAACTGATTGTACACTTCTATGCCTGGCCCACATGTTATAAGGCTCACCTGCCAAGTGTCAGCCGTATCAGTAGGTAAAGTCAGTGAACGGGTTTGAGCAAAAATGTTGAGTTCGCAGAGAAGCAACAGCAACCATAAACCATATTTAAGTTTCATTTGTCTCATTTGGCTACAAAGATAATGCAAACAAGAGAATTTTTATATCACTTTTGTTTTTTTAACGGCATTAAGGGCAAAAAACTTTTGTTACGTGAAATAAAAGTTGCATCTTTGCAAACAAATTTCTATCTTTGATGAATTGTGTACGAATTTTAATTAGAGAAATGAGATATAAACAAACGCTTTTGGCGCTGGTACTCTGCCTGATTTCAGGGATAGTCGTTGCCCAAAACAACACAAATTCGCCATACAGCCGCTATGGTTATGGTCAGTTGGCTGAACAAGGGGCAAGTAATAGTAGGGCTATGGGTGGCGTGGCTTATGGACTGAGAGACAAGGCTCATACTAATTTTGCCAACCCTGCATCATATACTGCCGTTGATTCACTTACTTTCATTTTTGAGGGTGGTATGTCATTGCAAAATACCAATTTTGACAACGGTATCACCAAAATCAACGCCAAGAACACTAGTCTTGATTACCTGTCCATGCACTTTCGTATAGGTACTAGGTTTGGTATGAGTTTAGGCCTGTTGCCATATGCCAATGTGGGTTACGACATGGAGAATGTGACCAGGAATAATGAAGATAATGAAAAAACAACTGTTACAAATTATTTTGGTGAAGGTGGTTTGCATCAGGCATATGCAGGTTTAGCGTATAAAATTAACAGAAAATTTTCAATTGGCGTAAATATTTCATATCTTTGGGGTGATGTTGAACATTCTATGATGCATACGTTTCCTTATTTTACTGATGCAAATGGTGTAATGAAACGTGAGCATGTTGGTATAAACAGTGTGAAATTTGATATAGGTGCACAATACTCTTATCAGTTCGGTAAAAAACATTTTGCTACTTTTGGTGCAGTATTTTCGCCTGGATATAATTTAACTAATACAAGCTATATTCAAGAAATTGAAGGTAGTTCTAGTGAAATTTTGAGTGGTAATACTAGCGGATTGAGCGTTAATGAAACAGACCTTGATGTTAAGACTGGTATACCAATGACAATAGGAGGCGGTGTCGCCTATGTTTATGATGGAAGACTCACTGTAGGATTGGACGTAACCTATCAGCAATGGAGCAAGGTTTCATTTATGGGTAATAAAGATGCGTTCGTTGACAGAACTAAAATTGCTGTAGGAGCAGAATACCTGCCAGATCCAATCGGTAGTAGCATTTTGAAGAGAATCAAGTACAGAGCTGGTGCTTATTACAACAATCCTTATTATAAACTTGATGGTGTAAGGGCATCTAAAGAATGGGGTGTATCGGCAGGTCTTTCAATACCTTTGCTCAGGTCACGTTCCTATTTCAATATTTCTGCTCAGTACGCTAGGGTTAACGGGCAGACAACCAATTTTATTAATGAGAACCAGTTGAGAGTTAACATTGGTGTTACATTCAACGAAAGATGGTTCTACAAGACTAGAGTAAATTAATAATTAATAATAACACTTTAAATTTAATGGCAATGAAAATTAAGAATTTACTTGCAATCGCCCTCCTCGCAGGAGGTTTCAGCACTGCTTTCGCTCAGAGCCAGGAGTGCATCACCAATAGTTCTATTGGTCACGAGGCTGTTAAAGCAAAGAATTATGCTGATGCTTACGAACCTACCAAGGCTGTCCTCAAAGAATGTCCTACGATGAAGTATTACACTTTCTCTGACATGATTGACATTCTGCATTCATTTCTGAGCACAAATCAAAAGGGTTCTGCTGACTATCAGAAGTATTTTGATGAGTTGATGAACATTTATGATTTGCGTACTAAGTACCTGCCTGAATTCAGAGCTAAAGGTACTAAGGTTAAGTCTGATGCTGCAGCATTGGCTGACAAAGCAGCTGATTATTTGACTTATGCACCAGAGCCTAACCATAAGATTGCTTATGGATGGTTTAAGGAATCTGTTCAAGGTGATGGTGTTAATACTAAGGCTTCCACTATCATGAATTTCCTCAATGAGTCAATGGCAGTAATGAAAGCAGATCAGTCTCATAGCAACCAGTTCTTGGACGACTATTTGTGGGCTTCAGACCTTACTGATCAGGCTATTGCTGCTGCTGATGATGAGAAGTCTAAGGAAAATATGGAAGCTGCTAAACAAAATGTGCTTGCTGTTTTCATCAACAGTGGTATGGCTGACTGCGAGACTCTGCAGAACGTGTTTGGTCCTCAGGTAGAACAGAATAAGACGAACGAGGCATTCTTGAAGAACACAATCGCTATTCTTCGTATGATGAAGTGTAACGAGAGTGAGGTATATTTTACCGCTTCTGACTACATGTATCGTATCAACCCAACAGCTGACGCTGCTAACGGTGTAGCTTATATGTACTTCAAGAAGGGTGAGTACGAAACCGCAGTTAAGTATTTCGATGAGGCTTTGCAATTGGAATCTGACAATGCAAAGAAGGCTGAAATCGCTTACGCTATTGCTGCTTCTCTGTCAACCATCAAGCAGTGGGGTAATGCTAAGAGATATACTCAGCAGGCAATTAGTTTCCGCGATGACTGGGGTGCTCCTCACATCCTAATGGCTCAGATTTATGCTGCTAATCCAAACTGGAGCGACGAGCGTTCACTCAATGCATGTACTTATTATGTATGCGTTGATCGCTTGCAGCGTGCTAAGACTTTGGATCCAAGTTGTGCTGAACAGGCAGACGAATTGATTCGTACTTACTCTCGTTACTTCCCGAAATCAGAAGACCTGTTCATGCAGGGTCTGAAGAAGGGTGACCGTGTTACCGTAGGTGGTCTGATTGGCGAGACTACTACCATTCGTTAATTTAAAATTGTTTATGCAACTTATAAAAGTTCGCATATATAAAACTATTAGCATAACCACTGTCTTCGTGGCAGTGGTTATGCTTCTTTTTATTTCTGCATGCTCAGGTAATAAGAAACAACTGGGTGATGCAGTTACTAACCGCGATTCATTGCCTGCTCTTGAGACTCATGATGTGACGACATTGATATCTGATTCTGGTGTTATACGTTATCGTATTACAACTCCCCTTTGGTTGGTATACGACAAACTTAACCCTTCACACTGGTCTTTCGAAGAAGGTGTTTATTTAGAGAATTTTGATGAGAACAACGATGTACAAGCAGAAATAAAATCAGATACGGCTTATTATTATGATAAGCAAAAGTTATGGGAACTACGTGGACACGTTGAGATAAAAAATCAACAAGGAGAGCGATTTAATACGGAACTGCTCTTTTGGAACCAGGACACACAGAAAGTGTATTCTGATCAATTTATCCGTATAGAACAGATTGATAGAATCATTACAGGTCATGGGTTTGATTCTAACCAGCAGTTTACTGTCTATACTATCCATAAACCTGAAGGTATCTTCTATGTGGATGAAGACAAAATGGCTGCTGCTCCTACAGATAGTCTGCAAACAGATACAGTGGCATCTGTCAATGCAGATAGGTCTGTTAGGAAACGGCATTAGAATATAATGGGAACTATATAAATGAACACATTGATTTGCCTTTTGGTTGCTGTGCTATTCTCTGCTTTCTTTTCGGGAATGGAGATAGCTTTTGTTTCAGTTGACAAACTGCGTTTGGAGATGGATCGCAAGCCAGGTATCACATCTTCTATCCTTTCACATTTCTTCCGTCATTCAAGTAATTTCATCTCTACCATGCTTGTAGGCAATAACATAGCTCTCGTTATCTATGGTATCTTAATGGCGCAGATTCTCGACAAATACATATTGGGAGATATTGGCAATGAATTTGTGGTACTATTTCTTCAAACAGTTATTTCTACCTTGATTATCATTGTTACAGGTGAATTCTTGCCTAAGACATTCTTCAAGATGAATCCTATTCTCATGTTACGAATATTCGCTGTACCTCTTTATATATTATACATTATTCTTTACCCCATTTCCAAATTTGCATCAATGCTTTCCTATGTTTTATTGAGGATGTTTGGGCAGAAGGTGAATCGTGATGTTGAAGAGAAGGCGTTTGGTAAAGTAGATCTTGATTATTTTGTATCGTCCAGTATTGAAAATGCAGAAAACGAAGATAACCTGGGGGCAGAAGTAAAGATTTTCCAGAATGTATTGGACTTCTCTTCAGTTAAATTGCGAGACTGCATGGTGCCTCGTACAGAGATATTAGCTCTTGATGTTAAGACCCCAGTAGAAGAATTGATTAGTACATTCATTGAATCAGGTAATTCTCGTATTATTGTGTTTGATGGTAATATTGATAACATACTGGGTTACATTCATTCTGCTGAGATGTTTCGCAATCGCAACAATTGGATAAAAAGTATCAAGACCATGCCTATTGTGCCAGAAACTATGTCAGCGCAAAGGTTGATGAAAAAGTTCATCAAAGATAAGCAGAATATGGCTGTAGTGGTTGACGAGTTTGGAGGAACATCAGGCATCATAACACTTGAAGATTTAGTGGAAGAGATTTTTGGCGAGATAGAAGATGAACATGACAACTCTAATTATGTGTGCAAGAAGGTAGGGGATAATGAATATGTTCTTTCCGGTCGTTTGGAAATTGAACGCGTGAATGAATTGTTCGATCTCGGCTTACCAGAGTCTGATGATTATCTTACTATCGGAGGCTTGATACTAGATCGTTATCAAAGTTTCCCAAAATTGCATGAAACCGTTGAGATTGATAAGTACAGCTTTAAAATCATTAAGGTGGCAGCTACTAAAATAGAACTTGTACGGTTAAAAGTGAACGAATAGAGGAGTTTGATGGATTTTTTTTGAAAAAAAACAATAGTGTATTAGTATTTTTTGTACCTTTGCACCGTTTTTGGATATAAAATCCCTGAACATAAAAAACTTAATAGAATAAATACTAAAAACAATAAATATGGCAGCTTTACAAAAAATCAGGTCTCATGGACCGTTGTTGATTGGTGTGATTGCCTTGGGCTTGTTTGCCTTCATCGCTGGTGATGCATGGAAGGTAATAGCTCCCCGTCAGTCACAGGATGTAGGTGAAGTTAATGGAAAAAAGATTTCTGCTCAGGACTTTCAGACACTCTTTGAGGAGTATTCTGATGCAGTGAAGTTCTCTCAGGGCCTTTCAGCGCTTACTGATGAGCAGAATGATGCAGTAAAAGATCAGGTTTGGCAAGCATATGTCAACAATCAGTTGATTGAAGGAGAAGCTTCTAAATTGGGTCTCACTGTTTCAGATGAAGAGGTACAGGACATTATTGATCAAGGTACTGCTCCTATTTTGGCCAACACTCCTTTCCTGAATCAGACTACTGGTACATTTGATAAGGATATGCTGAATATGTTCCTTGTGAACTATTCAAGTATGAATGCTTCAAATACCTCTGCTGACGTTATGCAACAATACCAGCAGATCTATAGATATTGGACTTTCATAGAGAAAACTTTGCGTCAAAACCGTCTCGCAGAAAAGTATCAGGCTCTGCTTAGCAATTCATTGCTTTCTAACTCAGTAGAGGCACAGAATAGCTTTGATGCTCGTACTACTCAGACTGATTTCTTAATGGCAGCTCTTCCTTATAGCTCTGTACTCGACTCTTCAGTTGTTGTTACTGATGCAGAAATTAAAGCTCGCTATGAGAAGAACAAGGAACAGTATCGTCAGTTAGTTGAAACACGCGACATCCGTTATATAGATGTGCAGGTAGAAGCAAGCGCGGAAGACCGTGCTGCTCTTGAGGCTGAGATGGATGATTATACAGAGCAATTGAAAGGCGAGGTTGCAGACTATACTACTTTCGTTCGTCAGTCAGGTTCTGAACAGCCATTTATTAATCTATATTACACTTCTAAGGCTTTGCCTTCTGACGTGGTCGCTCGTCTGGATTCTGTAGAAGTAGGTGGCGTGTTTGGCCCTTATTACAATACTGCTGACAATACTATCAACAGTTTCAAGAAACTAGAGGTAACCAATATGGCAGATTCAATACAATTCCGTCAAATTCAGGTTACTGGTGAGACTCAGGCTCGTTCACAGGAGTTGGCAGACAGTATCTTTACTGCTATCAAGGGTGGTGCTCAGTTTGCAGATATTGCACAGCGTTATGGTCAGACTGGTGAACCAGTATGGATTACTTCTGCTAATTACGAGGGTGCTCAGGTCGATGGTGACAACCTCCGTTACATTGAGGCTATTACTACTTTGCCACAGAATCAACTCACCAACCTTAACTTGAGTCAAGCTAATGTGATACTTGAGGTGGTTGCCAAGAAAGCTGTTCAACCTAAGTATAAAGTTGCTGTCGTAAAGCGTGCAGTTGAGTTCAGCAAAGATACCTATAATAAGGCATACAATAATTTTAGTGAATTCGTTGCTGCTAACAATACATACGAAAAGATGGTTGCAAATGCAGAAGATGCAGGTTTCCGTCTTTATACACAGGGTGAAGTGCAGAATTCCGATCATACAATTGGTTCTATTCGAAACACTAAGGATGCTCTTAAGTGGGTTTTTGAGGCAAAAGCTGGTGATGCTTCTGGCTTGTACGAATGTGGTGAGAATGATCGTTTGATGCAGGTAGGTGTGGCACGTATTAACAAAGTTGGATATCGTCCATTAGCTCTTGTTCAAGATGAAATTAAACGCGAATTGATTCGCGAGAAAAAAGGTGAGCAGTTGTTAGCTAAGGCTGCTGGCGCTTCTCTTGAGCAATTAAAGTCTATGACTGAAGCTGTAAGCGATTCTGTGAAGCGTGTAACATTCTCTTCTCCAGCTTATGTTGCAGCGCTTGGTGGTGCAGAAACCATCCTTAGTGCAGATGCATTGGTAGGTAAGCAAGGTGTAGCTAGTGCTCCATTAAAGGGTAACTATGGTGTTTATGTATTGCAGCCTTATGCTCAGAACAAGACTAACGACACTTACGATGCTTCTGCAGAAAAGGAAATGTTGCAGAACAACAAGGTGAACATTGCTCGCCAGCAGTTCGGTAATGACCTTTATATGAAAGCGAATGTGAAAGATACTCGCTATTTGTTCTTCTAAGAAGATTTTAAATCTCTTATATATTATTGAGTTGGCTTCTATTTTAGGAGTCAACTCTTTTTTATTTGAAAAGTATGTGTTTCTAAAATATTATTGTACCTTTGTCACATATAAACTTTAAAAACTATTACAACCATGAAACGAATCTTTCTTTTATTGATGCTCTGCGTAGCAGTTGGCATACAAGCTCAGCAACGTAGCAACGTTACTAGCGTACTTGAGGTGTTGGATGTCCAGACAGGACAGCGAACCGTGTTGAAAGAGTTCCCATATTTAATTGAAGCCCCCAACTGGACAGTTGATGGTAAGTGGATTATTTATAATAGCAATGGCTTAATCTATAAGCTAGCAGCTGATGGTAAGGGTGAGGTAGGGCTCATTAATACTGAATATGTGGTACGTTGCAATAATGATCATGTACTCTCTGCTGATGGTAAGTCTATTGCAGTTAGCTCAAGCCCATCTCCTACTGGTGGAACTTCATTGATATATACTTTGCCGCTTGAAGGTGGTACACCTAAACTGGTTACTCCATGGGGACCCAGCTATTTGCATGGATGGAGTCCTGACGGAAAGACTTTGGCCTACTGCGCATTCCGTAGTGTTGCCTCAGGTGCTGATATCTATACTATCTCTGTGAATGGTGGCGAAGAAAAGCGCTTGACCACAGCTGAAGGTTTGGATGATGGTCCAGAGTATAGTCCTGATGGCAAACACATCTGGTTCAATAGTGTGCGCACGGGTCTTATGCAAGTATGGCGTATGAATGCCGATGGTTCTGAGCAGACTCAGATGACATTTGATGAAACCCGCAACGCTTGGTTCCCCCATGTATCTCCTGATGGTAAGCAGGTAATTTATATTACATACCATGTGGGTGATTTGGAGCCAGGACAGCATTTAGCTAACTACAATGTTGAATTGTGGGTTATACCAGCAGCTGGTGGACAACCTAAGCGTGTAGCCGAGCTCTTTGGTGGACAAGGTACCATCAACACCAACTCGTGGGCACCTGATAGCCGTCACGTAGCTTTCGTTAGCTATCGCTTAAATGAAAAGAAATAATAGCGTTGGTACTAAAATAATAAAGCGTCCCGATTGAGGACGCTTTATTATTTCTATGAGCTACCTGTTTATTTCGTTTCGATACTGTTCTTTCCCTCTTTCAGATTATAGCTCTTGCCATTCCAAATCAACGAGCCAGACACATTGGCTGGCAGTTCAATCTCAGCTTTTAAGTTCTGGCCATTTCTCTTGTAGCTTACCTTGATGTCACCTTGTGGATGAGGCATACTGCCACCAATCTCCTTGATGTCACCCAAGCGAGGTTCAATCTTCACTTTGGCAAATGCTGGGGCAGCACTATCAATGCCTAAAAGGGTTCGGAAGAACTCGATGTTAGGACTTGCACCCCAGGCGTGACAATCGGAACGGGTAGTTACCAAGTTTGAGGTTTCAGCCCAAGTGGTCAGCCCCATAGCAATATTCTCACGCCAGATGTCGAGCCATTTCAGGTAGTCGTTACCCAGACCAGCTTTCACCAATGCCTCGTGCAGGTAATATTTGTAGTAAACGGTACACTGCGACAGAGTAGGGTCGTTCAGCATCTTCTCTGCCACCTGTTTAGCCTGTTCGCCCGTCACCATGTTGGTCAGGATGGCCAGCGAGTTAGCATGCTGTGAGAACAGCTTCTTCTCGATGGTCTGTGCGTACAAACCCTTGCCTGAATCCCAATAAGCATCCTGAATGCCCTTTTTCAGCAACTCTGCCCGTTGGCTATATTGGTTAGCCATGTACGTGTTGCCTTGATAGTTTTCCAGATCAGTCATCATCTGTAGAGCCAGCAATAATTGCAAGTCCATCAAAATACCACCACCATCAGGCCCAGCTAAAGCTACACCTTGCTGCCAGCCCTCTGTCTCTACCCAGTCAGAGAAATTCCAGCCAGGCAGGTTCTTGATGCGCCCATCCGCCATCTGGTATTTGCTAAAGTAATGCAGAATCTGCTCGGCACCAGGAATCAAATCCATTACCAGTTGCTGGTCTTTACCATAGCGCATATAGTCATGGATAGAATAGATGTAGCTCAGCGCATAGGGCGTGATATACTGGGGCAGTTCAGAAGGCGCACGTCCCATTGTCACACCTTCGGCACTACGACTCATGTCTGACTGTCGCAGGAAATTCTTCCAAAGCGTATCATCACCACTATTATATATAGATACTAAAGCTTGAATGCGTGTGTCGCCCAAATATTGCAACTGCTCGTAGTATGGGCAGTCGGTATAAGTTTCAATGGCACACAGACGTGCGGTTCGCCAGCCAATCTCCATCATCTTCAGCAGTTCCTGCCTGTCGGTGTTAAGTTGGGCATTCAGTTTAAATGGGAATCCAGTGAATGTGCTACTAATATTATTGATTTCTAAAGCATCATCTTTGGTAGTAATGGTCAGCTTTATATAGCGGAAAGTGCGCCAGTCAAGCGATGTAAACTGCTGATTATCTTTGCCGCTGGATATCAGCTTATCATTTCTGCCTCTGAAATACAATCCTTCCACATCGTTGCGGTTGCCCTTCTTTGAACCACGGTCGGTATAAAGAGCTTCGGCATAACCAATATTGATTTCTGCTCCTGTTCCTTTACTAAAATTCAGGTGGAAGAAACCGTTTGTCAGTTCTTCCTGGTCAAGCAATATTTCCACTTTCTGGTTAGCAGGAATGGTGGCCTTGACAACTTGTGCAGGCCATCCCTTTGGCAACTTCACGCCACCATCCAGTCGTACCTTGCTGATGCGCTTTTCAAAGCGCTCCACTTGAGGCAAGGTGCTGGGCACCAACATATGGTCAAACAGCCCTCCTGTACCAAAACTATTGTCGTGAGGAGCACCCATCTCGAATGGCTTGGCATCTTTCCACAGGCTCAGGTCGGCATCACTATCCTTCCAGCCTATGATAGCTTTGCTGAAATCAATAGCTTCGCCCGCGCCTAAGGCGTAATAGCCAGAAACCTGCTGACGGATGGGGGTATAAGAAGGGTCTTGAATAGCTTTCCACGTCTCGTCGGTATTCACCACCTTGGCATCACCTTCGCCCATCATCAAGAAACCTGTGTGCACGGTAGCATTAGGCACTGGGGTAAAACTGCCCTCGTTCCAAACTTGTGCAGCCAGTACATTCTTGCCAGCCTTGAGATAAGGAGCCAAGTCAATGGTTTCATAGTTCCAGTG
>Ga0247611_10004546_pt1 | contig 19143 bp, 15 predicted proteins | sample 177DNAGHGhighgp2_FD_192422 | JGI IMG/M metagenome (GOLD analysis project Ga0247611, IMG submission 192422) | Sheep rumen microbial communities from Palmerston North, Manawatu-Wanganui, New Zealand - 1770 DNA GHGhigh gp2 | ecosystem: Host-associated > Mammals > Digestive system > Stomach > Rumen... | reverse complement strand
TGCGGTGGCGTCGATGATGTAGGCAAGCTTCGCGCGCGAGATCTTGTGGCTGTCGGTGACGGGGCGCATGACGGAGCCCACGGTCAGGCAGTTGAAATAGTCGTCGATGAAGATCAGCACGCCCAGCAGGAAGGTGGCGAGCATGGCGCCCGTGCGGGTGTGGACATGCTTGACGGCCCAGCGGCCGAACGCGGCGGAGCCGCCGGCGGCGTTGACAAGCGCCACCATGATGCCGAGCAGGACGAGGAACATGAAAATGCCCGCGTTCCAGCCGTCGGCAATGGCGCCGATGAAGCCGTCGCCGATCATGGTGTCGAGGGAGTCGACGAGATTGAAGCCGCCCACAAACAGCGAGCCGACCACAATGCCGATGAACAGGGACGAATAGGTCTCCTTGGTGATGAGGGCGAGGACGATCGCCACGATGGGCGGTACCAGGGCCCAGAAGGTTCCAGCCATAAAGTTTTCCTCCAAAATAAAAATGTCATGAACAAGGTAAGAATCTGTTCATGACCGCCTGTGTGCGGGTAATACCCGTGGGTCTGACAGCTCTCCGCGGATGCGACAGTACACAGGATGTTCTCCCGCGTCCCAGGCATACCGGCCCGGAAAAGCCGATACCCTTCGGCGGCGTCCCCTTTCGCACCACCGCGATTCCCGTCGCCTTCGATGGAGCTACTGATGTCGGCCGCGCCTCTATCATGCCTTGTTCAATTGCCCCCATTATAATCGGGTTTAAGCTTTTGTCAAGGCTTGACAAATTCACCCATGTAAATTTGGTTCATTTGCCGGATTTGCGGTGCTCTTCACCACTTTGCACTGTTGAAGATGATAAAGGCTTTTTCCGGTTCCCTTGAAAATGGTACATAAGAATTTCGCTTGACTTTCATTTTGAAAAGCATATAATAAAGACAGAAGGCACCGCAACAAGCGGCTGGCTTCGTTAGGGATTATTTATGTTGGACTGTCAAGCAGCCCAAAAACCCGTCACTTGGCCGAGTGGCGGGTCTTTTTATGCGTCAGACTAATCACAATCTGGACCGTATACGGCCCGACATGAAAGGTGATTCGCATAAGACATCACCCCCTTTCGGAGATGATAGCCAGCCACTATTACCGTTGCATAGGTGTCTTCTGCCCCTTCTCAGGTAACCCGAAAGACTCCGGGCTGCCAATATTCTATATAGTTCGACCAATGATGTCAAGAAAAAACGACTGTGATCTCCCCTTGACAAAGCAGCCTGTATATGCTATACCATAACTGTACTAATCAAATTAATACAGTTAATACGCGTACTGACACAGCAAAGGAGGCGGCAGTTTGATCCAGATCAATTACCACGATTCCCGCCCGATCTACGAAAAAGTGAAGGACTCTCTGCGGCAGCTCATTTTCAGCGGCGCGCTCGGCGAGGGGGAAAAGCTCCCCTCCGTGCGGGAGCTGGCGGTGAGCCTGACGGTCAATCCCAACACGATCCAGCGAGCCTACCGCGAGCTGGAGCAGGAGGGCACGATCGTCTCCATCCCCGGAAAGGGCAGCTTTGTCGCCTTGGGCGGCAGCGCGAAGGCGGCGCGGTTGGCGGAGCTGAAGGAAAAGCTCTCCGCTCTTGCCGCCGAGTTTGAGGCCCTGGGCGTGACAAGGGACGAGCTTGCCCAAATCATCAAGGAGGACAGCCATGATTGAGGTGAAGGAGCTCCATAAGAGCTTTGACGGCTTTGAGGCCCTGCGGGGGCTCAATATCCACGTGCCGCGCGGCGCGGTCTACGGGCTTGTCGGCCCGAACGGCGCAGGCAAATCCACCGTGATCCGCCATCTGGCGGGGATCTATCGCCAAGACAGCGGCGAGGTGCTCATCGGCGGCGAGCCGGTCTATGAAAACCCGGCGGTGAAGGCGAAGCTTGCCTACATCCCGGACGACATCTTTTATTTCGGCGCGGCCACCATCCGGGACATGAAAAATCTCTACCGCGCCATGATCCCGACATTCTCGGACGAGCGCTTTGAAAAGCTGCGCGAGGCCTTCCCGCTGGAGGAAAAGCGGGCCATGCGCAGGTTATCGAAGGGCATGCAGAAGCAGGCGGCCTTCTGGATCGCGCTCTCCTGCTGCCCGGAGGTCATTTTGCTCGACGAGCCGGTGGACGGCCTTGACCCCGTCATGCGCCGCCAGGTGTGGAGCCTTTTATTGCAGGACGTGGCCGAGCGCGGCACAACGGTGCTGGTCTCGTCCCACAACCTGCGGGAACTGGAGGACGTGTGCGACCATGTGGGCATCATGGACAAGGGCAGAATGCTCCTGGAGCGCCCGCTGGCTGCTTTGCAGGAGAACACGGTAAAAATCCAGCTTGCCCTGCCCGACGGGGCGGAGCTGCCCGAGGGCCTGGACATCCTGCATGAAACCCGGACCGGGCGCCTCAGGCAGCTCATCCTGCGCGGAAACGGCGACGAGCTGACGGCGCGCCTCCAGGTCTGCAATCCCTTCTTCCTCGACGTGCTGCCGCTTTCTCTCGAGGAAATCTTTATTTACGAACTGGGAGGTGAGGATCATGCGATCAAGAATATCCTTCTTTGATAAACGTGTGAGCCTGCATCTGCTGCGGCGCTTCTGGCCGCTTTGGCTTGCGTGGCTGGCTGTTCTGCTTCTGGCCGTCTTCAATGTAAACGACCGGTTTACGGGCTCATCTCCGGCCGAGCACCTGAGCATTCTTCGCGTGAACCTGCTCACCAGCGGCGAGGCGCTTGTCTGGATTTCCTTTGTCGCGGGCGCGCTCATGGCCATGGCGATGCTGAGCTATCTCTACTTCCCGCGCGACTGCGGCCTCATAAACTCCCTGCCCCTGCGGCGGGAGACCGTGTACTTCACCGCCGTTTTGACCGGGCTTGTCCCGATGCTGCTGTGCGACGTGCTGGCCTTCGGGCTTCTTTGGGTGCTCTATGGCAAAAAAGGCGTCGGTGCGGAATATTTCCTCTGGTGGCTTAAAATGGTGGCGCCGGCAAACATCGGCTTTTACGGCATCGCCTGCTTCTGCGGGACGCTGACGGGCCATGTGCTTGTCCTGCCCGCGGTGTATGTGGTGTTAAGCTGCGCCGCGGCCATGTTTGAGGGCGCGGTGCGCTCCGTGTTTTCCACGCTTCTGTACGGCTACTGCATCGGCTCGATCTGGTCGGAATGGCTCTCGCCCCCGGTGTGGTTTACGGATCACCGCTCCTATCAGTCCCTTCAAAATATGGATCGGGAGAAGGGGATCGCCGCCGCGTACGCGCCGCAGTGGCTCGGCTACCTCGCGGGGCTGTGCGCCGTGGGGCTTGTCCTCGCCGTGCTGGGTGTGCTGATCGTCCGGCGTCGGCACATGGAGTCGGCGGGCGAGATTGTGGCGGTGCCGGTGCTGCGTCCGGTGTTCCGGGTGTGCATGACGGTCGGCTGCGGCCTCGGCATCCCCATGTTCTGGTCGGCTGCCACCGCGGACTATCGGCCGACAAGTTTTGCGATGCTTGTGCTGTCGGTGCTCCTGTGCGCGGCGCTCGGCTTCTTCCTTGCGGAAATGCTCATAAAAAAGACCCTGCGCGTGTTTGACCACGGCTGGAAGCAGCTCGGTGTCCTCTGCGCTTGCCTGCTTGCGTTTCTGATCCTCACAAAGCTGGACGTGACGGGCTACGAGACCCACATCCCGGACAGGGCCGAGATCGAGTCCGTGGAGCTCACAGACTACATCGGCGGCACCCTGCGCGAGCCGGAGACGATAGATGCCTTCCTCGACTTCCAGCGCGGCGTGGTTAATCACCGGGAGGAAAACCGCAGCGCTCTGCCCGGCCGGAGGGCACATAACATCTGGCTCACCTATCATCTCAAAAACGGCAAGACCTATACCCGGTATTATCTGCTGCCTCTCAGTGATGAGCTTTACGCCGATCCCGGTTCCGACCTGCGCGCCTGGGAGCGGGTGATGAACATGCAGGAGGTACGCATGCTGAAGCTCTGGGCCGACGTTGACTGGTCGGAGGCCGACGTGGAGAACGCGTGGGTCGAGATCACAAGAGAGCGGGAAGGAGATATGGGTCCCCGAGTGGAAGCACACGAACCGCTCACTCCGGCCCAGGCCGTGAGCCTCTACCGGAAGGGAATCCTCCCCGACGCGGAGAACGGGAACATTTACCGCTGGCATCTCTGGGACAGCGAGGAGGCCCAGGCCGAGCGCACGAACCTTCTCGTCACCATCTATCTGCGCCGGGATGCGCAGGGGCAGGAGTATGCCCAGGTGTTCCCGATGAGTGCGCCGGTGCTGACTTGCTCGGAAAACACCCTGCGCTGGCTCAAGGAGAACATGGGCCTTACGCCCTCAGAACAAATACATGGCAGCCATGATGACCAGCAGCTCGAGATCGCCGCTCTCCCGATAGAGCAGCCACAGAATCAGCAGCAATAACAGATCCCCGCTGTCGAGCTCCCCGAGGCCCGACAGCAGCCGTCCCGGCAAAAGCCCGCCGAAGGGCGGGGGCGGCGCGGGCCTCGGACGCGGCGGCGGAGACGGCACCAGCGGCGGGGACGGTGGGGGCGGCGGTGCAACGAATGGCTCGGGCATGCCGCTCACCCGCCCGGTGCTCGCGTCATAGCGCTTCATCGCCGCCTCCCTGCTCCATGGCAAGCCGCGCGATGCGGGCAAGCTTTGCAAGCCGGAGCGCGTTATCGAGCTTTCCCCGCCGCTTTTCAGAGAGGTAGGGGGCCATGGCCTTCAAAAGCGCCTGCTCCCGCCCCTCGCCGCCGCTTTGCATCAGGGAGGCAACGCGCCCCAGAAGGGCGGCGTCCGGCCCCGGCTCCGGCGGGGGATTGCTCTGTGCGCCGTCGCCCATGAGCGAGCGGGCCAGCCCCGCGATCTGCTCCATCTGCTTTGGGTCTGACAGGATGCTGTTCAGTTGCCGCTCCAGATCGTCCACGGCGCTCACCTCCCGGGGATTCCTTTTCCGAGCCCCCCTTTCGCAAAGGGGGCTGTCACGAAGTGACTGGGGGATCCGCTTTACCGTAAGAATCGATCCCTCCGTCCCTTCGGGACACCTCCCTTTTTCCAAAGGGAGGTAAAGATAATGATTATTTTTCCATCAGCTTTTTGATATTTGCCGCGAGCCTGCGCCCTTCCTCGGTCGAGAGCACCGTGCCCAGCATAGAGCGCAGGGCTTCCCCGTCGCCGTTCTGCGCCGCCTTTTGCAGCTTCTCCCCGTCCAGCATGGCAGAGAGCTTCTCCCCGTCCGCGGACTGGGCGAGGGCGTTCAATTCCGCACGCTTGCCGCTCCGTTCCAATTCCTTCCTAAGCCCGTCAAAACTTTGCATTGCAACTCACCTTTCTGATCAATTGCGAACACGGTTCGCAATTGAAATACTCGCGCTTATCGCGCTCGGCTTGCGGGGGACGCCTCGCTTGGTCGGCGCGAGGGTTCGCTATGCTCACCTATGGTGTTTTTGAAGCGGCAAAGCTGCTCCAAAAACGGATTTGACTTCTTTTTCAATCGGCATTATATTGTATGCGTAAAAGGGCACAAAGTTGACAGGAGGCGCGAAGATGATCAAAGCGGCGGTTTTTTCCGACACCCACGGCAACAACTTTCCGATGCTGGAGGCGGCGCGGGCCGCGAATGCCGACGTGCTCATCCACCTGGGCGACCACGACCGGGACGCGCAGCTTCTCCGTCAGGCCCTGCCGGACACGCCGCTCTACTCCGTGTGCGGCAACTGCGACTATGCGCCGCTCTCGCCCGCGACTTTGACGGTCGAGCTCGGGCCGGTGAAGGCCTTTCTCACCCACGGGCATTTATACAATGTAAGCCCCTGGCACATGGACTCTCTGGTCTATGCCGCCGAGGAGCAGGGGGCAAAGCTTGCCCTCTTCGGCCACACGCACAAGGCGGCGTGGACGGAGCTCGGCGGCGTGACGCTTATAAACCCCGGCACCGCGGGCCGCGGAATGATGCTCACCTGGGCGCTGGTGACGATTTTCGACAACGGCGCGATCTCGTGCGAATTTCACGAGCTGAAATAAAACACACCTCCCTGTGGAACACTATCCGCAGGGAGGTGTTTCAATAAATGGCTAAGAAGAAAAACGGACAAAGGCAAAAACAGGAGTCAAACCCCCGCCTCGACCCGGAGACGCGCCTGGCCCCGCGCTTTGACAGCGCCACCATCGCAAAGTTCCCCATTGCCGAGCCGGGGGAAATGGGCTTTCGTGTCCTGGACGATTTCACCGAGGAGCATATTCAGTAGGGGACGCCGTCCCCTACAGCGCCGGAACACGGAATAATTTTACGTGTCATCCTGAGCGTCGGCGAAGGATCTTTCTCTCGGTTCATGAGAGGAGAAAAGATTCTTCGCTTCGCTCAGAATGACAAGTTTTACGGGTTACAGCGTACTACTTGCATCTTCCCTTAAAATCATCTACAATATTCCCAAATCACATATCGGGAGTAAGAGACATGCAGACAAAACTCAACTTCGCGTCCGACTATATGGAGGGGGCGCACCCCCAAATCTTACAGCGCCTCCTGGAGACAAATCTGGAAAAGACCGCCGGGTACGGCTTCGACAAGTATTCCGAGGCCGCACGGGAAAAGATCCGCAAAGCCTGCGAGGCCCCGGAGGCCGAGATCTTCTTCCTCGTCGGCGGCACGCAGACCAACGCCACCGTCATCGACGCGCTTTTGCGCTCCTACCAGGGCGTGATCGCCGCCGGGACCGGGCACATCAGCACGCACGAATCCGGGGCCGTCGAGCACAGCGGCCACAAGGTGCTGACTCTGCCGGGGGAAAACGGCAAGCTCTCCGCCGAGGCGGTGCATGCCTGCCTCGATACATACGCGCGGGACGAAAACCGTGACCACACCGTCATGCCCGGCATGGTCTACATCTCCCAGCCCACGGAGTACGGCACACTCTACTCGCTGGCAGAATTGGAGGCGCTTTCAAGCGTGTGCCGTAAAGCGGGCATCCCCCTCTACCTCGACGGCGCGCGGCTTGCCAGTGCTCTTGCCTGCCCGGAAAACGACGCTTCCCTGCCTGACCTTGCCCGCCTGTGCGACGCCTTCTATATCGGCGGCACCAAGTGCGGCGCCCTCTTCGGCGAGGCAGTGGTGTTTCCAAGGAAAAACACCGTGCCGCACTTTTTTACCATCGTCAAGCAGCACGGGGCCCTGCTCGCCAAGGGGCGCATTGCGGGCATCCAGTTCGACACGCTCTTTACCGACGGGCTGTATCTCAAGTGCGGGCAGAAGGCGATCGACAAGGCGGCGCGTATCCGCAAGGCTCTGCGGGACAAGGGCTACGAGCTGGCCCTTGACGCGCCGACCAACCAGATCTTCCCGCTTCTGACAGCCGCACAGCTTGCGGCGCTGTCAGAGAGGGTGGAGATGAGCTTGTGGGAAAACCGCCCGGACGGCAAAACCGTCGTCCGCATTGCCACAAGCTGGGCTACCACCGACGAGGATGTGGACCGGCTGATCGAGGTGCTTTAAAAAGCAAATAGAGCTGTCTCATACAGAACCTCTGCGCGCCTTACGGTGCTATGAAAAGGGGCTGTGAAAAAAGTCAATTATCATTGCAGGGGCCGCCGGGGACGTCGGCCCCTGCAACGACAGCCGGACTATTTTCACAGCTCCCTTTTGTTATATCACCCGTACCTCTTTCCCGGGCGCGAGGAAGAAGAGCACGCCCTCTTTCACGGGCTTTCGGAAGATGCGGGAAAGCGCCTCGGCGTAGGCCAGGAGCTGGCCGCGGTAGAGGTCGGCGCGCTCTTCGATTTCTTCCTCTGTGCGCACGCTGTCGGTCTTGTAGTCGATGATGACCAGTTCCCCGTTTTCTTCCAGACAGCAGTCCACCACCCCCTGTAAAAGGAGCTGTTCACCCTCGGCACCGGGGTAGAGGCGGTCGGCGTCGAGCAGCAGCGAGAAGCGAAACTCCCGCAGGGGCTTTTCGGCACGGAGCATGCGCTTGCCGAGCTCGGAGCGGAAGAGCCTTTCGATGGCGGCAATGTTCACCGCCTCCGCCTCGCGTTTGGATAAGAAGCGGGCGGCGCACAGGCGCTCCACCTCGGCCCTGATCCCGGCGCGGGACGCGGCCTTGGCAAAGTCCATGTACTGTAAGACCAGATGGGTCGCCACGCCCTTTTCGGTGGCGGTCAGGCCACGCTCTCCCTCGCCGAGGGTCGGCATGTGGAAGCTCCAGGACTTCGGCTTTAATAAATCCGCCGCGTCCGGGTCGCGCTCGCAGCGCCCTTTCAATTCCGTCGCCGTCACCTTGGACGGCAGCTCCACTGCCGCCTGATGGGGATAGACAAAGGCAAGCCTGCGCTCCAGCTCCTTTGTCGCCTCGGGATCGGCGGGGACGGCTTCGTGTATCGCCTCGGCGGTGGGAACAATCTCGTCGCCGTCGCGGCAGACATGAATTTTGAAGTGCTCCTCCCCGTCGGCAAGGCACGCGCATAAAAGCCAGCTCAGGTAGTTCGACGCGCCCATCAGCGTCTCCGGCGCAATGGGGGGATGGGCCAGAGCCGCGGCCTTTTCCAGCGTCTTGTCCGCATTTTTGCACGCACCCACCACGAAAAGCCGCTCCTTCGCCCGCGTCAGGGCCACGTAGAGCAGACGCATTTCCTCGCTCTGGTCCTCCCGCGCCTGACGCTTGGCGATGGCGAGGCGGGCAAGGGACGGATAGCGCACGCGGTTTTGCAGATCCACCACCCGCGGCCCGAGACCGAGAACGGGGTGCACCAGCACGGTCGTGCTGCGCTCGCGGGTGTTGAAGCGCCGCGCCGCCTCACAGAGAAACACCACCGGGTACTCCAGCCCCTTGGAGCGGTGAATGGAGATGATCTGTACGGCCCTTCCCGTGCCGGGGGCGATGTTCGGCTCCTGACCCTTGTTTGCCAGCGCCTGGAGCCAGAGGGACAGGCGGTGCAGGCCGCGGTAGCCGGTGCTCTCGAAGCCCTCGGCAAGCTCGGCCAGGGCCATCAGGTTTTCCCGACGCCGCGCCCCATCGTCCATGGCGCTGCACAGGGCGAGAAGATCCAGCCTTTCGATCACGAGCCACACGGTCTCGGCGGCGCTCAGGTCGGTGGCCTCGGCACGAAGAGCTGCGAGCAGCGCGAGAAAGTCCCGGCACTTGCCGTCCGTCTCGCCCGCCGCCTCCAGGGCGGTATAGAAGTCCGCGTCCCGGTCGGAGGCACGGATAAAGGACAGTTCGTCCGGCGTAAAGCCGAAGGCCGCCGAGCGCAGCACCGCGATGAGCGGGATGTCCTTGTGAGGGTTATCCATGACCGTGAGCATATTCAGCACCAGCGAGACCTCCGGCGTCTCAAAAAAGCCGCTGCCCTGGGCGCTGCCCACGGGGATGCCCAGATTCATGAGGGCTTCGCGGTAGACGCCGCCGGTCTTGCCGGGGGAGCGCAGGAGGATGGCGATGTCGCCGTAATCCATGGGCCGGGTGCCCGCCCCGTCCGTGACCGTTGCCCCGGACCGGACCAGGGCTCTGATCTGCCGGGCGGTGAAAGCGGCCTCGAGGGCAGTCTTGTCGGGGCTGTCCTCCGGATCACTTTCCGGCAGCTCGTATAACAAAAGCTCGGGCCTGGGGACTTCGCCCTCATAGTAGATCGCGCCGTGGACGAGGGCGGCGTCGGCATCATAGTCCACATCGCCCAGGGTCTCGGACATGCAGCAGGAGAAGACAGCGTTGGCGGCGTCCAGGACCTCCCGCCGGGAGCGGAAGTTTTCCCGCAGCAGGATGCGTTTTGCGCCGGAATCCGGCTCAGCATACGCTTTATACTTTTCGTTGAAGATCGCGGGGTCTGCCAGGCGGAAGCGGTAGATGGACTGTTTGACGTCCCCTACCAGAAAGAGACGCTTCCCTCCGTCGGACACGGCGGAGAAAATGGCATCCTGCACGCGGCTGACATCCTGGTACTCGTCCACCATCACCTCGGTGTAGCGCCTGGATAGGCGCGCGGCGAGGACCGTGGGCGTGCCGTCGGAGTTCATCAGCAGGGCGGCGGCTTTGTGCTCGAGATCGCTGTAGTCCACCAGACCCCGGCTCTGCTTGTCCTTCGCGTAGGCCTTATCAAAATCCAGCGTCAGCTTCAAAAGCGCCCGCATGGCGGGGGCGGTGTCGGCCATGTCCTTCAAAAGCGTCTCGGAGGGATTGGCAAAGAGCTTTCCCGCGCTCTTGAAATCGTCGATACAGGCTGTGCGCCGCTTTTTGAGATAGTCCGTGAGCTCCTCGTCCGGTGAGTTTTTCAGCGTCGGCAGGCGGGGCACGCTCAGCGGCAGCAGCGCGGAAACCCGGTCCCAGCCGAGAGGGACTGAACGCCCGATCTCCCGTACCTGGGCGGCAATGCCTTCGTAGTGTTCGGCATAAGCGGCGTGGATCGCGGGGTGCTCCCGCATGGCGGCAATCAGCGCGTCAAGCTCCCGGCTCCAGTGGGCGGCGAGACGGGCAAGCCAGTTTAAAAGCTCCTGACCCCATACGGTGTCGCCCGCGTCGGCGTGGGTCTCGCTGAGGGCTTCGGTCTGCTTCTCCGCCCATGCGGCGGGGAAGGCGTGGCACTGCATCTTGGTGTGCAGCTCCAGGATCAGCTCGGCCAGGGCGCTGTCGTCCCGCCCCTCGCCCACGGTGTCGGCGAGAAGCTGAAAATCGGGATCGTTCTCAATGCCCGCATAGGCGTCCTCCAGCACCCGGTCGAGGCAGCTTTGGCGCATAGAGTCTGCCCGCTCCTCGTCGAGGATCTTGAAGTCCGGGGAGAGCCTGGCGGCCTCACAATTCTCCCGCAGGAGGTCGGCACAGAAGCTGTGAATGGTGCCGATCTGCGCGCGGCGGATCAGGGCGCTCTGCCTTCTGAGGCGGGTGTTGTGGGGATCGTTCGACAGGCGGCGCGAGAGCTCCTCCGTGATCCTGCCGCGCAGCTCCCCCGCGGCGGCGCGGGTATAGGTGATGATGAGAAAGCTGTCGATGTCGGCGGGGGAGCGGGGGTCGGTGATGTACGCCATGAGCCGCTCGGTCAGCACGCGGGTCTTGCCGCTGCCGGCACCGGCGGACACCAGCACCGGGCAGCCGCGCGTATCAATGGCCGCCTGCTGGGACACGGTGGGCTTAAATTCAGCCATGGGTCTCTCCCTCCTCCATCATGGCCCAGACCTCCGCCGGGCTGTATTTGGGCAAAAAGCGGCTCTTCTCCCCGCCGCGCCCCTCCTGAAAACGGCAGGCGCCGCGGTAGTCGCAGCGCAGGCAGGCGTTGTCGCTCTGGCTGCGGAAAAAGGGATCGGCGGTGATGCTCCCGGCGCGCAGCTCTTTGGCCATGCCGGAGAGGGTGCGGCGGATGTGCCGGTCGAGAAGGCCCAGGCGCTCCAGGCTTGCCAGACTGTCCGGCACGGGCTTTCCGTAGCGGATCTTGATGGGGATGTAGCGCTTCTCGTTCCCGTGCTCCCAGGCCTCCTTGAGCGCCTCGTTATCCAGCAGAAGGCCGCTGCGGCGAAGCTCCTTGTTCCGCTCTGAAACCACCGCGTCTGAGTCCATGGCGGCGTCGGCATTGAGCATGGGGGCGCGGGCCGGAATGTACATCACCCCGGCGGGGACGATCTCATGCCCGTAGCGCTTGGCGCCGCCGTCCGAGAGGGTAAAGAGATAGAGCAGCATCTGCAGATTCATCCCCTGCAGGACCTCGGACAGGGAAAACTCCTTGTGCCCGGTCTTGTAGTCCACCACGCGCAGGTAGAGCTTACCCTCGTGCAGCCAGCCGTCCACCCGGTCGGCCACGCCGATGAGGGACAGGGCGTCTGTGTCGCCGCCGAGCTCGATGGGCGGGATGTCCTGCGCCTTGGAAAAGTCCAGCTCAAAGTCCAGGGGCACAAAGTCCGACACGCGCAGCTCCTCCGCCATGTCCTTCACCACGCGCCGGACATTTTCCCGCAGGCGCTTGAAAAGATATATGAAGCGGCTGGACTTCTCCTGAAAGTCGTTGAGCTCGTCGTGGATGTAGGCTTCAACATATTGGTCGGTCAGGGCCTCCAGCTCCGCATCGGTGATCTTCCGGAAGCCGCCGCGCCCGCCCGCCTCCCGGGCCACGTTTTCCAGTACATAGTGCATGAAGGTGCCCATCTCCGGCGGCTGGAAGCCCGCGGGCATGTGAGGCTTTGCCTTCAGGCCGTACTGGCAGAAATAGGCGAAGCGGCAGGAGGCAAACTTCTCCACCCGCGAGGCGCTCAGGCGCAGGCGCTTTCCGTAAAGCCGCGCCACGCCGTCCCTGGAAAGGCTCCCGCGCGTCAGCTCGGAGGCGGCCTTCAAGGCAGCCGCCCTCGCGGGCTGATTTTTATTGAAATATTCCGCTGCCGCCCGCTCCCGTCCGCCGCCGCCGTGGATAGCCTGGGCGGCCAGACCCAGAGCCGGGGCAGGCGCGGACATGCGGGCGTCCGTGAGGTCGGCGCTCTCCACTTCGAGCCCGAAGAGGCTCTGTGCCCGGCGGAAGACAAACGCCGGACGCAGCTCCGCGCCGTCCGCGTCCTGCGCGGGGCAGAGAAGACTCAGGCTCTCCGAGGGAAGGGTCAGGGTGTAGTAGATCAGCGCAAACTCGCGCCAGAGCTCGCTGTCGCCGCCGGGGCCGAGGGCGATGTCCAGCGCCAGCAGGCGCTCGCGCTCATCGAGGGAAAAGATGCCGCCGGCCTCCTCCGCCATGGGCAGGCGGCTGTCGGAGGCGCCGAGGACGATCAGGTGCCGGATGTCCCGGCGGCGGTTGCGGTCGAAGTCCCCGGCGGTCACCCGGTCAAGGGAGACGGGGATGGTGCCGATGTCGTATCTGGAGAGCATCAGGGTAAAGAGGCGCCCGAACTGCGTATAGTCCAGCACGCTCTCGCCCAGGATGCCGTCGCACTGCTCCAGGGCGTTGACCGTGAGCTCCCAGAGCTGGCGGTACTCGGCGGCGCTCTTGTCCCGGCCCAGAGCCTGCAGCTCCTCGGCCCGGCGGCTCAGCGTCTCGGGCAGCCTGAGATCGCGGAACAGTCCCGCGAGGGCCTGCGCCTGGGCGGTGGCGGTCTCCGCCTCCTTCGCCGCCTTCTCAAAGGCGCGGAGCGGACCGGCCACGCGGCGGCGCAGAGCGTTGATGCGCTCCAGACGCTCCTCGACCTCGGGGGTGTACTCTCCGCCGTAGCCGTCCGGGTGCTGCCGCCAGTCGCCGCGGCGTGTCCAGGCGCTGCCGCGCAGCTGCCATTTGAAAAGGTAGCTCTCCAGCTCGTCACACTCTTTTTCTGTCAGGCCCGCAAGCCCCGTGCGCAGATAGCTCACCATATCGTCCAGGGCCCAGCCGCCCTCGAGGATCTCATAGGCGCAGGCAATGAGCGCGGGCAGGGGCTTTGCCATGAGGTCGGAGCGCGAGGCGGTAAAGAGCGGCACGCCGTAGTGCCGGAACACGCTCTCGAGCGTACCCCGGTAATCGTCAAAGCCGCGCGCTACGATGGCGATGTCCCGCCAGCGGCAGCCCCCGTCCCGCACAAGGGTGAGGCACAGGGCCGCAGCCAGCTCGCACTCGGCGCTCATGCTCTGGGTGCGCATAAGGCGGACGGGAGCTCCGCCTTCAAAGGCGGCGTCCGTATAGTCAAACATGTGCTCCGCAAAGAAGCGCAGGGCGCTGTCGTCGGCGCTTTCCAGCTTCGTCACCTGCACGGCCTGCCCCAGCTCCTCCGCCGCGTCCTGCAGGGCGAGAGCGGCCCGGCGGGAGAGGGCGAAGATTTCATTCTCGCCGTAGAGATCGTCCAGCGTCAGGCACACGGTCAGCTGTACCCCCTGCCGCAGCATGGCGCACAGCACCTCCTGCTCCTGGCGGGTAAAGTCGATGAAACCGTCGACAAAGACCTTCGCGGAAGCGTCGAGTCCCCCTGCGTCGATGGCTTCCGCCAGCATGGTGAGGCGGTCGGCGGGGTCGGCCCTGCCGTTTGCCACCACCGCGTCGAAGGCGTCCAGCATCAGGGCCAGGTCCGTGAGCTTGTCTCCGAGTCCGTCCGGGCAGGCAGCCGCGGCTGTGTATAAAGCTTCGGCGCTGATGCGGGCGGTTTTGAGCTCGTCCACGGCCTTTAAGAGCATGGCCTGCATCTCGGGTCTGCGCTGGGCGGCGCCGTAGACCTTGAGCCGCGCGCCGGTACTCTGCAGAGCCAGGGCCATGCAAAGCATCCTGCCGCCCTGGTCGAGCCAGGGGGCCGCCGCCCCGCCGCGCTTTGTCTCAAGCGTCCGGGCAAGGCCCGAAAAGCTCAGCACCTCGGCATAGAGGGACAGGCTGTCCCCGCACACGCGGCACAGCTCCCGCTCGGCCTCATGGCTGTACTGCTCCGGCACAAGCAGGATGTTCCCGCCCATGCCGCGCAGCATGTTTTCCCGTATTTCCCGGATGAGGGCCGCGGTCTTGCCTGCCCCGGCCCTGCCGATCACAAATCGAAGCATGTTCTCTCTCCATATGGTCAGTTTGATAGTTCTATTTTAGCAAATCAAAGAAGGATAGACAAGCGCTTCGAACAAAAGTGAAAATTGAAAAGTGGAAAGTGAAGTGAAGGAGCGGCTTTGCCGCAATTAAAAGAGGCTCCGCCCGCAGAAATGTACTTTGGATGGAACCAGGTTTTGATTTCCATATTTTCACTTTTCACTCTTCACTTTCCACTTTCCTATAAACTCTTGCATATTCCCACCAAAGATGCTAAAATACTCAAATCAAAGCCAAAGGAGCGATCTGTATGAAGCTTTCGTCCAAAATGGAGCGCTGCGGCCTTTCGCCTATGCGGAAATTCAATCCCTACGCGGATAAGGTCAAGGAGCGCGGCATTAAAATATATCACCTGAATATCGGCCAGCCCGATGTGGAGACCCCCGCCCCCTTCTTCGACGCTCTGCGGGGTTACGCCGACAAGGTCGTGTCCTACGCCCCCTCCGGCGGCATGCCCGCCTATCTTGACGCGGTGCGCGGCTACTTTGAGCGCATCGGCGTGGAGCTTACGCGCGACGAGATCCTGGCTACCAGCGGCGGCAGCGAGGCTCTGCAGATGGTCTTCGCCACCATCCTCGATGACGGGGACGAGGTCATCATCCCCGAGCCCTTCTATCCCAACTACGCGACCTCCGTCACCCTCGCGGGAGCCTCGGTACACCCCATCCCCACCAGCGTGGAGGAGGGCTACTTCTACGCCGACCGCGCCCGGGTCGAGGCCTGCATCAACGAGCACACCCGCGCCATCTTCGTCACAAACCCCGGCAACCCCACCGGCACCATCCTCACGCCGGACGAGCTCAAGCTCATGCTGGACATCGCCAAAGAGCACGACCTCTTCCTCATCTGCGACGAGGTGTACCGCGAGTTCGTTTACGCGGGCGAGCCGCTTTTGAGCGCATTGCAGTTCCCCGGCTACGAGCAGAACGTGGTGGTCATCGACTCCATCTCCAAGCGCTTTTCCGCCTGCGGCGCGCGCGTGGGCTGTGTCATCTCCCACAACGCCGAGTTTATGGGCCAGGCCATGAAGTGGTGCCAGTGCCGCCTGGCCTCCGCCACCGTCGACCAGATCGCCGCCGCCGCCCTCTACCACATGGACCCCGGCTACTTCGAGGCCGTGCGCGACGAGTACCGCCTGCGCCGCGACACCATGGTTAAAAAGCTCAAGGAGATCCCCGGCGTCATCTGCGATACCCCCAGAGGCGCGTTCTATGTCATGTGTGCCCTGCCCGTGGACGACGCGGACAAGTTCCAGATGTGGCTTTTAAACGAGTTCAACGACAACGGTGAGACTGTTCTCTTCGCCTGCGGCGAGCCCTTCTACGCCACCCCGGGCCGCGGCGTCAACGAGGTGCGCCTGGCCTACACCATCAACGCCCCCGACATCGCCCGCGCCATCGACATCCTCAAGATCGCGATCGAAAAGTACAATAATAAATAAAAAATGGGCGAATCCGCATGGATTCGCCCGCTTTGTTTCGGCGTCAGATTACGCCTTTTCCTGCCGCTCCTTCACGTAGCGCTTCATGGCTTGGAAGGTCTCGTCGCTGATGTCGTGCTCGATCTTGCAGGCGTCGTCCTCCGCCGTCTCACGGCTCACGCCGAGGGAGGTGAAGAAATTCGTGAAGAACAAGTGCCGCTCATAGGTGCGGTTGGCCACGTATTTGCCCTCGTCGGTCAGCACCAGAAAGCCGTTTTCGTCAAGCTCCAGGTAGCCGCCGGAACGCAGAAGGCCGACCGCGCGGCTCACGCTCGGCTTGGAAAAGCCCATATACTCCGCCACATCCACCGCGCGCACGCCCTTGCCGCGCTGGGAGAGGATGTGGATCGTCTCCAGATACATTTCGCCCGATTCCTGTAAATGCACAAGATCAGCTCCTTTGCGGATTGATACTAATAAGATACCATCATGGCAGTTTTTTTGCAAGACCTTAGCCGGGACTAACCGTCATTGTACTTTTTCTGCCTATTTTAACGGACGGGGCTTGCCATGGACGCCGTTTGCCTGTATAATGCGGGTAAGGTTTTGATGCTTTAAGAATTTGAAATATAAAACAAGGAGTTACTTGCCATGGCCAAAAATGACAGACGCCGCTTCGGGGACCGCAAGGACGGACGGCTGCTGCGCTCCCTGCCCGCGTATACCAAATTCATGCCCTATATCATGGCGACCCGCAACGACGCGCTCAACCTCTACGAGGAGAGCATGGAGATCACCGATGTCGACCGCCGCCTGCGCCGTCTGCGTGTGGAGGGATACAAGGGCATCGGCTTCCTGCACTTTCTGATCGCCGCCTATATCCGCATCGTGTCCATGCTGCCGGGCCTCAACCGCTATGTGGCCGGCCGCCGTATCTATGCCGGCAACGACATCACCGTCGTCATGACCGTCAAGCGCGCCCTCTCCATCGACGCCACCGAGACCAGCATCAAGGTCCATTTTGAACCGACAGACACCATCTTCGATGTCTATCGCAAGATGAACGAGAAGATCGACGAGGTCAAGGCCACCGAGGAGAACAACAACACCGAGGATGTGGCCGACGCGCTGGCGCGCCTGCCGCGCTTCCTGCTGCGCTTTGTCATCCAGATCCTGCGCATCCTGGACTACTTTGACCTGCTGCCCCAGAGCCTGCTGGAGGCAAGCCCCTTCCACGGCTCGCTGATCATCACGGATCTGGGCTCCCTGCGCATCCGCCCGGTCTTTCACCACATCTACAACTTCGGCACCCTGCCGGTGTTCATCGCCTTCGGCGCCAAGCGCCACGCCTACGAGCTGGACCGCCACGGCAACATGGTCGACCGCAAGTACATCGACTGCAAGTTTACCATCGACGAGCGCACCACCGACGGCCACTACTGGGCCCAGGCCTTCCAGGCATGGCGCTATATCTTCCAGCACCCCGAGATCCTCGAGCAGCCTCCCACGCGGATCGTGGAAGACGTGTACTGAAAACAATCGACCGCCCCGGTACGAAACCGGGGCGGTCATTTTTGCGCCGCACAACGCTACCACTATATGTTAATTTCGTCAAAATGTCAATAGAATGCGGGACGGAAATTGAAAATTTGAAGTATTTTTGTGAAGCTTACATAAAAACGGGCGCTTCAATTCGGGTACTATCCCATCTTGCAAAACGGGGGTCCGTCTGCTATATTATAACCAGAAAGAGAAATAAACAAATTTCACTTTCCTCTATCCCCGGATCGAATATCGGAGCGATCAAACATGGGGAGCGCACTGCAGGCCCAAAATACACAGGAGGACAACAGCCACCTTGTTCATCCCACATTCGGGAATATCGTGAAACGATCAAATGCTGTGAGCTGGAGAAAATGGTCCCGTTGGCGAGGCAGTGCTCCGAAATAAGCCGAAAGAGAGGTAACCATGATGTTAGATATCAAGAATTCAATGAAATGACCCTTGACTGCTGAAGAGGCGAACGGAAAAAAATCGCTGCGGTCAAGGGTCATTTCGTATTTTAAATACTTTTTCGCTGCTGCCGCGGGAGCTGTCCCGGGGCGGTTTTTTTATATATGAAAGTGAAAAGTGGAAAGTGGAAAGTGGAAAGTGAAGATTAAAGTTGTTACTCCACTTCCCACTTTTTTAATTATTACGAGAGGTTTCCCGTGGCGTACATCGTCGCCGTGAGGGCGACAATCGGCGCGGTCTCGCACCTCAGGATGCGCTCGCCCATGGAGCAGATATGCAGGCCGCAGAGTCTGGCAAGCTTTGCCTCAAACTCCGCAAAGCCGCCCTCGGGGCCGGTGATGATGGCGGCTGTGGAGGCGTCCTTGTGGGCGTCGAGCACCGTGTTGAGGGACTCGCGCTCCCCGGTCTCGTACATGAAAAGGCCCAGGTCCTTCTTCACCGCAATGTCCAGCGCGTCGTGAAACTCGCCCGCCCAGCCGACCTTCGGGATGATGCCGCGGCCGGACTGCTTGGCGGCCTCCTCGGCGATGCGCTGCCAGCGCTCCAGCTTTTTCGTAGGATCTTCGGGCTTGGCGACACAGCGATTGCAGTCAAAAAACAGGATCTCGCAGGCTCCGGCCTCCACACCCTTCTGGATGATGTAGTCCACGCGCTCGCCCTTGGGAAGCCCGCACAAAAGCGTGACTTTGACGCTCGGCTCGGCCGGGCACTTGACGACCTCGATCACCTCCGCCTCGGCCTGCTCCTTGTCCGCGTAGACCAGGCGGCACTTGTAATCGGTGCCCTCGCCGTCGCAGATCACCAGGTCTTCGCCCGGGCGCAGGCGCAGGACCCGCACATGCTCGGCATCGCGGCCGCGGATGATCGCCGTGCCGCCCAGGAGATTGGTACCGGCCATGAAAAATCTCGCCATCGTTTTTCCCTCCGTGTATGTATGGGATTCATTGTCATCCTGAGCAACGCGAAGGATCCCGTATGGGAAGAAATGGTCAGAGAGATTCTTCGCTTTGCTCAGAATGACACGGTAGAATGATTATCGCATATTTTTCACCGCTTTGCAAGTGTGCGCATAGGATGAAGCGGTGATGATCCATGAACAACAGTTTTGACCGGGACTGGGAAAAACGCCTGCGTCCCTTTGAGCGGGTCTGGGACCGCGTGCAGAACGACCGGCACGCAAGGCCCTTCCCGCCGCCCCCTCCGCCGCCGAGGTTCGGCCCGCC
>Ga0247611_10004544_pt1 | contig 19154 bp, 19 predicted proteins | sample 177DNAGHGhighgp2_FD_192422 | JGI IMG/M metagenome (GOLD analysis project Ga0247611, IMG submission 192422) | Sheep rumen microbial communities from Palmerston North, Manawatu-Wanganui, New Zealand - 1770 DNA GHGhigh gp2 | ecosystem: Host-associated > Mammals > Digestive system > Stomach > Rumen... | reverse complement strand
ACAAACAAAAAATAGATTTATATCATTAGGAATATCTTTAATTCTTGCGGTTGTATCTGTGTTTACCGCATTAAAATTAGAAAGTAAATTTAGTAATGTAATTGAAAATAGACCATATTTTGAATTGTTTAATTATGTAAAAGAAAAATATGTAGATCAATTTCAACCTATTCAAAATGATATTTTATTAGCTTCATTTATATATAAATCGCTAATTTATATTATTATTTATTCAATTGTTGTAAAAATTGTTTTAGGGATAATAATATCGTTTACTAAAAAATCTATTTTTTCATATAATCATCCTATATTTTATCAATTTATTTCTATATGGAATACTTTAAATTTAGCATTAATTTTCGTTATTCAATTATATACAAAATTAATTGATTTAAATATAATTGGAATATTTGCAATAGATTCAGTCAAAATACAATTGAATCAAGTAATTCCTCAATTTGTTAACTATTCTATTAATTTATTTAATACTGATATAGTCAAATTCTTTATGGAGATAGGTATTTTCTTATTAATTAATATCCCATTAATTATTTCAATAGGTGTAATTGTTATTAAATCAATATTAAGTTATTTTCTAGTATATATTTCATTTATCCCATTAGTAGCTTTTAGTGGATTATTATATTTTAAATATTTATTTGAAAAGACTACTAGGTATGTATTTGAAAATTATGATAAAGATCATTATGTAGTAAGAAAGATTAGATATAGAACTTATTCATATAAATTTAGAAAATATTTATTATGCTTAGTAATAATACCTTCAATATATGTATTATTCTATTTTAATCCTTATGGATTGTTTAAATTTCCACAATTAGTAAATTATAAAATTCGTGGAGTTGATATTAATCCATTCATTTGTGCCTATATTGTCACAGGTATTATTTTAGTATTTAGATTTTATGTATCAATATCTGTAAGTAGTATATTAGGTAAGTTAGATAGACAATATAGCCATGGTTATAAATTAAGTGATTATAGAAATAAGTCTTGGTAAAGTTTGCCAGGACTTTTATTATAAAAAAATGTTGTTTTAATTTAGATAAAGATGTAGTATAATAAATCGTATTGAAAAGTAGAGGTTATTTAAAATGATTACTAAATTTTTGTATCAAATGAATGTTAAGAACAAGAGAATTCTTACAGGACTTGTTGAAAATGATTTAGATGAGGAGTTTAGAGAAGATCGTCAAATACCAATGGTACTTGAAAGTTCACTAAAGCTTGAAGAGGGTGAAAGAAAGATTTCTAATTTCGGAAAACTTTATTATGGTGTATTTAATGAAGGAATGGAATATAGATATCTTAATATTAATGACTACATGTTAAAAGTTAAGTTAAATGCTTCAGATAAAGTTGCATTTGCTACTCCTTTATCAAAAGAAATGATAGAATCAATTTTAAATAATACTAACTATTTAAATTGTGATCTAAACGTTTATTATGTTGAGAGTGGTTATAAATTAAGAGATAATCTTGAAATGGATGACTCTTACATCGTATTTTTTAAGAAGGTTGAAGACGATGTATATGTTCAATTTACAAATGGAAAAGAACCACAATATGTTTCTGTAGTTGATGGAAATTATGATCTTGTTGATGACTTTAAGGACGCAATGAGAGTATATCAAAAAGAAGTTAGAAATCTTTTAGTTACTCATGGTTGGGTTGATAAAAACGTGAAAAAGAGTGAAGTAGCATTATCTCATTTTAACGTATTTACAAATGGACCTCAATCATATTTATTTGGTGGAGAAAATTCATTTAAGGTTACATTTAAAGATAATAATTTAGTTATTGAAAATGAACCAAAGATTACTAATGAATATAGATTAGCTCAAGATGAGACTCGTTCTCAATTATTAAGAAATATGTTATATGGATTTAGAAAGCCAAAGAGCCATGTAAATAAATTATTAAAAGTTAATGATTTATATGTTTCTAAAAATGATAAATTTAATTATACATTAGTAGACATTGCTAATAAAGCTAGCTTATTACCTGAAACTGAAATTGAAATATTAAAGAATGCTATTTCTTTATTTATAAAAGAAGCTAAATTTAAAGAAATAGAAAATGATAATATGGTCAATTATTATCTTTATAATGAGGATAATAAATATGAAGTAAGTACTGAATTAAAGGATGTTAAGTCAAGATTATTAAATCAAGATAAGGCAGTTAAATTCTTAAATGAATTTGAAAATTATGATTCAACTAAAGGTCAATATATTATCAAATCTAATTCAAGCTATATTAATATTAAGGTTATAAATAATTCATTTGAATTAGCATATCTAAAATCTGGTTATGAAGCTTCAAAATTTAGTTTAAGCCAAGTAAATGCTCTTGAAGGATTATTATCAACTAAATTTGAAAAGAGAGAATTAGAACCAATCTTTGGTGCTTCAGATTATTTAAGAATAAATAATGAAGATTGCAAATCTGTTACTGAATTATATAAAGATTTCCTTGAAGAAAAGAATAATACAAATATCAGATTCTCAACTTCAATTGAACTTACAAATATTAAATATGGTTCAGACAAGGGCTCATTAGAATATTTAGAATATTTATTCGTTAAATCATTCTTAGATAGTAAGAAATTATTTGATAAGGTTATAAAGAATGAATCTAATATTTTAATTGCAGGTTCTACTTCAAATCTAGAATTAAGTGCTTTATCACAAAGTGCTAAAGATAAGAATGTAAAAGTAAATGCTACATTATTAGATACAACAAAGTGGGGATATTATCCTAAATCTTATGTTTCAAGTAATGTTAAATTTGATGGTGCATATAGATTAGAATTAGAATCATTACCTAAAGATTTTATTTCTAAATTTGATGTAATCTATGTTGGTAAGACATGGAAGGGTAATGAAGAATCAACTGTTTCATTTATTAATTCATTAGTTAAAAATGATTATAAAGGTTTAATTGTTACTACCGCTCTTACAAAAGAATATGGTTTTAGCCAAGACTTCTTAAATGTATTAGATAAAGTTGTTGATTACAATAAATATTTATTTAATTTAGAAGTTGAAGGTAATGTATATAATTCATTACTTGATAAGAAATTATCTTGTTTTGCAATTGCTAAGATTGCAAATAAGACAATTAAAGATGCAATTAAGAGAAAATAAAATAAGACAAGCATACGTAGTATAAACTACAATATGCTTGTCTTTTTCTTTAATACGATTAAAATTCTTTCACTCTTTTTAGTTAATTTCTTTTTGAAATCACCTACTATTTTTACAAGTTCAAATCTCTTGTCATTTATTAATTCGTTGTAATCATAGAAGTGTTCATCATAACTTTCTTCAAAATTATCATTACCAGTAATTTTAATATGATGATGAAGTGTATTAGGTAATTCTACATTCATTTTCCAGTTATAAGAAAAATCTTCAAAATCTTCACTTATATCAGTATTATCTGCATCAAGGAATCTATCATATGAGAATATATCAAATAAGAATAGTCCTTCATCATTTAAATGATCATAAACACTATCAAATAATTTTTTTACATCGTTTATTGAATTTAAATGATTAATAGAATCAAAATAACAAGTTATATTATCATATTTTTTATCTATTTTAAAATTTGTCATATCTTGTTCATATAAATCGCAAAAAATATGATTAATAAAAATTTTATCACGACATAAATCTATCATTTGGCTTGATAAATCAAGTCCATCTGTTGGATAACCGTATAAGTTCATATTTACTAAGAAAATACCAGAACCACATGCTAAATCTAAAATTGTAGAATCTTTTTTAATATTTTCTTTTGTGAAATTGATCCATTTATTGTAATCAAGGAAATCCATAATAGTATCAAAATAGGCTGAAAAGTTTTTATATTCGTTCATAAGACACCTCTTAGCGTATTATATCATAATTTTATCATTTATTTTTACTAATTTATGATAAAATTATATTATATATAAAAAGGAGTGTCATTATGAAGGCTGTTGCAAAATTCGAAAAAGTAAGTTTAAGTCAATTTGAAAATGATTTTGAATTTGATTTTAATAAAGAAGAAATATATAACGATATTAAATTACCTAAAAGAGCTACAGTAGGAAGCGCTGGATATGATTTTTATAGTCCGATTGATTTTACATTAGCTCCAGGACAAACTATCAAAATCCCTACAGGAATTAGATGTATGATTGATGATGGCTATGTATTAAGTATTTACCCAAGAAGTGGATTAGGATTTAAATACAGAATTCAACTTAATAATACTGTTGGTATCATTGATAGTGATTATTATAATGCGAAAAATGAGGGTCACATTATGATCAAATTAACTAATGATTCTAATGAAGGTAAGATTCTTGAAATAAAAAAAGGTGATGGTATTGCCCAAGGTATATTTAGTCAATACTTTGTCACATATGATGATGAGACTGATGGTGTAAGAGTTGGTGGATTTGGTTCAACAACAAAGCGTTAAAGAGTTCAATTGAGCTCTTTTCTTTTTTCTTTTTTCAATTTTAAAAATGTGTAAAACTTGTGAAACTATATTTATAATAAACCATTTTGGTTTTAAAATAATGATAGACAAATGGTTTTATTAATACTTTGTAGTTATAAAATAGGTTGTTTGATAAAATTAAATTTTAGTTATATAATTAGATTAAATGAAGGAGAAGATTTGTATGGCATTTTATGAATTAATAAAATTTGATGGTAATGGACTAAATTGGTTGATGTATAAGCATCCTGTTGATGAATTTAATAACAATTCAAAATTAATTGTTTCACCAGGACAAGTTGCGATAATTGTACACAATGGTAAGATTGAAAAGATTTGTGAAGAAGGCGTTGTAAGAATTGATAGTGAATTACTTCCATTCTTAAAAGGATTCACTAAAGCTTTCTTTGGTGGTAAGAATTCATATCCTATTGAAATTTATTTTATCAATAAGCGCATTAAACTTGATTTGTTATGGGGTACAAGTGATCCAATTAAATTAATTGATCCTAAATATCATATTCAAATTAATGTTCGTGCACGTGGTCAACTTGGAATTAGACTTACTAACTATCAATATTTCTTCCAAACTCTAGTTGGAACATTAATGAAAAATCAAACTATTGATTTTTCTATAATCCAAACTTATTTTAGAGGAAGAATTAATCAAATTGTAAAAAAGAATTTATCAAAGTATATCATTGATAATCAAGTTACATATTTTGAAATTGATCCACATATTGATGATATTCAACATGTAATTGAAGATGGTATTAGAGAAGATATTAAAGACTTTGGATTTGATGTTGTTAACCTTGCGGTTGAATCTATCAATGTTCCAGATCAAGAATTAGATAAGTTAAATGAAATATTACATAAGAAAGCAGAATATGATCAACTTGGAGATCAAGTATACAGAACTACTCGTGGATATGATGTGTTAGAAGCTGGTGCTGAAAATAATGGTGCTGCTGCTACTATGATGGGAGTAGGTATGGGTATGAATATGGGACAAGCAGTTCAAGGTGCTGCGTCTATAATTCCACCTGCAAGTGAAATTAAAGAAGAACCTAAAAACGTTGAGCCTAAGATTAAGTGTCCTGGTTGTGGTAGTGAAATTGCTACTACTTCTAAGTTTTGCCCAGAATGTGGAACTAAGATTTTACATAACTGTCCTAAGTGTAATAGTGTCATTAAACCTGGTCAAAAGTTCTGTCCAGAATGTGGCGAAAAATTATATAATAAAGGAGAATAAGCATGAATAGATTAAAATTAAGTTTTATTATTGAAGCTTTAATTGTTGTAATTCTTATTATTGTTATTCCATTTACTCAAAAAAATGAGTTTGTAGAGGGTGGATTATCTTTATATTTAACTAGCAAAATCTTATTAGGATTATTATTCTTATCAAGTGTATGTTATGGATTATTATCAAAAGCTAAAACTGGTTCATCTACAGCTATTGTAGGATTTGCATCCTTATTACAATTCGTACCTATTGGAATGCGTGCACTTGCAAATGCCAACTTTGATCAAAAATGGTTAGTTGCTATTCTTATCTTAGCTTTATGTATAATCGTATATATTGCGCTTATCTTTGGTTTATCTTATCAAGATAAGAAAATGGTTGAAAGTGATAAAAAAAGTGAAGCTAATACCATTGAAGTGGTAGAAGAAAAGAGACTTGCAACTGATAACGAGGAGACTAAGTAATGTCAGAAGTAAAAAATGAATGTCCTAATTGTGGATATGATTGGTCAAAAGGAGAAAAATATTGTAAGTACTGTGGTACTCCAAATCCAACTTTTGTAGATACCAAAAAGTTTTCAGATACATTTTCTTTTTTCCAATCAAGTAGCACAAATAGTTCAACAAATGAAAATTCTAGCGAGAATGATTCAAAACCAAAGGAATTCAGTGCCGGTATTTTTATCTTATTGTTAATTATATGCTGGCCTGCTGCAATTATTTATGCAATAGTAACTAATAATAAATAAAAATTTAGAGATATTAAGATACTTAAAACTTAATATCTCTCTTTTATTTTTATAAAATTTATAATTGTATGAAAAGATTAGATTTCTTGTAAATAAATAGAAGATATGTTATAATTTCTAAAGTGTTCAAAGGAGGATAATTTATTATGAATTATCAAGAATTAGCAGATTTATTATTTCCTGAGGTAAAGGAAACTCGTGAAGATATTTTAGCTAAATATCCACGTCGTCCAGAAGGAACTGTAGTTACTCGTATGGCTCCATCTCCTACAGGATTTTTACATATTGGTGGTGTTTATACCGCATTAATTAACAGAAAGATTGCAAGCCAAAATAACGGTGTATTTATGCTTCGTATTGAAGATACAGATAAGAAGCGTGAGGTTCCTGGTAGTAGAAAAATTATTTGCGATATTTTCAATCGTATTGGATTAAAAATTGATGAAGGTGTAATTTCTGAGACTGAAGAAATTGGTGCATATGGTCCTTATGTTCAATCACAAAGAGTCCATATTTATCATGTTCTTGCAAAGTATTTAGTTCAACAAGGTTATGCATATCCTTGTTTTGCAACAGAGGAAGAATTAGCTCAATTACGTGAGAAACAAAATGAAAATAAAGAAATGACAGGATATTATGGTCAATATGCTGTTTGGAGAGATAGACCAATTGAAGATATTAAGGAAATGCTTGATAAGAAGTGCCCTTATGTATTACGTTTCAGAGTGCCTGAAGATGCACCTAAGAGAATTGAAGTTATCGATGTAATTAAGGGTAAGCTTGATATGGATAATAACTTCAATGATTTCGTATTATTAAAGACTGATGGTATTCCTACATATCATTTTGCACACGCATGTGATGATTATTTAATGGGTACTACTTATGTATTAAGAGGTGATGAATGGGTTGCATCATTACCTATTCACGTTGAATTGTTTAATGCATTAGGATTTAAATTACCTAAATATGGTCATGTAGCTCCTGTTATGAAAAATGATGAAGGTTCTCGTAGAAAATTATCTAAGAGAAAAGACCCTGAAAGTAATGCTGAATTCTATCTTGAAAAAGGTTATCCAGCAAAAGCTTTATTTGTATATTTATTAACTCTTATCAATTCTAATTTTGAAGAGTGGTATACTGCAAATAAAGATAAAGATCTATCTGAATTTGAAGTTAAATTTGAAAACATGGGTGTTTCAGGTCCATTATATGATTTAGCTAAATTAGATAATATTTCAGCTGAAATTATTTATGATAAGACAGCTAGCGAAAATGAAAAGAATCTATTAGATTGGGCTCATGAATTTAATCCTGAACTTGAAGAAAGATTTAAAAACAATTTAGAATTAGTTAAAAAGATTTTTGCAACTCAAGGATTTGAATCTAAAGAACACCGTAAAGATTTAGTTAATTATTCAAGCTTTATGGATTCATTTGGTTATTTCTTTAATGATATTTTCAATGAAGTTCCTGAAAACTTACATGAAAAGATTTTAGAAAATGTTAAAGAAGAAGACTTATCTGAAGTTGTAGATGGTCTAATTGAATACTTTAACCAAAAGAGAAATGGCTCTGAAGAGACAATGAAGGATTTAGGTAATAAATTAAGATATACAGATAAGAAGCATTATAAGGCTGATCCTGATTCTTATCGTGGTATGATTATGCATCTATATCATATTTTAAATTTAGCTTTAACACATCAAGAAAATTGTATGTCAAGTGATGATATTGTATCAGTACTTGGATATGATGAAGTTATCAGAAGATTAAATTTAATTAAATAATATGAATTTAAAAGAATTAGTATTAAAACTAAGAGTAAATCATAATTTAAAAGGAAGATATCCTATTGTAATATTTACTATTCCAAATGATGGTGGAATATATAGTGGGAAAAAGAAATATTATGTTCTTACATATAGAAAAGAAAATAATGATTTATATTTCCATTCTTTAAAAGGTATCTTTCATAAATATGATAAGAAAAATGATTTTTCATTAAAAATTGATAAATTTAGAGCTTATACTACTGAATTTATGAAATTTGGTGGTGGAAAGGTATCACTAATTTCATATAAGAATGATTATTTTCCATTTGGCTTTTTTACAGGCACAAGAGATAGTCATGAAGGAGAAGTAAATCTAGAATATATGCTAGAAGAATTAAGCAAACAAGGTATTAAGTATATTAACGCTAATGAAGCTGAGCTTAAGAAAGGTAAGACCACAAATGACAAAATTGAACAAACAAATGACGGAGAGGGAAAAAAGGGAACTGATAAATAGAATTGAACATCCTAGAAAATATCAAACAAGAGATAATAATACAAATAAAGAAATGTATATTTCTCAAACTGATAGAAATTATAAGGATGGAGACAGAAACTAGGTGAGATAAATGAAAATTGGTGAGATTAATCAATTAAAAGTTGCAAGAAAATCTGATTTAGGATTTATGTTAACTGATGATTCTAAAAATGAAGTTTTACTTCACTTTAGAGAAGCTAAGAACGAATATAAAGATGGAGATATGGTAAAAGTATTCTTATATTATGATAAGAAACATAGACTATGTGCTACTGAAAATGAACCAATTGTTACATTATCAAAGCCAGGATTTGTAAGTGTTGTAGAAACTATCACAGGCACAGGTGTATTTATTTCAAATAATTGTGGTAAAGATTTATTAGTTTCAACAGATTATTTACCATATGATTATAAATTATGGCCTGAAGTAGGAGATATGTTTCCTGTACTTCTTAAAGAAAAAAGAGATTCTCTAGTTGCAAAGCCTTTAAATAGATTTGAAATTCTTGAATTAAGTCAAGAAGATGTAAAATATGAATTAGGTGAAGTAATTAGTGCCTATGTATTCCGTATTTTTGATGCAGGTATTTCTCTAGTTACTAAAGAATTCAAAAACATATTTGTCCATAGAACAATGTTCAGAGGAACATATAGAATGGGACAAAATGTTGATGTTAAAATCGTACATGTTAAAAATGATGATGAATACAATGGTTCTTTAGTTGAACAAAAAGAAAACCAAATAGATCCAGATAAAGAATATATTTTATCATATTTAAAGAGTCATAATAATGTTATGCCTCTTGATGCAAAATCAAGCAGCGAAGCTGTTGAAAGAGTATTACAATTATCTCGTAAAGCTTTCAAAAGAGCTTTAGGTGGATTATATAAAGAAGATAAAGTATATTTTGAAAATGGAAAAACATATTTAAATTTAAACAAATAATAAAACAGTAGGATTAGAATTAGTATTTTAATCCTATTTTTTTAATATTTTTTTAACATTTTTCGAAATTTGTAAGTTTTATAAAATAAAATATTGAAAAACATAAAAAATACTATTATAATATTATCAAAGATATTAAAAGGTGGTAAAAATATGAAAAAAATAATTAGTTTTTTAATTGTAGTGCTTTTATTATTTGTATCAAGAAATATTTATGCAAGTAATAAAACAGAAAAAAAGGGATTTTATGTCTCTAATGAATTTAAGTGTGAATGTGAATGTAATACTGATTTGTATACATCTACCAATAAAGGTTCGTTATCAGGATGGTATGGTTTATATTCCTACTATGATGTAAATGAAGATGAACTATATTTTATGGAATTATCTTGGGTTTATTCTAGCCCTAATTCAAAATATGATATTAAATATATTTCACAAGATATTAATACTAGTTTTGAACATGATAATAAAAGCATTGCTGATTATGCATATAATAATATTAATTTATATAGTTTTAGCCCGGTTGTAGAGAATGGAAGTTATGCAACTAGTAATTCGATTGCGTTTGAGATTGGAAATAAAGGTATAGGAATTTCTTTTGGAAAGGGCACAACTATGTCAAATTCTTATAGAAAATTAACGACATACAGTACAAATCGATATTGTAATACTCATATTGGTTATAATTTTGAAAAAGTCACAGATTTATCTAAATCTCAGAATGTTTTATTAGCATATAAGATTTTATCTATTCCTGGAGCATCTTTATGTGATGATTTAAAAATAAATGTTGAGTTTAAATATGGTACATCTTTTGGAATTGCAGGTGCAACTTCATTGCAAGCGAACTGTGGCTTTGTGTATAATTATGTTCCTGTTGAACAATCCGGAGGAGGAAAAAATAGGGAAATCAATCCTGTGAATCCAAATCCATACATTGCTGATGGAGAAGGTAAGCAATCTGATTAAAAGGTGGTAAAAATATGAAAAAAAGAAATTATATTGCAGTATTTATTATATTAGTTTTTGTTGTTACAGTTTTAATGTTCTTACAAGGATATGATAGATTTTTATATGTTGACGTTAGTGGTAAAAATGGCTATGAATTAGAAAAGAAATACTGTATCCAAAATAATGTTAATTTTCAACAATTAAATAAAGATAATAAATTTGAATCAATTAATGAACAATATTATGTTTTAGAATATAAAACTATTTTGAGTTTGGATAATAGTATAGATTCATTAACTTTTTATAATAATAATTTATCTAATGTTTTTGAAATTGAAAATTTAGGTGAAGAAGTAGAAAATAAAGCTTATGTATTTGAAAAATATAAGTCATTAGTAAATAAAACATTTAAATATAATAATAAAGAATATACAATTATAGGAATAATAAAAAGAAATAACCAATTTGAAGATAAAATTGGTTATTATGATACACTATTTATTAATGATACTACAACAAATTATTCATATAAATCATGTTTACTTACAAATGACGAATTAAAATATTGTATTGAAAAAAATATTACATTAAATAAGAAAATTTGGCCATCAATTATTAATAATAAATTTAATTCTGCACTACTTAATACATTAACAGTTTTTAGTTTTCCAGGATTCTATAATACTGAAATAGTAAATAGCTTTATTGGTAACGAATTAGTGTGTGAAATAATTGGTATATTTACATCTCTTATTATGTATATTTTATTAATATTATCTACATATTACATCATAAGAGTTTCTGGAGCCAAAATATTTAATAATAATGATAAGATAAAGTTATATCTTAAAATATTGGTAATTAGTGTAGTTATCTCTCTATCTTCTTTTATTTTATCAACACTTATATTGAGATTATCTATTAATCTTGCAACTAATGTAGAAATTAGTTTTAACACAGGAGCCTTTATTATTCCATATATTTTATTAATCTTTATAGTTACAAGTATTTCATATTATTTAATTAATAAAAAATCATTAAAAAATGCAAATTCTAATATCTAGAGTTTGCATTTTTACATATATTTAATTCTATATTCAGTAAATGTATCTTCTAAAGTAGGATACTTAGTGCGATATTTTCTTTTAATTGGCACAGGATCATAAGCCATTTTATGTAGTGGATTACATCTAATAAGACGCCATATAGTTAAAATTGAGGCATAGAAGAAATGATATCTTTGATATGCCTCCTTTGCATATTGACTACAGGTAGGCTCAAATCTACATTTCTTTATATGATTGTGAGTATGACCTTTTTGATATTTTTCAATCAAATGAATTATATGCTCATTCATATAAAAAATAGGAAGAGTTATTTACTCTTCCTCACCTTCCTCTTCATCCTCATATTCAAATAATGGGAATGATACAACAGATTTATCTTTTTCAAGTTCTTCACGTGTTGTTAGTTTATCTACAAATAATATACCATCTAGATGGTCATATTCATGTTGGAATACAATTGCAGGATAACCTTCAAGACGAAGAGTTTTAAATTGTAATTTATTTGTCTCAAAATCATATAGCCAAGTCTTTACTACAATTTTATTTGGTCTTGGTACAATACCACATGTTGGTCTATCAACAGATAAACAACCTTCACCATCAGGAAGATATGTTAATTCTTTTGAACGTTCAATAATCTTAGGATTAATAACACAGAATGAATAATGCTTATTATTGTTTAAGAAATCATCACATTCAATCGCAAACATTCTTTTATCACAGCCAACTTGAGGAGCTGCAATACCTACACCTGGTCTAATACCATATTTTTTAACTAATTCATCTATTTGAGATATTACTTCATATTCATGAAGACCTTTTAATACATTTAGATCTTCTTCAGATAAAGGTAATTTTACCTCTTCACAAATTTTTCTAAGTACAGGATTACCTTCCTTAGTAATGTCTTTTTCTAAATACATAATTAATCACCATTTAAATTATAACATAAATTAATATTTTTAAAATTAAATTGATTAATAACTTTTATAAAGAAATAATAATTTATGATATAATACTAAATAGGTGAAACGTATGATTATTTTAATAGGACCAAGTGCTTCTGGTAAAACAGCTGTTGGAAGAAAACTTGAAGAAAAATATAATATAAAAAAGGTTGTAACATATACAACTAGAAATATTAGAGAAAAAGAAATTGATGGAATAGATTATCATTTTATTTCAAAAGAAGAATTTATTGAAAAAAAGAATAAAGGATTCTTTTTTGAGACAATGGAATATGCCGGAAATTATTATGGTACAAGCTTTGAATCATTAAAAGATAATTCTTATATGATATTAGATTTAACAGGATATTTAAAATATAAAAATAGTTATATTCCTATAAAATCATTTTTCTTTAAGACAGATAAGAAAGAAAGAGAAAAGAGAATGATTAAAAGAGGAGATAAAATTAGTGATGTAAATGAAAGACTTACATTAGATGATATCGCATTTGATATATCAAAAATTGATTTTGATGGATATATAATTGATTCTACAAATTTAAGTGTCGAGGAAGTTAGTGAAGAAGTTTATTCACTATATAATAAAAAATGTTAAATGAAGATATAATTAAATGTTTAGATGATATTTCTTCAGAATTTTTAGATAGTGATTATGTTAAAGAATATAAAGAACTAAATAAAATAATTGAAGAAAAGTATGCAAAAGATATAGTATTATTTCAAAGTGCTTATTCAAAACTTGAAGAGATGAAACAATATAGTAAAGATTTAAAGGTATATGAAGAATCTTTAATAAGAACTAAGACTATATTATTTTCATATCCTGAAGTTAAAAGATTTAAAGAACTTGAAAGATTATTATCAAATAGTCTTAAAGAATTATCAAATGATTTAGCTAAACATATTTCTAATAAGTTTATGACAAAGAAAGGAATATAAAAATGGTTAAGAGAAAATCCTTAATAGTTTATTTTAAACAAAATATAGTACTTAATACATTAAGAAATGTTCATATATATTACACAAGTAAAAAATATAATTATGCGATAATCTATGTAGATGCTGCAAATTATGAAGATTTAGTTAAATATCTTAATTCTAATCCATTGGTTATTAATGTTATTGAAAATGATCAATTGTTTGAATTTTAAGATTTTTAATATTGTTAAGTAAAAATACTTGACACATTAAAATAAAGTGCTATAATTATACCGTATATTATAGAAAAAAGGAGTGAAACATATGGTAAAAATTAGATTACAAAGATTTGGTGCTCACAAGAATCCACAATATAGAATCGTTGCTGCTGATTCAAGATCACCACGTGATGGTAAGTTCTTAGAAATCTTAGGATCATATAATCCTTTAACTCAACCTGCAACTGTAAAGTTAGACGTTGAAGCTATCGATGCATGGGTTGCTAAAGGTGCACAATTAACTGTAACTGTTAGAAACTTATTAAAAGCCGAAAAAGCTTCTAAGTAGTGAGGTGTTATTGTGGGTAGTTTCGAAGAATTAATTCAAAATTTAATTACACCACTTTTAGCTTATCCTGAAGATTTCAGTGTAGAAAATGAAGGAGAGAAAGAGGGATTCCAAACTTATACTGTTACTGTCAGAGAATCTGATTTAGGACGTGTAGTTGGAAAAGGTGGACACATCGCTAAGGCTATTCGAACTATTCTTTATGCAAAGGCTTCAAAAGAAGGCGTAAAGGTTCGTTTAAATATCGAAAGCAAATAAAAGAGTCTGATTAAGACTCTTTTTTCTTTATTCACACAATTTCCCATAATTTAAATATATCTTTTTTGTAAATTTGTAGTATACTATAAATGTCTTAAGAGATTAAGACTAATAACAATAATAAACAATAAACAAAAACACTTTAAAATTTTTAAAACTTTTATGTCTAATGGTCTGCAGTTCATACATAACTCTCTCCCTTAATAAAATATTGCAGATTAATTAGACAAACTCCCTAAATAAAAGATTCAGACCTTTTGTCTGGATCTTTTTTCTTACATTATAAATGTATGAATTTTAAAAACGTGTGTTTTAAAAGAATTGAAATCTTTAAAAAAACAATAATTCCTTTTATAATATATATAAATAAAAGGAGTTTTTTTCTTATGATGTTAGATGAAGGATATATTGTATGTAGTAATGATATAAAAAATAAGATTTTAGAAGATAGTAAGGATAGTTTAGGTTTTAAGGATTATAAATTCTTATCTGAAGAAACTTTTATAAAAGGTTTTTTTACATCTTTTAAGGATGAAGCTATATCTTATTTAGTTGCAGAAAAAGGTATTAATGCGACTGTCGCAAAATTATACTTATCATTTTTATATATTATTGATGATAATACATTGTATGAATCTATAAATTTAAAGGAACTTCAAAATATAAAAAAAGAATTAGTTAGTAAGAATTTTTCTTACAAAGATTTAATATATATATCTATGATGAAAAATAACAACATTACTATTATTAATCCTAAAAACATAGATTTAATTAATTATTTAAAGAATAAATATAATTTAAATATTTCTATTATTGAAGAAGAAAAAACTAAAGAAACAACATTAGATGTTCATATATTTAATAATCAAAATGATGAATTAATCTATGTATTTGATAAAATAAAAAAATTAATTGAATCAGGAGTATCGTTAAATGATATAAAGATTGCGAATGTAACTGATGATTATCAATTTAGTTTAAATAGAATTATGAATTCTTTAGGTATTCTATTTAATTCTAACGGGGCAGTAAATGCGTTATCAAAACCAGTATTTAAAACATTTTTAACAAATTTATCTACAATGTCATTTGATGAAAATATAAATGATTTAGCTTCTAAACGATATAATAATGCTGATATTAATTTATTAATTAACACAATAAATAAATATAGAGCATTTAAATATGAACCAATAAAATTGAAGAGCTTATTTGAAGACGAAATTAAAGCGTTTAGATATGAGGCAGAACGTTTTGATAACGCAATCGATTTCATTAGTGTTAGTGAAATTGGTTCAAATATGGATAAATACGTATTTTTAATTAATTTTGATTCAAGTATTCCTACTATTAAAAAAGATGATGATTATCTTACTGATAAAGAAAAGAAATCATTAAAACTATTAACTAGCTTAGAATTAAATGAAATTTCTAAACAAAACACAAAAGAAATATTATATAAATCACTAAACTTAACTATAACTTATTCCATACACCATTCATTTACTAAAATGATTGAATCTCCTCTTATCTTAGATTTAAAAATGAATGTAATAAAAGAAAATAGAATATTTGGTGTTGATAAAGAAAGTGATGATTTGTATCTTGCAGAAAGCTTAGATAATTATGTTAGATTTAATGTAGATAATGATGATCTAAAAAAATATTATTATAAAAATCTAAACTATAATTCATATGATAATTCATATGAAAAAATTGATAAAGAATCATTTGAAAAATTAAGTGGAAGTCACATTAATTTATCATATTCTCAAATGGAAAAATATTATAAATGTCCATTTCAATATTATTGCAGCAAAATTTTAAAGGTTGATGAATTTGAAGAGACATTAGCTACTAGACTAGGAACATATGCACATGGAATTTTAGAAAAATTTGAAAATTATAAGAACGAAGTTGAAAATTATTCTGAAGAAAATGATTCATTTGACTTTGATAAAGCTAGTAAAGAAATGATTAGCGAAATATATAAGGATAAAGAATTTCCATTAGAAGATCAGTTTTATTTTGAAAAATCAAATGATTATATTAAAGAACTTATTAATTATAACAAAATTCATGAATTAAATAGTGATTTAAAAGAAGTTAAAACTGAAGAAAAATTAGATGTTGTTCTTCACAATGGACGTGTTACATTTGAAGGTTTTGTTGATAAAGAATTAATTAATAGAGTTAATGGTGTAGAATATATAGCAGTTATTGATTATAAGTCTTATGCAAAGAGTAATTCTTTAAGTAATATTGAAGACGGATTTAATCTTCAATTACCAATCTATCTTTATTTAATTTCACAAAAACATAGTAATCCTCATTTTATGGGCATCTATCTTCAACCATTTGATTTTAAACCTGGTAAATATGATGAAGAAAAAAATGATTATAGACTAAACGGTTTTACATCAAGTGATGAATCTGATATGAACTCAATCTATCACTTCTATGATTCTGATAGTAAATATCTTGGCATTAGGTTTGGTAATAAAGGAATCAATAAACAAGATATATATAAGCTTTTAAATCAGGATGAATTTAAGATGTTAATTGATGTGGCTAAGAAAAAAATTGAAGATATGATTATATCTATTGATGAAAGAAATTTTGAGATTAAACCAAAGACAATAGAGGCCACTAGTAAGCAAAGTTCTAAAGATTCTGAAGAATATGATGATGAATTAGAAGAAACTGATGATAATTTATCAGCAGCTGAAGAAAAAAGAAAAGAAATATCAAAAGAAAATGGTGTCATAACTTCTAAATATTTAGTACTTCCTTGTACGCAATGTCATATGAGAGATATATGTTATAAGACTAAAAAAGATATCTATATCTATGAGTCTAAGCCTTATATTAATGATGCGACAAAAGAAAAAGAAAAAGCTGAGGAGGAAGAAGCCAAAGCTAAAGAAGAAAGAAAAAGACAAAAAGAAATTCTAAAGGAAGCCAAAGAAATGAAGAAAGGAGGAATGTAGTATGGCATTTAACCCAAGTCCTAGCCAAGCGCTAGCTTTAAAGATTGATTATCATAAAAATATGTTAGTATCAGCTGGTGCAGGTTCAGGTAAGACTGCAGTTTTAAGTGAACGTATTAAAGATATAATTTTAACAGGAGTAAACCCAACAAATTTACTTGTGTTAACATTTACTAAAGATGCTGCAGCTGAAATGAAAGATAGAGTTAAACAAAAGCTTATTGATGTAGGCCTTGAAAATATGTTACCAAGTTTGGAACAAGCATATTTCACTACATTTGACTCTTATTCACTTAGTATATGCAAAAAGTATTCATATATTTTTGGCATAGGTCAAGATATAGGAATTGCGGATGACGCAGCAATATATGGTACTAAGGTTAAAATTATTAATGAAATATTTAACGAGTATTTAGCTAATGATAATCAAGTCTTTAAATCATATTTAAAATATTATACTAATAAATCATTAGATTCTTCTGTTACTACACTTCTTGATTATATTAGCGCTTTAGATTTATTACCTGATACTATCGAATATTTAAATGATTTAGAAGCTAATGTATTAAATAATCAATATATCGAACGTATTAAGGAATCATATAATAAATACTTATTAGAATTAGCTAATAAATTATTAATCAAGTTATCGAAATTATTAGATATAATTAGTCAACCTGATAATAGAGAATATATTGAAAAAACTCTTTTAGAATTAGAAAATGAAAAAGACTTAGATAAGTTTATAGAAATATTTGGAAGTTTTGGTCTTCCAGGAAGAAATAGTGGATCTTATGCATTAGATAGTGTTCAAAAGAAAACAGTTGAATCAGTTAAAGATGCAATCAAATCCTATTCTAAAGATAAAGTTAAAATGAGAGAATTTATTGATACTGATTTACCTGAAAATTATCAATATATAAAATTATTTAGAGATACAATTTTAGAATATTATAAGAGATTAAATGAATTTAAGAGACAAATGAATATCTATGAATATGTAGATATTTCTAAGATGGTAATAAAACTTGTAAGAACTAATCCTGCAATAAAAGAAGAATTAAAAAATCAATATCATGAAATATTGATTGATGAATATCAAGATACATCAGATTTACAAGAGGCGTTTATTAGTGAGATTGCAAATAATAACTTATTTATGGTTGGTGATATTAAACAATCAATTTATCGTTTCCGTCATGCTAACCCAATGATATTTAAAGAAAAATATGAAAAATATGATAAGTTATATGCAGAAACTGATTGCATAGATTGGAAAGAAAAGAATAGTAAAATTGACTATAATTCATCACTCGGACTTCGTATTGATATGAAGGAAAATTTCAGATCAAGAAGTGAAGTACTAGAAGATATAAGAACTATATTTAATCCACTTATGACATCAGATTTTGGTGATGCTGATTTTGAAGCTAATCACCAAATGACTTATGGTAATAAATCATATGATAAAAATATCGAAAATAATAGAGATTATCATATGAAATTATTAAGATATGATCCTTATGATCCTCTAGCTGAAGAATATAAAAAGGATGAATTAGAAGCCTTTATTGTAGCTGATGATATTTTAAAAAGATTAAAAAGTCATCAAATGGTTATGAATAAAGACGGAAAATCTATGCGTGAGCTTAAGCCAA
>Ga0247611_10004543_pt1 | contig 19155 bp, 16 predicted proteins | sample 177DNAGHGhighgp2_FD_192422 | JGI IMG/M metagenome (GOLD analysis project Ga0247611, IMG submission 192422) | Sheep rumen microbial communities from Palmerston North, Manawatu-Wanganui, New Zealand - 1770 DNA GHGhigh gp2 | ecosystem: Host-associated > Mammals > Digestive system > Stomach > Rumen... | reverse complement strand
GGGGAAATTTGTAAATAACCTACGTGATTGCCATTCTTGGCATTTGGATTACCACCTGATTCTACTGCGCTAATTGCACATATTAAAGTTTCCCATCTTATGTCTGTACCATTGTCAATTTCTTGTGTGAATACATTCAATGCACAGACGGCGAAAGTTAGTGTTAATACTGCTTTAATTAGTGTTCTTCTTTTCATTCTAAAAATTTTGCTATTATTTAATAAAGTTTACTGGGAGCATCCCATTGGGCTGTATCTTATCGTCAAACCAATATTCCAACACAGTCCTCAGGAATTTTCTCCTATCGTCTTCGTCTTTGAACATTACCCTGATTTCGGGCAATGAGTCGAGTTGCCCCACTAGTTCGTCAATGTTTAGCGGCTTTAGTGGTTGTCCTGTCCTGTCCGCTATTGCAAAAGACTTGACTTCTGTTCCGAAACCGTTGGTATCAACATCGTCTGTCAGTTGTTTTATTATGTTGTGTTTTTTAAGCACCTCCAAAACCTTTAGCACTTTTTCTCTTGCGGGTACAAGACTCTCAGTAAGTATCTCAGAAACTATATCTTCCTGAGTTTTCTCGTTTATTATAATAACTTTTTTATTCTTCATAACAAATCATTTTCCCTTAAAATATAATTAGGGATTAAACTAAACTTTTGCAAATGTACTACTTTTTATCCTAAAAACCAAAAGAATTACAAATTTTAACATTTTGCAAAACTATTTATAAGAAAATAATTTAAGAGAATATGAGCGATATTTATAACACTTTTCCATATTACGGATATGGTACAGAAGATGGTTCTTCTTATTACAAGAAACCGCAACCAATGGATGGTGAAGCCGTAGAAAACGCCATTGATGAAAAAATAAGCGACCTTGTTGGTAATGCCCCAACCGACCTTGACACAATCGAGGAACTTGCTGCAGCGGTTCAGTCAGGAAGTGGGGACGCTTCTGATATTTATGCTAAAATTGACGAAGTTGAATCTAAAATTCCTACAACTGTAGAACAACTTAGTGATTCTGCTAATTATGCTAAAGTTTCTGATATTCCAACCAGTCTTGAAGGTCTTGACAACAACGAGACAAAATATCAGTCTGAAGATGAGGTTTCCGCTACTGTTCAAGAGGCAGTTGAAAATCTGTTTGCTTCTGTTGAATATGATGATAACGCAAAGAAAATTATCTTCAAAAATTCAGATGGGGAACAAGTTGGCGAAGTTGACGCAACTGATTTCATCAAAGACGGTATGGTAAACGGAGCAACGATTGAAAACGGTAAACTTATCGTTACATTTAATGAAGAAAGTGGAAGTGAGAATGTAGAACTTGACCTGACAGACATTTTCAACCCAAGCAACTATTATACTGCAACTGAGTGTGACAATAAGTATCAACCTAAGGGTGATTATACTACATTAGCAGAGGTTGAAGCCGAGGGTTATACTAAGTTCGATGGTGATTACGAAAGCCTTACCAACAAACCTGTAATCCCTACTGTACCAAGTAGTGTAAGTGCATTTGAAAACGACGCAAAATATACCACATTAGATGAAGTTGCAGGTGAGGGTTATAGCAAGTTTGACGGTGACTATGAAAACCTTACCAACAAACCTGTAATCCCTGTAGTTCCTGAGAACGTTAGTGAATTTACTAATGATGCAGGTTATCTTGACAAGAACACTGCCGATGGATATTATCAGCCAATCGGAAATTATCTGAACGAGAACGCTCTTAACGATTACTATACGGCAACATATATCAATGAAGTATTTGTTGATGAACAAGACTTGGCCCACACTCTTGAGAATTACACAACAGAGTCAGATATTGCAAGCACAGTTCATGACCTCGTTGTAAGGCTTAATAAACTTGAAGCACAAAATGCGGTCCTTGTAGAAAAGGGAACTGACAGTGCTGAAGATATTGCAAACATGCAGGATACCGAAAATGAGGATGTTGTTCTTGCAACCAATAGTGCAATCGAGGCATTGGCAACACCTATGACCTTCAATAGCGTAAGTATTGTTGGCGGTGAAGTTGGCGATGACACCGTAATTAACACAATTGCGAAAGACAGTGTTGATATTAATGGTCTCACTGTAAGCGGTGGATATCCAGAAGATGAAAACCACAACAGACTTGAAAACGGTAAAATCAAATATGCAACGCGTGAAATCAATATCAGCAACCTGAATATTGAACCTGGTTGTACGGTTTATAACGTATTTGAGGGTTCACAGGATATGACTGCTGACCACAGCATTGACAAGTTTACCGCAAAGAACATTACGGTTAATGACACCGATTTGGAGCACAACGTATTCAACATCTATCAGTTGAACAGTGATGCTGAGGTTCTTATTGAGGACTCAACCTTTAACCTGAATGTAGCAAAGAGTAATGTAATGCGTATCAGCAACATTACCAACGCTGAGAATGTTACGGTTACATTTAAGAACATTGACCTGACTTATGAGAACAAGCCATATACATCTGAGGATGCTGCATATGCAGGACTTGTAATCTATCAGGCTTATGGAAACGACTTAGCATTTGCTGGCGATACAAGCAAAATCGGTACTTGGACATTCAACTTCATCAATTGTCGCTATAATGGTGAAGTTCTTACAGAGAACAATTTTGGAACAATCAAGCAATTGATGTATCAGTATAAGGTGAACAACCAAGGTTGTGAAGAGCCTAATGCATTCAACGTTGTTATCTCAGCCGAGTAATCTAACCTACATAAAAAACCAAACGGGCATCAATCATGGTGTCCGTTTGTCATTTTTTGAAACATATATCTATAATTCTTATCAACTTTGTCCATTACATGATAGAGGAAAACGTTGAGATTGCCAGGACTGTCATTGTATATGATGTGTTCTGAATCAAAATCTTCTAAACATAAAGAATTTTCTGACGAGTGGGTTGATGTTATATTGTATTCGTCCATTTTGATGTAATATACTTCACCACCAATGCTTTCAATAGCGAGTTTTTCATTCGGGAATCTTACATCTGCAACAACCACACGTTTTCCCTCATCTATAAGTTTGGTTATTTTTTCAACTGTGTGTTTTATGTGCCATTGTGGGTCGTATTTACGCAAAACGTCTGTGCCAATAAACTGAAGCAATTCCCTGACAGTGGTTGTTTTCTTGTCATAGCAATTTTCAATGATGAAACCAATTGGTACATCGGTTAATTTTGAAGTACTTTCACAAAGCACCTTATGAAAAATAAGGTTGATTTCTTTATCGTTGTTTTTGTAAGAGTCAAGTTCTTCAACCGATTTTAAGCCCGTTAATTCCACACAAATTTCTTTAAGTTTGTCGGCCATTTCAACGTACACGTAACCGTAATGGTCTCTTAGGCAGTGTGAAGCCACTCCCTTTCCTGAACGCATCTTACCAGCGAAGCCTATAATCTTTTTCATTCGTTTACAAATTTATCTGCTGTTCTTTCAATTGTGTTAAGGTCTTTAAGGATGTTTGCAAGTTTTGCGGTATCTTTCGGATAAATCTTGTTGTCTTTCACAATATTTCTGTCAAAAGATACTTGGGTTATTTTTGGTTCGTGGATAACCCTTTTGATTCCACAGGCCTTTAATGTTTCTTCGTCAGGTAAAAGATGGTCTCTTATATTGTCAAAAACATAGGACTTTGCTGTTGCTCTATTTTCTTTTACAAGGTCTCTAAGCGTTTTTTCTTTGCCATCAATTATAGTGTCTAGTGTAATTGCATTGTCAAAATATACATCCATATTATTATTGTTTTTGGCAAATATACTACATTTTTTAGATAAAAACAAAGAAAAACCTGATTTGCACCAGATTTTTCCTTATTTTATTACTATTTAGAATAGGTTGTCACACCTAATGTAGTAGATGAGCGAAGACAGAAGCCTTGCACATTAAGGTGTTAGGCAACCTTTTTTCTTTTAAGGATACTGTCAACGTATTTTCTGTCTATTGTAATGTTTTCGCCCCTTTTCCCTGACATCTCGAAACAAAGGTTGTTAAGTATCTTCTCAATGATACCACGCAAACCTCTTGCGCCGATTTTCAATGACAATGCCATTTCCGCAATGGACTCAATCGCCCCATCCGTGAAATGTATGTCATTGTTATCCATTTGAAAAAGTTTTTGATACTGCTTTATAATACAGTTTTTAGGCTCTTTAATAATGCGTATCAAATCTTCCTTTGTGAGGTCATTGGTGTATGTTACAACAGGAAAGCGGCCAAGGAGTTCAGGGATAATTCCAAATGATTTGATGTCTTCTTGCGTTACATTGGACAGAATATTCTCCTCTTCGACATTTTCTGTTGTTCCTTGAATAAAACCACACGTTCTTGTGTTAAGTCTTCGTTCAATGATTTTCTCAATACCCTCAAAAGAACCCATACCGATGAATAGGATGTTGCTCGTGTCTACATAAAGTAATTCCTGTTCTGGGTGTTTTCTTCCTCCGTTTGGCGGAACTCCGATAATCCCACCTTCTACAATCTTTAAAAGTCCCTGTTGGACGCCCTCTCCACTCACGTCTCGTGTGATAGATGGATTGTCACCCTTTCTTCCAATCTTATCAATTTCGTCCAGAATAATAATGCCTTCTTGTGCTCTATTAACGTCCATGTCGGCTTCACGCAACAAGCCAAGAATGACGTTCTCAACGTCCTCACCAACATAACCCGCTTGTGTTAATTTGGTAGTATCCGCAATATAGCAAGGTATGTTAAGGTGTTTAGCAATCTGCTTAATCATGTATGTCTTTCCTGTACCTGTTTTTCCAAGCAAAAGTATATTTGATTTGTCAAGGGTAATGTTCTTGTTTTCCTCGAACTCCTCGTCACCAACAATTTTATACTCCGTGATTGCCAACTTCGGCATTTCTATAAACTGTTCTTCGGTTATTTCCACACCTGTCTTTTTATTGACTATCTTGTACTTACCAGGAAATGCCTTATATACGTTCCATAAAACCCGCCTTTGATGGTTACATACAGCAACCGACAACGTTTTCTTTGCCTCGTCTTGTCCAATGACATATTCATTGAGCATGTCATAGACTTCTTTTGGATTGTAAATTTTCCGAGGGTTGTACATCTCTTCTGTCTCCGTTTTCTTTTTCTTTGCCATATTTCAAAATTTTATTGTGCAAAGGTACTACATAATTTTCAAACTAACAAATATTTAGATATTTATTTTTGTTAAAAAACATTAAAAATAAGATATGTATTTGACTGAATGGTATTTTCCCGACAATTTTGAAAACATGCCCGACCCGATAAAACTGTATCATGGAACAAGAATGGATTTCATGGACAGGATTGTTGAAACAGGTGTGATTTCTGCAAGTCTTGGTGGTCAACACGGGGAGACTTATGGCGTTAATTGGTTTACTATCAATAGTGAACCGTCATTTGGTACGGGAACATGTTTTTCAATTGAAGTACCTAAGGCAGAGTTTGAGAATGGTTTATTTAGTTTTGAGAACAATTCTGAGGTAACAGCAAAACAACGTGAATTGCCTATTGAAAAATACAATATGAGAATAGAGGAACTTGACGGGTTTCCAACATCATATTTTGTGAAGATGTTCAAGAAATGCGGAAGTGACATATGGGAATTTGAAAATACCATGTGTGGGCTTGAAGGAATAAGAAGCCATACACATGACGCTGGTTTCCAACTTTCAATGCCTTCCATACGTTATATTTTGGAACAGGAATTTGGTAAAGGAATAACAAAACCTTATTACGACTTTATGAACGAAAGCATTAAAAGAAAAAAGTTAAACGAGTGGTTGGATGAGGTTGAGGCAGAAGATTTGAACCTTGATTCATTCAAAGTGAGGGGCGAATTGCAGCCCGACATATGGATTAACGGAAAGATAAACTCAGAAGTTAGAAAACGCCTACTTGAAATTGCACACGACTTCTATGACAGTCTTGAAATAAAATGGTCAAGACCACTTGATGTGCTTATCACAGGGTCACTTGCAAATTACAATTGGTCTGAATATTCTGATATTGACCTTCATTTGGTTTTGAATTTTTCAGAAGTTTATGACGATACAGAACTGCTTGAAGATTATTTCAAGGCAAAAAAGGACTTATGGAATAATGACCATGAAAACCTGAAAATATATGGTTTCCCCGTTGAGGTCTATATGGAAGATACGGCAGACCCACCAAAGTCAGCAGGTAAATTCTCATTGTTCAAAAACGAATGGATTGAAGAACCTAAAGACCTGAGCGATGCAAAACTCAATGAGGATTTTATAAAGTCTGAGGCTGCAAAGATTATGACCAAGATTGACGATTTGAGAGAATCAGAGGAAAATCCAAGGTCTATATATAATAAATGTGACCGTATTTTCGAGTACATGAAAGACATAAGAAAGAAAGGTCTTGAAACTGAGGCGGCTGAAATGAGTTCAGGAAACATCATTTGGAAAGTGTTAAGGCGTGAAGGCTATATTGACAAACTCGTTGATATAATGGTGGATGCTTATGACAGTGGAAAATCAATACAATAGGTTGAAATTATCGACTTTAATCACTATTTATAATTAAAATAACTATAGTTACACATTTAATGATATGAGTAAGAATTTAGAAAATGAAATAAAAACCATGCAGCGTCTTATCAATTACGGTACAGACAACAAGGTTAATGAGAACAAATCTACCGGCACGGTGGTTGAATATCAAACCAAGGCTGCTGATGGCAAAACCTATGGCATTATTCGCGAATGTAACAAATTCTACATCAAGGTGGCACCAAAGAAAGATACTGAGGTTCTTGCTGAAGATTTCGATTACATTGGCGGTTTCAACAACAAGAGGTTCAACGAGTACGGAACGTACACGATGGCTTCAAAGCAACTTGACCTGAAACTCAAGAGCATCAACGAGGCTTGCAACTCAAAGATTGAGACAAGTCAATTCAATAAACAAGAATCTGCTGAATGGCAAATTAACGAGACCAAGGAAATGCGTCAAGATATCGACAGATTCTACGAACTGATGAATAATGTGAGCGCAATCCTTAAAGAGGATACTGCAAAGCACACAATTCCTGAAGCGCCAGGCAGGGCGAGTGTCGGTGATAAGGACGTGAGTACACCATTTGAAGTTCCTGCAACGGCAGACGGACACAAGGAGGTGAACCCAAAACAGGTTAACCACGAAAAGAGCGGAATTCCATATGACAATCAGCCAAAGATTGATATGCAGTCCGATAAGAAGCCAAAAACTCCAGGTGATAATGGCGTTCCTTATAGCAAGAAACCTGAGTTCGGCCCGAAATTCGACTCAAAGGATGCGGTTGCTAAACAAAACCCAAGCGGGGGCAAGGTAACAAGAGCAGATGAAAGTGTAGGTAGAACTGTTAAACTTACAGAAGAGCAAGTACTTGCTTGGAGCAAGAACAAGAACTACATGGACAAATCTCACGGAACTGAAATCGGTGACAGTGCGCCTTTCACTGATGAAGTAAATCCAGAAAAGGAAAATGACCGCAACATCAACACCGAGTATCACGTTAACGAAGAGGTTGCGATGCATATAACCGACAATCAGAACAAGCCGACACCTGGTACAGGTTACGCACAAAGCAAAACCGAACCGTTCGACGATGAGGTTAAATCAGTAAATGAAATGACCGAAGATGGTGGTGAGCAGATGCTGAATGACGAGTATGATATCGAGTTGGATTTGGGTGACGAGCCAGAAGATGAAATTGGTACAGACCCAATTCTTAATGACCCTAATTTCGGGCATGAGACAATCGACACCCTGCTTGATGCTGAAGATGATTATCCATTCGATGAGGGTATAAATCGTGATAACCGTAGAGTGAACGAAGAAATGGTTCTTAACGACTTTGGTAAGCACCCTGCTTATCAGAAAGAAGTTATGACCCTGCCACCTAACAAGGAAATTAACCGTTGGGGTCGTGATTGGAACGATGACTCAACTAAGGGCGATGAACCTTATGGACGCAAGATTGGAGATTCTGCCCCATTCACTGAAAAGGTTGTTGATATGATTACCGATGCTGTTATGGCGCGTTTCTCTAAAAAAAAAGTCTGAGTGAAAAGAAGGTTCTAAAAGTGCCCAAAAGGTATCCTTCAATGCCGATGGACACTTATGAAGAGCCACCAATGGACAGTGGATTTGATGGTGGAATGATGGACGGCGGAGGTATGGGTGAGGGAGACCCAAACATGCCTGTTATGGATGACGGTTCATTGCCTATGGACGGACAAAACCAGTTTGACAGCAATTTTGACCCAGGGGTTGAGGCTGATGAGGAACAAGACCCTAAGAGGTTCATCCAACAACTGACGGGAAAACTGTCACAGTCGTTACGTGAATACAATGAAGGTTTGCCACAGCCTGATACTGATTTAGGGAAATATGTAGCTGGTATGATAGTCAAACAGGCGATTGAAGGTATGTCGCAAGAGGATAAAACGGATGTGCTTAACAAAATTAATAATGATGAGCAACCGCAAGAACCACAAGGTGATGAAATGCCACAACAAGACATGCCAATGGATAATGGGGAGATGGGCGGAATGCCACCGATGGATAATAGTGGCGGTCAACAAATGGAATCGGTTGAAAGACCGGGACTTGAAAGAAAAGACCCCGATGAAATTGAGCCAATGAAGAAAAGGTCAAGGAAATCTTACAGAACTTCTCCATTTATTTCAAAATTTTAATAATGCCATAACAAAAACAGAAACCACGATAACCTCGTGGTTTTTGTTGCTTTAACACTATTTATTGTAAAAACACATATTATTATGGGTAGAGTATTTAAACTAACAGAAGAACAATACAGAAAAGCATTGGAAGAACAGGTTGTTGATAGTGTAGGAAACATATCAACTACAGGCAAACCTAAACAGGTTATTCCTGTTGAGAAAACAAACACAAACTCATTGGATAATAGTTTTAAGACCGCTCAATCTAAACTAAAAAACCCAAACGACCCAGATACACAATTTGTAATCGTGGACAAAACAAACAATGGGTTAAATACGGAATCATATGTAATTTCAAGAAGTGACCTGTCTGAGCGCAGGCGAAAAATCATTGAACAAAATACGAAGTCATATTCCGTTGAGGAATTTTTAAACATGATTAACAAGTAATGGAAAACTTACCAAAACATATTCTTAAGGCAATAAGCAATAACAAAACCTCCATAGGTGAACATCCCGCACTTCCGCCAGATGATGAGGAAAAATTCTTGGTGCATGTGCTCACGAAACACTATAACGAGTTGTTGGAGGAGGTTGGCAGTGGTGATGTGGGTTTGCTTAAAAAGGAATTGAGCAAACTCCTTTCCGCTTGTCTTAAACATGAAAAGGCATCACAGAACGCGTTGGAAAAACTTGCAGGACGTGTTATCTGTGACGTGTTCAATATACCTAATGATACGGTTGATATACATACAACGTTAACCAATGAGATTGACACGTCAAACCAACGAATGTTTCCAGAAAGGACAGAGGACTATTCATTTGACAACATCAAGGATATGAACAGCCTCACTGATGAGATTTACAAAAGAAGAATGTTGAACTGCTTGATTGCTGGAACTGCAATGCGTTATGCGAATGACATAACACTGTATATACAGGAACTGTTCAAAATCAACCCAGAACTTCCTTTGCTTTACAGAAAGATATTAAGCATAAACAGTCTGTTGCTTTATGTTGAACCCGATTCTGTTGACGGAAACGAGTGTACTGAGGGTGGTTCTGTTGATGTGACCATAACTTCACAAGATGAGATGCCTGTAATAGACGCAAAGGCAATCATTTTCCCGATACTTGTCGAAGAAACAATAAAAGGAATACTTGAACTTGTAATCTCACAAGGTTTGCCCGATGACAGGGAAAAAGCAAAATACGTCATGCAGAAAGCAGATTTCAAACTTGCTGAGGTTTGGGACTTGCGTTTGGGTTTGCCGTTGGCTGACCGTATATTCGGTATAATCGAAGAAGACGTTGAACCCACATTCCTGTTTATGGAACTCGCCAAGATGAAGGTAAAGGACTTCAATGAAGCGATGCAAGAGGTGCTTGCGGGAACAAAGGAAGGACGTGAGTTTATCAACGGTCTCGTTTCAAAAATAAACAGGAAGAAGAAACTTGACGATTTTGAGGATTACATTCAGATGAAGAACAGCAAGTACCCGTTGGAGGATGAGTTTTTCCATGGGGAAGATATATTAATGAATAATTAAATTTAGTATGAACATACAGGAAGAATACCTTAAATGTTGTGCCGATAAGACAAGAAAATACTTTATCGAGAATTACCTTTCAACCTTTAATGCGGATGAGAGGAAAGAAGTTCCGTTTAAGTTATTCCCTAGACAGATAGAACTGCTTAAAAGTTTTGTAAACTATTCAAATACGGTTGCAGTAAAGCACCGTCAAGCGGGTATCACAACCGTAGCAAGCGCGTGGGTTACAGGTCAATGCGTGTTTGCTTCAAAGAAATCACCTGAGACGGTATTGTGCATCGGAAATAAATTGGACATTTCACAACAGTTGCTTGAAAAGATGGGTGTTTTCCTTGACCAAGTTCCGAGATGGTTTTGGGGTAATGAATTTTGGTCTTCTGACCCAAACAGCCCCAAAAACAGGAAATCAATCTATAAGGCAAGGAACAAGCAGTACATAGAACTTTTTAACGGATGCAGGATATATGCACGTTCTTCTGGCGAAAACGCTGCCCGTGGTATCTCTGCGGTTTCAATTCTAATCTTCGACGAGGCCGCATTTATTCAGAACGGTTTGTCGGTTTATGCACAGGCTGTTGCAGCAACCGCTTCAGTTAGGGACGCAAAAATCCTTATGATTTCAACCCCAAACGGTAAAGACCAACTCTATTACAGGACTTATTCAAAAGCAATTAAGAAAGAAAATAACTATCATTCAGTTGAATTCAAATGGTTTCAGGACTTGCGTTATAACAGAAATCTTAAGTGGTATAAGAGAAACAAGGAAACAGGACAAATTGAGTGGTTTTATGAAAAAGTACTTGATAGGCTTGGTAATATCGAATACAATGAAGAGCATTGGAGAAAAATGGAGCAAGACGGGTGGACGCCAACTTCACCATGGTTCGAGGACATGTGCAAGACGTTCAACGGTGACGAGATTAAGATTGCTCAGGAGTTGGAGGTTTCGTTCCTTGGTTCTTCGGACAACGTTATCTCACCAGAAGTCATTGAGATGCAACTAAAGATGAACGTTAGGGTGCTGCCTGATGATTGGAACTTGCGAGATGAGTTCGTGAAGGAGACTTGGATATGGAAAGACCCCGTACCTGGACATAGGTACATATGTGCCGTTGACCCTTCTTCGGGTGCGGCAGACGATAGAACCGCTATCGAAATATTTGACGTTGACGCACTTGACGAAAACGGTTTTCCGTGTGTTGAACAGGTTTTGGAGTACTACGGAAAAAAGACGGGTGACGAAATCGGTGAAATGGTTTCGCTGTATGCCATGACATACAACGAGGCGTTGGTCGTGGTTGAGTGTATCGGTGGCTATGGTGATGCCACGGTGCTTACTCTTCAAAGGCTGAACTATCCAAACCTGTACTATGAACAGCCAAGTCTTAAGAGTTACACTATTGAACGTGCTTATTCGAAATTTAATTTGAAACCAGGAGACCAGTTGCCAGGTTTCAGAAATAATGCTTTGCGTACACAGATGATTCAGTCATTCATAACGGTAGTTAAAGAAAACGTCTTTAAAATACGTTCAATGCGCGTTATCAATGAAATGGAGACGTGGGTTTACAAAAACGGAAGACCTGACCACATGGATGGCTGTCACGATGACTCATTAACATGTCTGTCTATGGGTGTATTCATCATGAACTACTTCCTTTTAAAGAACGAGAGAGATAAGTCAAAGGACATGACAATCGTCAAGTCGTGGTATGTAAACAACACAAGGAACTCGAATCTTCCAAAACACCAATTAGAGACTTCCGTCAATATGGCGATTGAAAGAAAGATGCCGTTTTTCAGCAGCCGACAGATTGAGGAGGAAGAAACGAGAAGAATAAATGCCATGATTTTGCTTGGCGGTTTCAGAAAACGTTGAACACGTGGCTAAAAACCATTATTATTATAAAAACAATTGTTAAACAATGGCTAATAAAAAACCTACAATATTTCAGAAACTGAGTTATGTACTTGGTGGAAATTCAGGTCTTACCAACCTGAGAAATAACGTCAACATATATGACCTGAAAGACAGTGACGTTCTTTTCAAGACGAAAGACCGCGCCGAGTTTGAAAGGAAAACGCTTGAACTGAAGCAGCAGAAACTTCTTGCTAACCAATGGAGAAGAGCACAGTTGGATTTGAACAACAAATCATTGGCAGGTCTTAACGAGGTTAAGATGATGTACCGTGACGCAGACCTTATGGACACGTTCCCTGAGATTGGTGCGGCACTTGACATTGTTTCAGAAGAAGCAACATACATTAAGAATCAAGGCTTCATGGTTAACGTTTCCTCAAAGTCTGAGCGCATCAAGTCAATACTTCAAGACCTTCTTGTAAACAGACTTATGATTAACACGATGCTTCCAATGATTTGCCGAAGCATGTGCAAGTACGGAAACAGTTTCATGCTTCTTAACGTCACTTCGGACAACGGAATCATTGGTTGGAAACAGTTACCTGTGTATGAAATTGAACGCTATGAGAGCGGTATGGAGAACCCGTATGTAGGCGGTTTTGCGTCAATGGCATCAAATGTGAATGAAAAAACGTTTGACTCAACTAAGTTCCTTTGGGTTGAGCAGACAACGTACACGACATACCCAAACTGGCAGATTGCGCACTTCCGTTTGCTTTATGATTCACTGTTTCTACCATACGGCGTAAGTTTCCTTCATAAGGCAAGAAGGCATTTCAGGATGCTTTCAATGATGGAGGACATGATGCTAATTTACCGTCTTGAACGCTCAATCGAAAGACGTGTATTCAAGATTAACGTAGGTGCTATTGACGAGGCAGACGTTCCCGCATACGTTCAGGAAATCGCAAACAACTTCAAGAGAACGCCTATTGTTGACCCTCAGACAGGACAACTTGACTTAAGGAAGAACCTGCTTAACGTCTCAGAGGATTACTTCATTCCTGTTCGAGACGAAAACGCTGCCAACCCGATTGACACATTGCAAGGTGCACAAAACATGACTGCAATGGACGATATCAAGTTTGTTCAAGATAAGGTTATGACCGCATTGAGAGTACCCAAGTCATTCCTTAACTTCGAGGAAGCACAAGGTGACGGTAAGAATCTTTCACTTATGGATGTTAGGTTTACAAGAACAGTAAACCGCATTCAACAGGCATTGCTTATGGAACTGAACAAAGTTTGCGTAATTCACCTATATCTTCTTGGTTTCAAGGATGATTTGATGAATTTCTCATTGACAATGAACAATCCGTCATCACAGGCAGAGATGCTTGAAATTGAAAACATGGCAAAGAAAGTCACAACCGCAAAGGATGCTATGACAGACGGTGGTAATGGAATACCTTTGATGTCAGCAACAAGGGCTTGGAAAGAAATCATGGGATGGTCTGATAAGGAAATACAGGATAACCTTGAAGAATTGCGTCTTGAACGTGCTCTTGCTGCAGAACTTGAAAAGACCGAACAGATTATCAAGAGAACCAAGATATTTGACCCCGTTGATAACATTTACGGCGAAATCGGTGCAGATTACGGAAATTCGGGTAACATGGAAGAAGGCGGCCAGGAAGGCGGAGGAGGCGGCTTCGCTGGTGGCGGAGGTGCTTTTGACATCGGAATGGAAGATACTGCAGGTGATGATATGGGTGCTGAAGGTGAGATGGATATGAACGACGCGGTTGGTGAAGAAGAAGCAATGGGTGGTGCAAATCCCGAAGAAGGTGGTGGGGAGGAAAACAGTCCAATGGGTGAAACACAAATGAAGAAAATGCTTAAAAACATGCTGAACGAGCAAAAGTCAATAAACAACGGAAAACGCAGCAAGCGTTCAAGAAAAGGCTTTGCTGATTTGCTGATGAAGAAAATCACGGAAGAAAAGCAGACGGAGAAAAATAGAACTGAAAACATCCCAATTCTCGACAATAATTTCCTAATCAATGAGGATTTGAACAACATAGCGAAAGAACTTGACAAGATTACGAGCAACGGGGAAGAATAAACTATTTATAGTTAAATAAACACAAAGTAACGTAAACAAAATGGCATATAACGACAAATACGAACAGCTACGTCATGAACTTAGCGTACTTGCGCAACAGGCATTAGAGAAACTTCAGACAGATGATTACGAAGGATTCAAGAGCAATTGGGACGAGGCAAACAAAAAGAAAGAGGAACTTGACGCGTACATGGGAAGCGAAAGCGGTGTCATGGAAATGAAATATGGCCATAACCTTAATATGGGTATTATCATGGAAGTGATACTTAAAAACATGTCACAAAGTATGAATGAAGGTGATAGGTCAAAGGCCAAGCAAATCGGAAAAATTATAACAAAAATTCAAAACGATAAAGTCCTGTTTGAACAATTTAAGGTTTATAACGGTTTGACAAATAAAGAAATTTGGAATGGAGTAAATCCAGAACTTTCTGAAAAATATGTCAATGAGGTAGTTTCCTCAATTACCCCCATGAACAAGAAAGACGCAAAATCACATAACAGGGAACTTATTGAAATGATTGTAAAAGGAAACCTTGATGAAAACGTGATGATTGATGACGAGACAATTAACCTTTATGAGTCAATCGAATGTCTGTTGTTCAAAAGAAACACTTTCTCAGACCTTAACAAACTTACCGAGGCAAAGGAAAACATCTCACAATATCTCCGTGAATATGTAATTACAGAGAAAAAAGAAACCACTGATTTTAACGCAAAACTTTCTGAATTGTCTGAAAAATATGATAAGGAACTTAACGATGATGAAAAACAACTTATTGAAAAAGTTCAAAATTGTAAAGATAAAGAAAAGATGTTTAACGACTATAAGACAAAAACCATCAGTACGCTTTCAGAAAGCATGAAAAAGTATGAAGGAAACGATAAAGCAGAACTTCAGGAGGTAATTAATAACATTAACGAAAAGAAATTCAACGAAAAAACAATACTTGTTGATTTAGCGGAAATGATTGAGGTTATGAATGTGATGAAAGATTAAGTCTTAAAAAACTTAGGTATCAATAAAATGCGGTCAAATAAGGCTGCATTTTATTTGTTTATAACATATTTATAAGAAAAAAGATAAAAAATTATGTCCACAACATATAAACTTGAACAGTTGAACGAAATAAAGGCAGGTCAAACGGGATTTGGTCTGCTTATTGAGAATGATGGGCACATTATAGGTCACAAAGACACAATTCTTCAAATCAAGGAGGATATTGCACACCATGACAAGTTCGTCATTCCAGATGATTTCATTGTTTCTGCTGTTTTTCAGAAATACGGTGTTAAGAATGCTAATGGAAGAATTTATCCAGAAGCAATCCTAAAACGTGAGGTACAAAAGTATCTTGAAAACCAAATTGCAATGCATACTTCTGTAAGTGCGTTAGACCATCCAAGTTCTTCAAGTCTTTCTGGTCATGATGTCGCACATAGGATTCTTGACCTGAGATGGGAGGGTCATACACTTGTCGGTGAAATGAAATTACATTTATCACCAGGTTACAAACGTTACGGTGTAATATCAACAAGCGGTGATAAAGTTGCCAATTTGATACTTGATGATATTCGTGTGGGTGTTTCTTCAAGAGCAGTAGGGAGTGTTGAAGATAAGTTCGGAACACTTATGGTAGGCGATGACCTTGAACTAATTTGTTTTGACAACGTGCTTGAGCCAAGTACACCAAACGCTTGGTGCGCGACAGACCCGAAAGAACTTCAACAGTACATTGAAAGTGACAATTCAAGAAGAGGGGAAGAGCTTAACGAGAAAATAACGAAGATAAAAAGCATATTATTATGAAAAAGATAAGGTTAAATGAGGACACAATAAGAAAAAGTGTAAGAGAATCCATTAGAAAGTTGCTGAGAGAGTCTGATAATGAAGAACGGATTGCATATGAAAACTTAATAAAAGCAATTGAGGATATGCAAAATATTCTCTCTACTGAATATGATGACCCTAAAGCGACTGACTGTTATGAACTTTTAATGAACGTTGAGGATGAATTACGTCGTTTCTTCAGTGATGATGATATAGGAAAACTTAAATGGGAACCAGTTGGATATGGCTATGATGCACTTGCATAGTATGTTTTTTGAATTATTTAAAGCCGTAAACAATTAAAATACCTAACTTTTGCAAAATTAACTATATTTATATTTAAAATAAAGTCTTGAAAAAATAAGTCTAACATGGCAAAAAATATCAGAAGTAACTATATCAAGAATCTCATGGCTGACAAAGAGACCATGGACGCAACACTGCGTGAATCAACAAAGGATGCCTTAAAGGACATTGTTGACGAGGCTGTGAACAAAAACCTGCGTTCACTGATTTCTGAGGCAGAGGATGATTATGACGAGGAAGAGGCTAATCCACAGGATGAACTTGAAAATGCTTCAACTGATGACAAGAAAGACGAAGGAGGAAAGGGTGACAACCCATTCGCTGATGACAATGCTGGTGATGGAGAAGAAGGTGAAAAATCTTCCGACAGCAAAACCGAAATCGGTGATGAAGGCGAAGGCGGTGATGCCGAAATCAGTGCTGCAGTCGATGACGAAGAAGGCGCTGGAGATGATGTCTGGGATTCAATTGAACAATACAAGGACGTTGACGGTGAGTATGACCTGACAGGTATGGGAAGTGAAGACGTTGTCAAGGTTCTGCGTGTCATGAAACCAGAAGACGGCATTCGTGTCGTTAAGAACGGTGACGAGATTACGCTTACTGACGATAACGCAGATACAGAGTATATCATCCAAATTGAGGAAGACGAACCCAAAGAAGATGACTTTGAGTACGAAATTGAAATTGGTGACGGCGATGGAATGGAAGAATCTTACAGCCGCATCAATGAATACGATAGCCACGTTGGTTATACCGACAACTATCAGAAACAAACCGCAATGACTACACCACCTAACAACGAACCCGCTAATCCGAAGAGCACTTATTCAATGGATGCAGGTGTGCCAAAGGGAACTGAAAAGCCTTGGGCAGGTAATGGTGATGACAGTCCATACACCGAGAAACCCGTGAACGAGGGTGAAGGATGCATTGGTGAAGAAGAGCAACTTGATGAACACAGTGGCCCAGAAGGCTTTGTTGGAAAAAACTCAACGGTTAAAACCCACCACAACACCAATCAAGTGCCTGAAACACCAAGAAACGGTAGTGAAGGTGGTGTTCACGTTAAACCTACAAGCGTTGCACGTTATTCAAATTCAAACGAGTCTTTGAGGAGAAAAGCAAACATCGTTTTCAACGAGAACAAGCAACTCAAAGAAATTGCGGGACAAATCAAGGAACGTCTTCAAGAGGCTTGCACAATCAATGCCAGTCTTGGTAAAATCATCAAACTGATTACCGAGAACACAACAACCAGAGAAGAGAAGATTGATATCGTTAACCGTTTCAATGACGTTAAGTCAATCGCAGAAACCAACAAACTGTATGAGACCATTACAAGGGAACTGCAGAATGCACACCCAATCAACAACAGCGTTGATAACGCTTTGAAAGGTCAGCAGTTGGCAGAATCAAAGAGACAGGCAATCGTTGAGACATCAATGTATCAGTCTGATGATTTGAATGAAACCATTGATTTCATGAGAAGGCTTGACAAAATCAAAAAGTAATAAATAAAATTAGAAAGGTTTTTTAAAAATATATTATGAGAGAACTTTTAACATCAGGTGCAGTAGGTAACATTGAACTTAATGCACAAAAGAAAATCCGCCAAGATATCCAAGAGCGTTGGCAAAAGCTTCACCTCGTGGATGGTCTGCAGGGTCACATTCAGGAAACTGTTGCTACCCTGTACGAGAATCAGGCAAAGCACCTCATCAGTGAGGCAACAACCGCAGACAACTCAGGTTCATTCGAGACCGTTGTATTCCCTCTGATTCGTCGTATATTCAGCAAGTTGCTTGCTAACGACATCGTATCAGTACAGGCTATGAACCTTCCTATTGGTAAACTGTTCTTCATCAAGCCCGTCACCTCTGAGAGGAAGTGGGAATTCGATGACCCAGAAAAGCTTACCGACGGAGACAAAGGTTCACACGTTGGCCTTATGGGTTACACCCGTCGTAATCGTCACCAGAACGGTGAGGCATGTGAGGCTAAGAACCCTGACACACGTTTCGGAGAGGGAACTAACTACATCAATGACGTTGTAGACGGAGACGGTTTACATGTTGAGCGCAACAGTGGAGACCGCACTTGGAAGAATTACAACCGTTACAGTCTGCCCGACGAGGTTGTAGAACCAGTTCAAATGAGCGAGTACGATAGCCTTCCTATGGTTACTACCTATATGAAGAAATCTCTGTACGACCTGTTCTACGAGGACTTCCTGTTCGACAACTCAAAGGGTAAGGTTCACATCAAGGTTGGTAGCGCAAAGGTCGTTACTCTTATGCCTGACGGAAGCGCATATGAACTTGCTGACTTCACAGAAGAAGGCAAAAAGAAACTCATCAACGCTTATGACGGTTCAATCAGTTCGCTTATGCTTGAGGTAACTGGTTTCAGTTCATACAACGCTGGCCGCTTGACTGGCCCTGACGGAAACGAAATGGACACCGAGGCTTTCCTTGCTTCAATGAAGGTTATCGTTAATAATGACATCGATGGTGGTGACGAGTTCACTTCTTTCAGAGCAGGTGAATCAATCCACTTCCGCGTTGTTACTCAGAAATACGGTGCAGGTATGGTTGACTATGACAGCCCTTGCGACGCAAGAGGAAAAATGTACATCGAACTTGACCTGACCAAACCTGTTAAGGAAGCTGGTAAGACCGTTCTTGGATACATTGGTATCAACCCTGACGCAATCACAGAAGACTTCGAACCTGACACCATGTTTACT
>Ga0247611_10004541_pt1 | contig 19160 bp, 14 predicted proteins | sample 177DNAGHGhighgp2_FD_192422 | JGI IMG/M metagenome (GOLD analysis project Ga0247611, IMG submission 192422) | Sheep rumen microbial communities from Palmerston North, Manawatu-Wanganui, New Zealand - 1770 DNA GHGhigh gp2 | ecosystem: Host-associated > Mammals > Digestive system > Stomach > Rumen... | reverse complement strand
TGATCAAGGATTTGCTGATCAATCCCGTGTACATCGGCGCTGTGTCCGGCCAGAAGCGGAATTATCGCTTCAAGCTGGGAACGATCAGCGAAAAGAAACCGGAAGATTGGATTGTGGTGGAAGGCTGCCACGAGCCGATCATTGATAAAGCCACCTTTGAAATCGTGCAGGAGAAGCTGAAAAGCCGCCAACGGCCCCGGCAGAATGGGGAGTTCAGTCTTTTCGCCGGGCTGATCAAGTGCGGTGAATGCGGGAAAGCGCTGACGCATCGGGTAGCGTATTCTCACGACCATGTACCTGTATACTGCTGCAAAACCTATAACGCTTTCGGTAAAACGCATTGTACTCAGCACCGTGTCACGGAACCAATGCTGAAAGAAATCGTGCTGAACAAGATCAGAGAGTGCGCCCAGGCCGCGCAGGTGGACGATAACGATGTGGCGAAGCGCCTTCAGGAAACCTGTGAAACGGAGCAACGCCAACGGCAGGAAGCCCTGGCCCATGCCGTCGCTAAAGACGAAGAACGCCTGGATGCGCTGAACAAAATGATCTTGCAATTGTACGAAGATCGGATGCTGAAACACATCAGCGAAGAAAACTTCTCCATGCTGATGGAAAAAACGCAGCAGGAGCAGACGGAAGTCCAAGCCCGCATTGAATCAACCCGGAAGCAGCTGTCCGACGAAGTGAAGATTGCCTATGACGCCCAACAGTGGAAGGAAGCGATCTCTCAGTATGCAGGCATTCAGGAACTGGATGCGGCAACACTGAATCGACTGGTGAAATGTATTGTGGTGCATGAAAAGATCGACGAGGATGGAGATCGGCATATTACCATCGAGATTCACTTCAATTTACAGCCGATGGCAGAAATTCAGCGACTGGAAAACATTTCATAATATGATAGTGAAAACGGAGACTTTCTTGAAACTCTCCGTTTTTTCCGTTCATTTGAAATACATTATAGGAAGCTGTAATTGCATAAGCACTACAAATATAAGCTATGCCTATGACGCCCTGGGCCAGCTGATCCGGGTCAATGACGAGACTGATACCACCAGCGGCGCGACCGGCACTACCTGGACGTATGAGTATGACCGCGGCGGGAATATCATCAGCAAGAGCCGCTATGCTTTTACCACGGGTGCGCTTGGTACAGCCTTGGAGACGATTGTGTACGGCTATGGCGATTACAACTGGATGGATAAGATGACCCATTATAATTATTTGGGTGTTAGCTATGATGATATTGGTAATCCCACCTCGTTCAATGGTTGGAATTGCACCTGGGAAAAGGGACGTCAGCTCAAGCAGATGACGGATAATTCAGTCAATACCATTTACTATAAGTATAATGCTGACGGCCTCCGGGTTCAGAAACGGAAGGTCACCATCTATGGTAGCGATGTCACCACCAACTACATCCTCCACGGCAAGAACATCGTTCATATGACTCAGGGGACTGATACGCTCCACTTCTGGTATGATGCCCAGGGCCGTCCTGCTATCGTGGAATTCAACGGAACGAAGTACGCCTATATCCACAATTTACAAGGTGATATCGTTGGGATCATTGACAGCACAGGCGCTGAGGTGGTACAATACACCTATGATGCATGGGGTAAGGTATTGAGCACCGCCGGAACCTTGGCAAGCACGCTCGGCACCGTTCAGCCCTTCCGGTATAGGGGGTATGTGTATGATGTAGAGACCGGACTGTATTATCTGCGCAGCAGGTATTATAATCCGGAGTGGGGACGGTTTATTAATGCGGATAGTGTATTAGAAGGAAACGGTTTTAGTTACTGCGTAAATAAACCTGTATCTGCTATTGATACTGATGGAAATGCACCTTCATTCGGATATTATCACTTCTTAGTACAAACTGATTTTATTATATCCCACCCTGGTGTAGTTATGGAATTAGGCTTTTATAAATATGGAGACAAAAATAAAATTGGACGCGCAGATTTAGTTAACCCTATTACGGGAGAAGTATGGGAAGTGAAGCCTCATATGTATGGTTTTTTCCGCAATCCAGATAAATATACTGAAAAAGCCAGAAAACAGTTAGAATCATATATTGAAGGCGAAGTGATAAATGGAAACTCAAGACATTATATGTTCGGAAGTTTTCATCCAGGGAGAATGATTCCTGAAAAAATTATATATGACCCTGTTACCTATATGTATATTGCTTATTGGAGTGAAGGAGACGGAATAATATGGTATGATGTTTTCCCCAACATAACTGTTCCCGAAACAATAGCAATGCCCTCTCGAGAGTATTCTACAACCGAACAATATGCGGCAATAAAGCCTGATGAGGCTGTCTTGGGAGGCATAGTCTTTGTGTTAAGTATGGCAGCATCTTTGTTATTTGGAATCCCAGCATATAATTACTAAATAAGCAGGGAGATGACATAGCAGTGTTTTCTTCTAAGAAAAAATATATTTACTCTTACTTCTTTCCAAAATTGTCAAAATATGGCTTTTTTAATTGCTTTGATGCATTATGGAAGTATTCCCAAAATGGACAATATGTGATAAAACTTTCAACTGAATTGACTAGATATGGCACTATTAATGAAATTATTATAGAATTTGGATCCTTTTACACTCCTATCAAATATGAGTCGGAATGTTCAAAGAATCTTGCCCTTGCAAATAGATTTTGCTTGGCATATTTTGTTCGTAATGTTGATTTAGGGTATCCTTTGCTGAATTTACATCTTTCTTTAGAAGAACAAATTGATTCCATAATGCCATATTTCGATAGATTTATTTACCCGTACATACAAATAGGGGATAATCTGACAGATTATATTTCAATGGCAGAACAATTTATCGATATGCAAATTACTGCCTTCCAAGGTTTTCCCAGAGGAATTGAGATAGATGAAATAGTGTATTCAAACTTATCACTTAATAATGTCTCCGAGGCAGTACGCCTGCTTTCAAAGTACGCATTGCGTTATAAGTATGCAGAAAAATACATTCAGCACAATAGTGATTCGTTTTATAAGCCCACTATTGAGATTGATTTTTGGAAGGGAAAATATGATTCCGCGATGGCTTTTATAGAAATGTTAAAGTCTGATAATCTATCTAGTTTTCAGGAATTACTACTGTCACGCGAAAAACAATCTCAAGAAGTGTGTTCGACAGTATTTGCGAATTTTACTTTCGATAATATTCAAAAAAAAAATACATAATATTATGACTTGCTAGTAACATTCAATATCATTTCGGTTTTTTTGATTTTATATTTAAATTGCTGTTAATATATCTTCATGAGCAGCCTTATTATCCAGGCTGCCTATTTCTTTTCCCTAAAACCACTCTCCCTCGAAAGGAGGCACCTCCCCTCATGCTCAACTATGTCCAAATCAACTCCCCGTCCCTCAACGTGCGAAAGGCCCCGGCCCTTTCCTCCGCTCGCTATAATGCTCCCTGGCCTATCAACCGGATTGCTCTTGTCACGCCATCCGCCCCTGACTGGTACGAAACCACCTATCGCGGCCTTCCCGCCTTCATCTCCTCCAAATACGTCTCACTCCTCCCCGATCCTGTCCCTTCTTTCATCCCTGATCGGTTGGAATTCATCGCCACCCAAGAACTGGGCCGTACCAACTCCATCTATTTCAACGGCTACGGCGGTAAATGGTGCCATCGTTTCGCCGATTGGCTGGTCATGCACGCCGGGATGCCGAAGGAGAGGGTTCCCGATGTTGGCGGCTGCGGCTGGGGAATTGTGTGGTTTGTGCGGAATAATCGATTCTTTTTCAAGAGTGAAAGTCACAAGCGCCGCATGATCAGCGCTTATCCAGAGATACGAGGCTTTACCCCGCCTTCCATTACTCCCGACGAAGAAGCGTACCAGCCCGTAACAGGCGATTACATCTACTTCCGGTGGAGCAGCGCTGACCCCTCCGTCAATGTCAGCCATGTAGGGATTGTCAGAGGCGTGGACGCGGCCACTCTCACGACCTTCGAGGGAAACGTCGGAAAAAAGGTCGTCAGCCGGGAATTCAAGCTGGATGATAGCCGCATGGTCGGTTTCGGTCATCCTGATTATCCGTTGGAAGCATAATAATATTAGCCTGCAATCCCAGTAATTGGGGTTGTGGGCTTTTTTGCTTTTCCCTTTTCCCTGCTCACGAATATGAAAGATAAAGGGATTTTTATAAGATGAAAACAGAACAGCCGTGGAAACTCTCCGACCCAACATACGAACATCAACCGCTACGGCACACTGAAAAAGGTGACTTACGGCAACGGCCAGAACGTGGAAAACGAATACGATGATTTCAGTCGGATTACCGGCGTTCGTTTCAACGGCAAGACCACGCCTCGTTATAAGTACACCTACGTCGCATTGTGTCAGCGATTTCCTAAAGGCGGAAAAACGGCCTGTTAGCCAAGATTGCGTAATCTGGCGAAGTTCACTGAGAAGGTGGGAACGGGATTCACGAAGTACGAAACCACCTTTGGCTATGATACTGAGGATCGCCCGGTGACCCTGAGCTATGGCGACACCAACAACCAGATCATCCTGACCTATGATGGATTGGGCCGTGTGACAAACCGCACCGTGAAGGTTGGCGGTTACAGCTTCAACACGATCATTGGGTATACTGATGGCGCATACGGCACCAACAGTACCACGGGTCTGCTGCGTCATATGTTCCAGGGAAATGAAAACTTCGTTTACTACTACGACAACGTGGGAAATATCTCCTACATGTACCGTACCGGTAAGTATACGGGTTATGTTTACGATAATCTGGGCCAGTTGATCCGGGTTAATGACGAGACTGATACAACCAGCGGTGCAGCTGGCACAACCTGGACGTATGAGTATGACCGCGGCGGGAACATCATCAGCAAGAGCCGCTATGCTTATACCACGGGCGTACTTGGTACTGCCCTGGAGACGATTGTCTACGGCTATGGTGATTATAACTGGATGGACAAGATGACCCATTACAACTATTTGGGTGTTAGCTATGATGATATTGGTAATCCCACTTCTTTCAACGGTTGGACTTGTACCTGGGAAAAGGGACGTCAGCTCAAGCAGATGACGGATAATTCAGTCAATACCATTTACTATAAGTACAATGCTGACGGCCTCCGGGTTCAGAAACGGAAGGTCACCATTTATGGCAGCGATGTCACTACCAACTACATCCTCCACGGCAAGAACATCGTTCATATGACCCAGGGAACCGATACGCTCCACTTCTGGTATGATGCCCAGGGCCGCCCCGCTATCGTGGAATACAACGGAACTAAGTACGCCTATATCCATAATTTACAAGGCGATATCGTTGGAATCATTGACAGCACTGGCGCTGAGGTGGTACAATACACCTATGACGCGTGGGGCAAGGTATTGAGCACCGCCGGAACCATGGCAAGTTCGCTCGGCACTGTTCAGCCCTTCCGGTATAGGGGGTATGTGTATGATGTAGAAACCGGACTGTATTATCTGCGCAGCAGGTATTATAATCCGGAGTGGGGTCGGTTTATTAATGCGGACATTCTCATCAGTAATAATTCCTTTATGTATTGTATGAATAATCCAATTATCTTTGAAGATGTTAATGGAAAGCATTACAATTCTTCTATTAATAGTTGGATGAATAAATTGAAAGATTATCTTGAAACGAATAAATTCGATAATTTAATCGATGATTTTGCATATGCTGTTTTAACACATGATCATGTGAACGTTCGAAAAAGCAGTTATATATCAAAGGATAACATTATTACTGAAATATCTAAAACAAGGCAAGTAAATGCCCTCTTTGTAAAAAAGAAGTTTGAATTTGAAGGGTATAATGTTCCCAATAATGCTCAAGATCATGAAGTATTTCGGATTTGGTTTGAAGTATATGTTTTTCTATCCAATGAGAGTGATCCAATACACGGCTACATATCAGCAGATTATGTGTATCCTGAGTATGGATTGGGAGATGGAGAATATGTGATTCTAGGAAGAGACGTTAATCTTAGAAAGCAACCGAATAGAAATCATAATAGTAAGATTCGGAGTATTTGTGGCCCATATGGTGTTGTCCCGTTAGGTATTGACTCCACAAGTGGTGATTGGTTCATTTGTTGTACGAGAGGTGATGGATTGGTTTGGGTATATAAAAAGTATGTACATAAGAAAAACTAATTGTGATTAGCTCAAGCCCATATTTATGACGCACATATTGTAGTCTGCTACATAATTCTTATGTTTAAGAACTAAAAAAGTTGTTCTTTGTCACACCACTCTTCTGATATAGTTAAAGAAAATGACAATTAATTCTTTACTTTGATGTTTCGTGTATTGTAATACTAACGGTAATTATTTCAAAGTAAATCTTTTTGCCGTTTGCTATAGTATTATGAAACGGAATAATCTTGCGGTTTCCGTTTTTTACTAAGCTAATTATGTCGTTACCGCGTCGACATGGTGATCTTCATGAATAAGCAAATTTCAATGGTAATTATCTTGAATGTGCTTCTTTTTTGCAGCATCAATTCTGCCCAAGCAGATCAATCTGATGCATTGTACATTTGGAATGCTGATTCCATCTGTATACGATTATATGAATCAGTTGAAGCATGTGTAAACAATGAATTGACAACCTATTACCTGCTCAACGGCTTTCAATTGGATCTTGATAGATTGAATATGGGGGCCGAGATAAGCTCAATAGTATTCTTGAAAAAGCCTTATTATTTCAAAACAGAAACTATTTCCAACAAATTGCCCTTCGTAATTTGCGAAAACTGTTTCTTTATTGGACATCCCCTTCATGATACACCTCGCTACTCAATCGATGATGCATCATCTCCCATTATAGATAACCAAATGATTATCAAAGATACTAACCTATGTATTTTGGGGAGAATAGAACAAGGCTTCCTATTCTGTGATCAAAATGGAATCGGAATTACCACAGCCGATGTTGTTTCATCAGCCGGCATCCATCCTCAGATTAGGAACATGCTTTCTGAAGAGAACGCAATTGAAATAGCGGCTGAATCTTTGCAAAAGAAGTATTCAACTTTTGATCTTAGCGCACTTCATTCCGTAGTTATGTTTAACCCGGAATATCTCAATCCAGAGCAGAGCTACTATATTGTGGTTTTCTATCCAGGCGAAGATTCTAGAATAAACTACTATTCAGTATATATGAATGCAATAGATGGAACGATAGAGCGTTGTGAATTCTGTGAGCAATCTTTCGGATAAGACTATTAGCCTTGATTCTCCAAAACAGGATGCACTGATACTTATCTTGCCGCATAAGATGGGTATTGTGATATGATATACGGATATAAATATTATTATTAAATGGGCAGCCTTATTAACCGGGTTGCCTTTTTCATTTTCCCCAATCGCTCCCCGAAAGGAGGCATCCCCTTCATGCTCAACTATGTCCAAATCAACTCCCCCTTCCTCAACGTGCGGAAGGCCCCCTCCCTTTCCGCCGCACGCTATAACGCGCCATGGCCTATCAACCGGATTGCTCTTGTCTCACCCTCCATCCCCGACTGGTACGAAACCACCTATCGCGGCCAGCAAGCTTTCATCTCCTCCAAATACGTCTCCCTCCTCCCCGATCCCGTCCCGTCTTTTATTCCTGATCGGCTGGACTTCATCGCAACCGCAGAACTGGGCCGTACCAACTCCATCTATTTCAACGGCTACGGCGGGAAATGGTGCCATCGCTTCGCCGATTGGCTGGTCATGCACGCCGGGATGCCGAAGGAGCTGGTTCCCGATGTCGGCGGCTGCGGCTGGGGTATAGTGTGGTTTGTAAGGAATAACCGATTCTATTTCAAAGGCGAAGATCACAAGCGCCGCATGATTAGGGGTTATCCGGAGATTCGCGGTTTCACCCCGCCAGCTCTTACTTCCGACGAAGAAGCGTACCAGCCCGTTACGGGCGATTACATCTACTTCCGATGGAGCAGCGCTGACCCCTCCGTCAATGTCAGCCACGTGGGGATTGTCAGGAGAGTGGACGAGGTTGCTCTTTCCACCTTCGAGGGAAACGTCGGAAAAAAGGTCGTCAGCCGGGAATTCAAGCTGGATGATAGCCGCATCGTCGGTTATGGGCATCCTGATTATCCGTTGGTCGCATAATAATTCTCGCCTGCAATCCCAGCAATTGGGGTTGTGGGCTTTTTTATTTTGCCCATCGCCATTTTTGTCAAAAAATGCAATAAAACAAATTTATGAAAACCCCTTGACAACTAATTCGCCATGATACAACTGATGGCCGGCGGCGGTGTCGCCCTGATCGGCACCACCCTGATTCCACTGTTGAGCGGCCTGTTTGGCTGATGTTTATCGACCACTCTTTCACCCTCTCCCGCTCCCGCGGGAGAGGGTTTTTAAGGAGGGATGTCCTTGAATTATATTCTGGACAAGATTACCGAGTGGCTAAAAGGATTGCTGGTCGGCGGAATCGTCAGCAATCTGTCCGGGCTGTTTGACAGTATCAATACCCGAGTGGCCGATGTGGCATCTACCGTGGGAAAAACACCCCAGGCATGGAATGGCAGTATATTCAATATGATCAAAAACCTTTCCGAAAACGTCATGGTGCCTATTGCCGGGATCATTCTGACATTCGTCATGTGCCTGGAACTGATCCAGCTCCTGATTGATCGGAACAACATGCACGACTTCGAGAGCTTTATCTTCTTTAAATGGATCATAAAGACCTTTGCCGCCGTGCTGATTGTCACCAATACGTGGAATATCGTCATGGGCGTTTTCGATGTAGCCCAGCATGTGGTCAGCCAGGCGGCCGGTGTTATCATCGGCGACACAGCTGTGAACGTAGGTACGTTGCTCGGCAATATGGAAGCACGGCTCAGGGGAATGGAAATTGGCCCCCTGTTCGGGCTATGGTTCCAATCTTCCCTGATGGGCATCATCGCCTGGATGCTGAGCATCAGTATTTTCATCATCGTTTACGGGCGAATGATCGAAATCTACATGGTAACGTCTGTCGCACCTATCCCTATGGCTACCATGGTGAATCGGGAATGGGGACAAATGGGGCAGAATTACTTGCGGTCACTTTTTGCCTTGGGCTTCCAGGCGTTCCTTATCATGGTGTGTGTTGGAATCTACTCCGTGCTGGTGCAGAACATCAGCGTCGGCGGTGATGTAGGCGCGGCGCTCTGGACATGTATCGGATACACGGTCTTGCTGTGTTTCACCCTGTTCAAATCCAGCTCGGTCGCCAAGTCAATATTCAATGCACATTGATCAGGAACGAGCGTGACGAAAATGAAGAAAACAAAAAATGCTTTTTGCGGCGAACGGAAAGCAAAATTGAGGAAATGGCGGAAATACCAGCGGAAGAGAAAGCCCAAACGGCAAGGCAGCCGGAACCAAACCGGGAAACGGATGCCCGCATGGTATGCGTTTCGCAGAAATGGAGGATGATTCATGGCTTATGTGCCTATACCCAAGGATCTGACCCGTGTCAAATCCAAGTTTCTGTTCAACCTGACAAAACGCCAGGTTGTCTGCTTCGGACTGGGTGCTCTGGTCGGTGTGCCGGTGTTCTTTCTGACAAAGGAAAGCATCGGTGTCAGTATGGCGGCAGTGCTCATGATCATCATCATGCTGCCATTCTTCATGTTTGCTATGTTTGAGCGCAACGGGCAGCCTCTGGAGGTTCTGCTGAGACACTATGTGCAGGCCCGGTTTATCCGCCCCCGAACGCGCGTATATGAAACGGAGAACTTCTATGCCGCCCTCGAACAAAACACTCGGAATCGACGGGAGGTAAGAAAGATCCTTCATGGCAAAGAAAAAGCAAAAACTAAAGCTGACGCGAGCTGAAAAGAAGCAGCTGCAGGAGCTGATGATGCGCAGCCAGCAGCAAAATGGAAAGAAAGGCCCGCGTACAGCGCAGGATACAATCCCGTATCAGCGGATGTGGCCTGACGGCATCTGCCGTGTTACCGATAACTACTATACCAAGACCATTCAGTTTCAGGATATTAACTACCAGCTGGCGCAGAACGACGATAAAACCTCAATCTTTGAGGGCTGGTGCGATTTCCTCAACTACTTCGACGCATCCATTCACCTTCAGTTTTCCTTTCTCAATCTGACGGCCAGCGCGGAATCCTTTGAACAGAGCATCATCATCCCAGATAAGGATGACGGGTTCAACGATGTTCGGCATGAATATGCTGAGATGCTGCAAAACCAGCTGGCCAAGGGCAATAATGGCCTGACCAAAACCAAGTTCATTACTTACGGCATCGAGGCGGAAAACTTCAAGGCAGCCAAGCCCAGGCTGGAGCGCATTGAAATTGATCTGCTGAATAATTTCAAACGTTTGGGTGTTGCCGCGTCCCCGCTGGATGGACGGGAACGGCTGAAACTGATGCACGACATGTTCCACATGGACACGCAGGCCCCATTCCAATTCGACTGGAAATGGCTTGCCCCAACCGGGCTTTCCACCAAGGACTTCATCGCTCCGGCGAGCTTCGATTTCCGGGCCAAGAATACCTTCGGCATGGGCAGCAAGCAGGGTGAGGTCAGCTTCTTCTCCATTCTCGCGGCTGACCTGAATGACCGATGTCTGGCAGACTTTCTCGCCATGGAATCCAGCCTGATCGTTTCCCTTCATATTCAAGCCATCGACCAGGTGGCCGCTATCAAGGATGTGAAGCGGAAAATCACCGACCTGGACAAAATGAAGATTGAGGAACAGAAAAAGGCTGTCCGCTCTGGGTATGATATGGACATTATTCCCAGCGACCTGGCAACCTACGGCGGCGAAGCCAAAAAACTGCTGGAAGATCTGCAAAGCCGGAACGAGCGCATGTTCCTGATCACCTTCCTGGTGATGAACACAGCGGACAACGCCAAGCAGTTGAGCTTGAATGTGAAACAGGCACAGAGCCTGGCACAGCAGCACAACTGCCAGCTGATCCCACTGGACTTCCAGCAGGAGAGCGGCATGATTTCCTGTCTTCCCCTTGGAAACAATGCTATCCGGATTCAACGCGGTCTGACGACATCGTCAACCGCTATTTTTGTGCCCTTTACCACGCAGGAGCTGTTCCAGAACAGCAAGGAAGCGCTGTACTGCGGCCTGAACGCGCTGTCCAATAACCTCATCATGGTAGATCGGAAATGGCTGAAGAACCCCAACGGTCTGATTCTCGGTACACCCGGTTCCGGTAAATCCTTCGCTGCCAAACGTGAGATCGCCAACGTGATCCTGCTGACCGAAGATGACGTGATTATCTGCGACCCTGAAGGTGAGTATTACCCGCTGGTCAATATGTTCCATGGTCAGGTAATCCGGATTTCGCCCACCAGCGATTCCTACATTAACCCCATGGATATCAATCTCAACTACAGTGACGACGAAAACCCGCTTTCCCTGAAATCGGACTTCATTCTGTCCCTGTGTGAGCTGATCGTCGGTGGGCGCGACGGGCTGCAGCCGATTGAGAAAACCATCATCGACCGCGCTGTGCACATCATTTATCAGCCCTATCTGGCCAATCCCTGCCCGGAGAACGTGCCGATCCTGGAGGATCTGTACAATGCCCTGCGGAAGCAGGAGGAAAAAGAAGCACAGTCCCTGGCGACCGCTCTTGAAATCTACGTCACCGGTTCTTTGAATGTGTTCAATCACCGCACCAACGTGGACGTGAACAACCGTCTGGTCTGCTACGATATTAAAGAGCTGGGCAAGCAGCTGAAAAAGCTCGGCATGCTGATCGTGCAGGATCAGGTGTGGGGCCGCGTGACTGAAAACCGTGCTGAGGGCAAGTCCACCCGGTACTACATGGATGAATTCCATCTTTTGCTGAAGGAAGAGCAGACTGCCGCCTATAGCGTGGAGATCTGGAAACGTTTCAGGAAGTGGGGCGGTATTCCGACCGGTATCACGCAGAACGTGAAGGATCTGCTGGCCAGTCTGGAGATTGAAAACATCTTAGAAAACAGTGATTACATTTACATGCTTAACCAGGCTGCCGGTGACCGGGAAATTCTGGCCAAAAAGCTGGGCATTTCGCCGCATCAGCTGTCCTATGTGACGCAGAGCGGTGAGGGTGAAGGATTGCTGTTCTACGGCAACGTGATTTTGCCTTTCCAGGATCGTTTCCCCAAAAATACGAAGCTGTACAGCATCATGACGACGAAGCCAACCGAGGTTCATGCGTCCTGATCGCTGGGATTAAGGAGAACACCGATGATTATTTTTTTGATCTGCATGATCCCGGTTTCCGGTTTCCTCGGCTTCATGACCTGTGCAATTTTGCAGATCGCCGGAGAAGCCGACCGCCGGGAGGAACGGTATCTTGCTGCGCAGGCACAGAAAAACACTGCGAAAGCGCAGGACAATGTAGAAGGTGATACCTGATGGACGAATATCGGAATCGTGATTCTCCCCGGCTTCAATTCTCCAGGGAAGAGCTAGAAAACGAAGAGCTGACACGGCCTGTCTCCAAAGCGGAAAAGGCAGCTGATAGATATGACGCAGCCAAGAAGAAGCTGAGGAAGCGCTATCGGCTCAAGCTGACCCCAGAGGAAAAGGATGGCATTGCACCTGACGCCGCTTTCAATCCGAAAATCCAGATTGCGCAAGACCGCACTGAATACTCAATGCCAGATCAGCCGGATATTCAGACTGATCCCAAAGCGCCTGGTGTACAGAACACACGGCAAAAGCCAAAGCCTGCAAAAGCTGGTTCTGGGAAGGCAGCAGACTTGACCAGTATTCCAACTGCCGGAAAGCCAAGCCATAAAGCAGCGACAGATGCTGTTCAATCTGCTGATCCTCTCCCTGGAGAGAAAAAAAAGGGACTTCGGCTGAAGTTTGAGGAGACGCAGACAAAGAAACCCTCTCAGCTCACGCATCCTGTCAAAAAGGCCATCAAAACTGCTGGTGATCAGCTTCATAGGCAAGCGGTGAAATCCAACGAGGATGAGAATGTGGCTGCGGACGCTGTGCTGCAAATTGATCAGAAAACTGAGACAGCGCTGCGGGTGGGTGATCATGCTTATCATGCACATAAAATGAGGCCCTATAAGCAGCTGAAGAAAGCGGAAAAACGGCTGGATAAGGCAAATATCCAAGTGCTGGAAAAGAAATATCAGCAGGAGCATCCGCAATTCACCAGCAATCCTTATTCCCGCTGGCAGCAAAAAAGGGCTATTCGACGGGAATATGCCGCTGCTAAAAGAGGCACAAGCGGAAGGACTGTACAGAGTACGGCGAAAAATGCCGAAAAAGCTGCTGAAAAAGTCAGCGATGCCGCCGGGAAAACCGTTGAGGTTATCCGCCGACGTCCGTCTCTTCTGCTCCTTCTCGTTTTAGGCGGTTTGCTGCTGATCGTCATGAGCAGCCTGCAATCCTGCACACCACTGACTCAATCCGTCATAGAATCTGTCGCAATTGGCACCTATCCCGCAACGGAGGAAGATGTTCGCACAGCTGAACGGGTGTATGCGGAAAAAGAACGCAAGCTCAAGGATGAAATGGAAAACTACGAGCATTATCACCCCGGCTACGATGAATATCATGTGGATGCCGATGAAATCTGGCATAACCCATATGTACTGATCGCCATTATTTCCGCTTACTTTGATGGACAGGATTGGGACATTGAAACGGCTATGCCCGTGATTGAGAAATACTTCAAACTTCAGTATGAAGTCACGCAGACTGTTTCGACCCAGACACGGTATATAACGGTGAACGGCGAAAGCGTACCTTACACCTATTATATATGTAATGTAAAGATGGTGAACAAGGATTTGTCCCACCTGCCAGCTGTCAGCATGAGCCACCACACAATGAGCATGTATGCCATGTATATGGCAACGCATGGAAATATGGAAGGGATCTTCGACGGGCCGCACGCGGTGCCGCTGTCAGATCCTATGCTTTACGACATCCCACAGGAAACGCTGGACGCAGATCCGACTTTCGCCAAGCTCATGGAAGAAGCCAATAAGTATGTCGGCTATCCCTACGTCTGGGGCGGGGTAAGCCCGGAAACCAGCTTTGACTGTTCTGGCTTTGTTTGCTACGTGTTTACAGCCAGCGGCGTGTACAACACTGGACAGCTTGGAGCAAAGGGCCTTCGAAGCCTCTGCCGGAACGTTCCAGAGGATCAGGCAAAGCCCGGTGACATTGTATTCTTTGACGGCACCATGGGCGAAGGTGTCGCGGGTATTACCCATTGCGGCATCTATGTTGGCAACAACATGATGATCCACTGTGGAAGTCCGCTGGGATACGCAAATCTCAACGATTCCTACTGGCGGCAGCACTTCCATTCCTTCGGGCGTGTTCCGAACTGATTCCAATCGAGGAGCCTTGCTTGGACAGGGCTCCATTTTCATACCAAATAACAAGGAGATGCAGACTATGATTCGCATGGATGAAAAACTATCTGTCATGACTGCCAGGCAGGTGCTGGCACTGATGATCGCGCTGATTCTGATGACGTCTTTCCTTCCTGTGCAAGCAGCTTTTGCTGAGGATGGGCACATCATAGAGATCGAAGATGGAGATTGGGACGGCTCCATTGTGATCCTGGATGATCCGATTTTCTTTATGGGAAATGAAGATGAGCCCGTTGTTGTGATCACTTCCGCCGGAAAAGAGAACGTGAAAGTGAATGGCGTGAAGTCCAGGAATAAACTGGTGAAGTACACCATTCCGGAAATGGTACTCGCTTCTGATCCTGATTTCCTGGCTTTGATGATTGAAGCAGAAAAATACATCGGCTATCCCTATGTGTATGGCGCTGCCAGCCCCGATGTGGGTTTTGACTGCTCCGGTTTTGTGTGCTGGGTTTTTAACCAGTCCGGTGTGTACAAGACCAGACGCCTTGGAGCGAATGGCCTGTACTCCATTTGTACAGATATTCCCCGGGCAGAAGCGAGGCCTGGCGATCTGGTATTCTTTGAAAAGACGATGGGTACCAAGGTAAGCGGAATCACTCACGTGGGGATCTACGTTGGGAACGACATGATGATCCATGCCGGTGATCCTGTGGGCTTTGCAGACCTGAAAAACGAGCAGTGGGCAAAGAAAATATATGCCTTTGGCCGCCTGCCGATTGACTGAGGTGAAAAAAATGACTGAAAAGAAACAGAAAAGGTATCCCACGGACCGGCTGAAGCTGCACGCGCTGCTGGAGAAAAAAGAAAAGGAGCTTGAAAGCCTCCAGAAAGAGGTAGTGGAAATCCGGAAGCTCGTTCAGCAGGCGGATGCGACAGCAATCAATGCGACGGCTGCGCTGTACAACGTCACGCCTGAACAACTGGCAGAAATCATGAAGAAGCTGTATGGCGATAAAACAAAGCCTGTACCTGAGCTGCCGCAGAATGTCACCGAAGGTGGCGGAACGCCTGATGAAGAGGAGGATTCCATTGACGATGAAAACGCAAAAGCGTGACGCACGGCGGCTGATCCTGCTGCTTCTGACCGCGTCCATGCTGATTGGAGTTTTTCCTGGCATGGCAGAAACAGAAGCGCCTGTGCTGCCTGGAAATCCCTATCGGATTGTCCTGGTTGCCCCGGGTGGATGGACAAATAACAACGGCGCAGAGATCAAGGCCACGATTGCCGATAAAAACAACATTGGCTGGCAGAAAATCGAATACCGCTTGAATGACGGAAGCTGGATTGACTGCGAGGATCTCTTCGACAACGGTAAAGCGGAAATCACTGTCCATGAAAATGGCGTCTTCATGCTCCGTGTCACCGATCCCTATGATCGCACCTTTGAGGAAATGGCCCAGGTCGAAAGCATTGATTTGGCTGCCCCGCTGGTGAGCGCGTCCATTACAAACTCTGTTCTGCATATTGATGTGCAGGATGAGCTGTCCGGCATTGCCGGGGTTCAGATCAACAGCATGCTGTTTACAACCATAGAAGGCAGTAAGCTGGATATTGACCTGGACGACAACATGAACAAGTTTGAAAAGTTGGCTGTTCGCGCCTTCGACTATGCCGGAAACTTTTCTGATCCAATCATGCTGGACAATCCGGATTACGTGAAGCCTGTTGATCCCACTCCGGAACCAGCCGCGACGCCGAAGCCCACCAGGAAACCGGAATCCGGGACGGATACTCCGGCCACGGATGCTCCGGCATCTGACCCAACGCCCACGGCGGTTATACCTGTTGTGACAGAGAAGCCGTATGGGCTTGGCAGCTCTCTGATCTATGTTTCTGACGATGACTGGCTGGAGCTCACCCCAGCTCCGACCGCGGTTCCCACAGCGGAGCCAACCGCTGCGCCGACTCCAGAGCCGATCATTCAGACTGAGTACATTACCATCGGCCCAGGCATGCCTTATCAGGCGGATGGCAATTCCCATACGCTGGATGTGCTGTACAGCGCAGCCACCAACAAGCAGTTCATCACCCTTCAGTCTAAGGCTGGCAACACCTTCTACCTCGTCATTGACTATGATAAGCCAATTGATGAAGAAGCTGAAATGTATGAGACCTACTTCCTCAACCTGGTGGATGAACGGGATCTGCTGGCTCTGATGTCCGATGAAGAGAAGGAAGAGGTTCCGACGCCGACGCCTGAAATCATCTATGTCACGCCTAAACCGACTGCCCCGCCTGCGCCGACACCGGTGCCAACTGATCCTGAGCCGGAGAAAAAACCGGATCAGATGACGGCAATCCTTGGTCTGATAGCCATTGTGGCGCTTGGCGCAGGCATTGGCGTCTTCTTACTGAAGTACAAAGGCAAGGACGGCAAGGCGCACCTCGACAATGACTTAGTTCTGGATGATGATGACGAAGATACAGACGAGGAAGAACCTACCCAGGATTAAGAACACATGCCCTGCGGACTGAAAACCCGCAGGGCTGTTTGCGTGGAGGAAAACATGGAATTAATCATTGCTGAAAAGCCAAGTGTTGGAAAAACCATCGCTTCTGTGGTTGGCGCAACGGAATCCAGGAACGGCTATATGGAAGGCCATGGTTTTTTGGTCACCTGGTGTCTGGGGCATCTGGTCGAGCTGGCCATGCCCGAAGATTACAATAAGGATTTCGCTACCTGGCGCTATAAGGATCTGCCCATCATTCCCGGCAAGTGGAAATACAACGTATCCAGTGAAGGCGCAAAGCAGTTCAACATTGTCTGCTCCCTGATGAATGATGCCCAAGTGGTGGGGATCATCTGCGCAACGGATGCCGGACGCGAGGGAGAGCTGATCTTCCGCCTGGTTTACGAAAAGGCAGGATGCCGGAAACCGGTACGGCGCTTATGGATTTCCTCCATGGAAGAAACCGCAATCCATGAAGGCATCCATGCCATGAAGAGCATGTCGGCCTACGACAATCTCTATCAGGCTGCCCTCTGCCGTGCCCAGGCTGACTGGCTCATCGGGATGAACGCCACGCGGTTTTACTCGCTCCTCTACGGTCCCACGCTCCCCATTGGCCGGGTAATGACGCCAACCCTGGCGATGCTCAGTGAGCGCGAGGAAGCCATTGAGCATTTTGAGCCGGAAACCTTCTATACCGTGAAGCTTGATCTGGGTGGCGGTCTGGTGGGTCATTCTGACCGCATCCATGACCTGAGCGAAGCCCGCACGGTGATGGAAGCCTGCAACAGGGACAGCGCTGTGGTGAAAAAGGTCGAGCATAAGGAAAAGCGTGAGAATCCGCCTCTGCTCTATGATCTGACCACGCTCCAGCGGGATGCGAACCGCATCTTCGGCTATACGGCGCAGCAGACGCTGGAGTATGCGCAGTCCCTGTATGAAAAAAAGCTGCTGACCTATCCGCGTACAGACAGCCGGTTCCTGACCCATGACATGGAGGAAAAGATGCCAGAACTGGCCTCAAGGGTCAGCGGCACGCTTCCATTTACTGCCGGGATCGATCTGGCCAGTCACACAGAGACCATTGTGAATGACAAGAAGGTCAGCGACCATCACGCCATCATCCCCACTGATTCCATGCCTGGACAGGAGCAGGTGATCAATTCTCTGCCCTCCGGGGTACGGGATCTCCTGACGCTGGTCAGCACACGGCTGCTCTGTTCCATGGACGATCCGTTTGTTTATGACGAAACGACTGTCACAGTAGCCTGCGGCGGACGTGAGTTTAAGCTCAAGGGAAAGAAAGTACTGAACATGGGCTGGCAGCGAATCTGGCAGGCCTTCCGTGGAAGCATCGGCGGGCGTGCTCCTGAGGATGACGAGGATAAAACAGACGCGCTCCCGGATGACCTGAAGGAAGGCGATGAAATCGCGCTGCCGAAGGCTGAGCTGGCCGAAGGCAAGACTACGCCGCCCGCGCATCATACCGAGGACACAATCCTGCACGCCATGGAAACAGCCGGTGCCGTTGATATGCCCGATGACGCGGAGCATAAGGGCATCGGAACGCCTGCAACCCGTGCTTCGATCCTTGAGAAACTGCTGGAGACCAAGCTGGTGGAGCGAACCGGCGACCGGAGAAAACGCATCCTGACGCCGACCGCCAAGGGCAAAGCCCTGGCCTCTGTTCTTCCCGCGAAGCTGATGTCCGCGCAGCTGACGGCTGAATGGGAGCAGCGGCTCAAGCGGATTGAAAAGGGCCAAGAAAAGCCGGAAGACTTTATGGAGGATGTCCGCACCTTTGTCCGGGATCTGACAAAAGATACCACCCGCGCGGAAAATGCGGATCAGCTCTTCCAGCCAATGCGGCAGGTGATCTGCAAATGCCCGAAGTGTGGGGCTGCTGTCACGGACCGTCCCAAGGGCTTTATGTGTGAAAACCGGGTCTGCGGCTTTGCTCTTTGGAAAACAGGCGGCATTCTGACCGGTGCGAAGCATCCGCTGACAGCCAGCGATGTGAAAGTGCTGGTGGAAAAGGGCGCTGTTCATAAGACTGGCTTGCTGTCTGCCAAGTCGCACATCCAGTATGAAGCAACACTGCATCTGGACTATAAGGACGGAAAACCTTTTCTCCGTCCAACCTTTGACAAACAAGGAGACAAATAGATGAAAAAGCTTGTATTGCTCTTTATGATTATGATGCTGCTGTGTGGGACAGCACTGGCGGATAACGGAACTGTCACTACAATAGACACCTCCAACGTCCCGGCGATCCCTGAAGGCACCTTGT
>Ga0247611_10004540_pt1 | contig 19168 bp, 13 predicted proteins | sample 177DNAGHGhighgp2_FD_192422 | JGI IMG/M metagenome (GOLD analysis project Ga0247611, IMG submission 192422) | Sheep rumen microbial communities from Palmerston North, Manawatu-Wanganui, New Zealand - 1770 DNA GHGhigh gp2 | ecosystem: Host-associated > Mammals > Digestive system > Stomach > Rumen... | reverse complement strand
ATCCACGTGTCAAGTGCCTGCCAGATGAAGTGCAAGCAGTGTGCCCGTGTCTGCCCGATGCAACTCACACCTTACGACTCTCGCGGCGAAGCCATAGGCTATCTCCATCCTGACTGTCTGAAGTGTGGCAAGTGTACTCTGGCCTGTCCCACGAAGATAATGAGCCTTAAAGCCCATTCTTAGCCTATTTCGCTTCGATGTTGATCTTGGGTATGCGCCCGTCTTTCTTGCGCTGAAACTCGCGGAAAGCAGTGGTGCGACGGAAACCGTTGCCACCAGAGGGGATGCCGTCGTGATAAAAGAGGTATGACTTGCCCTTGAAGTCGATGGTGCCACCGTGGATGGTAAAAGAACCTGGCGACTCGTCGGTGATACGACCTTCATAGTGCCACGGGCCATGGATGCTCTTGGCCGTAGAGTAGGCCCAATGCTCAGGCACGCCACCTGCGGCATACTCCAGGAAGTAAGTATCGCCAATCTTATAGATCCACGGAGCTTCTTCAAAACCTGTCTTCATCACTCGCTTGTGCAGTTGGTAGTCCATCTTCAAACATTTCGGTCCGAACTGTGCCTCGTCGTCCAACATAGCGCGCATATCGCAGATGCCGTTGTTGGCAAAGCTCTTGTCGATGCTGATCATGTCTTCGTTCAACTTGGCATACCAACAGCCATTATTGCCCCAGAAGAGCCATGCCTGTCCGTCGTCATCGATAAACACCGTTGGGTCGATGAAGCCCCAGTCACCAGGGATGAGCGGCTTGCCGATGGGGTCTGTCCAAGGTCCTTCAGGACGATCGGCTACGGCTACGCCAATGCCGTGCAGATGCTTGGTGGTGTCCTCAGCAGCCACATACCAGTACCACTTGCCGTTGCGCTCGATGGCCTGCGAGGCCCAGGCATTGTCGCCTTGTTTGGCCCACTTGAAGTTGGCGGTGGTCAAAACGATGCCATGATCCGTCCAATGTTCCATATCAGTAGTGGAAAACAGCTGCCAGTCGGGCATACGGAAATAAGTTGCCGTGTCCAGGTCATGACCTGTGAACACATAGAGTCGGTCACCCGATACCACTGGAGCCGGATCAGGATTGTACAGACGGTTGTTCACGCGTTTTTGCGCTTGCAATGTAATGGCCAACAACAGCGTGAAGGCTGCGAGAATAGTTCTTTTCATGTTTTAATCTCTTTATTAATATGATCTGTGTAAATCGACTGCAAAGTTACACAATAAAAGCAAGAATCCATATGAAACGTTTCAAAAAAACAGGTTATCACACCATTATCTCTTTAGGACAACCTATTTGCTTATTCTTCTTTAACTCTTGTGAACAACAACTCTGTGCCCTTTAGGTCGCGTATAGAAAGAGACGAGTCGGTTTGAGAAACAATCTTAAGTCCAACACCTAAAGAAAACTCCTTTATCAAGTCGTCTTTCTTCGAGTCTAATGTTCCTGAGACCACGGCCTTAATAAAATCCTTAATTTCTGGATTTGCTTCAAGGGAATCAGCCAATTCACCTTTAAACTCCAGTTTGTCGAGGCTTACCTTTGCTTTCTCCTTATAAGGTGTAACAAACAGACTATCACCCTCACGTGAGTAGCTGCATGGCAAAGAAAGGGTAAGGCCGATAGTGCCGAAATCCTGATCAGACTTCGAGCCTGTCGCTTTCATAAATACTTCAGATTTTGAGAAAAGCAAGGTGATACATATGTTCCCGTCCTTGTCTGACTGTTCCGATTTCCATTTGCCTTCAAGGCTTTGTGCCTGTACCATCACTGCTATTATGCTAACGAGTACAAACAATAAGATTTTTTTCAACATATTGTATTTGATTTATGATTTTACGTGCAAAGATACAAATAAACGAGCAAAAGGCAAAAGGTAAGTGAACTATTCTTACTCAAAGTGGCAATAAAAGTAATAAGAAGGGCTGACAGCTGCACAATGCAAGAGATGTTGAAATATCAAAATTGCTTGGAAACACCGATAAATAAGGGGCTAACCTCTCGGCAAGCCCCTCATACTAAACTAAACAAATACTTTTATTTCAATCTGAAATCATGTGGTTATCGGGTGCAAAGGTACGGTGAAATCCGGAACTATGCAATACCTAAATCGTGGTATTTTTTTACTTCATTTTACTCATCACCTTTCGGTAGTACTTCTGCGTACCCCGTTTGGTGAAGTTGATACCACCGTTCCATGAGCGAATAGCCAGTTCCACATCATTTTTAGGATTGTAGAATGACTGATACAAGAGGAACATCTCTTTTGACTTTCTCACACTGAAACGATCCTTCATCGAATAGCGTTTGCTACTCTTTCGCAGATCAAGAATACGGTTGCATTCCTTCACCAGCAATGGCGTAATCTGCATACATCCACACGATTTGCCGCTTTTGTCTACGGCTTTCGCATTGCCCTCACTTTCCACTTCGATAATCGCGTTGATAACGGGAGTCCAGTCGAATCGTGAGGCCTTTTTCCCTTTAATCCCTGCCGAAGCATTCATTGGGATTAACATCAATAACATGCACACAAGGCATGTTGTCTTAGCTAATCTATACATATTTCTCCTTTTTAAAGCACAGCCGTCTCACCACGAGATATTCAATCGCCATACTATTGTTAACGCGCACAAAGGTAAAGCAAATATTTCAAATCATCATAAACTAAGAAAAAAAACATAACATTAGCATTCAAATAATTAATTTATATCAATGTCTGAGTGATAGACTAGTTCATATATTCGAATAATTAAAAAATTTCTGCGAAGATACGAATAATAAAGTAAAAATGAGTACCTTTGCAAATAAAAATGATGAAAAGAATAATTGTTTATTCACTGGCAACAATATTGTTTGCTAGTTGCCAGACGAAGAATGTTACGGAAGCTGAGCGGTTTGACGCGAGCGTCAGGAAGGAGCTGCCCTTCGCCGGTACCAGCCTCGCAAAACGACTACTGGGCGTTGATATTCCATGCCGACTCGCTGATGGAAGACGGCCTGTACTACTTGGCCGCTACGAAAGACCGCAGTGACATCCGCGAGGGTCGTCCGCAGAAATACGGCACGCAGTTCAACTGTCCCTTACTGGACTCCTTGCGTGTCAACGAGTGGCGACAGGAGGTTGGACTGCCGCCGATGGAGATAAAGAAATAATAAATGACAGAAGCACTGCTATACTGTTTATCTCCCGATAATGATGTCAGACAGGAAAGTCCAGGCCGTATAGTCTTTTGCCCACATTTGTTCGTCTTTTCTCGTGAAGACTGGCTTATATGAACTTGTAAGGACAGGGGCTTTCATTTTCAACACATTAGTGTTGATGGGCATTCTTTTCTCACCGCGGCATATCACTATCCTATTTTTGCGACAAAAACAGGGAGAACGCTCCAAAAGTTGTCCATAGTAGCAACAGGAGTCGTTCTGCACAGCTCATGAAAAAAGCTAGCAGCAGCAATGAATATAAACAAATACTTCTTTATATTTATTCGTAGTGCCTGATTCTAACATCGATGCCGTCACCTTTGAGTTGTTCTGGGATGCCGCTTAGGTCAGTCTGTCCGTAGTGATAAGGGAACAGTACCTTTGGCTTGATAATTTTCGCAGCCTTAACCAGTTGGTCTGGCATCATGGTGTAGGGCTGGTTGCAGGGAAGGAAAGCGATGTCGATATCTTTGACGGCCGACATTTCAGAGATGTCCTCAGTATCACCCGCGATATAGATTCTCAGTCCGTCGATAGTCAGAATATAGCCGTTATCACGTCCCTTGGGATGGAACTGCGTATGTCCCTCGGTGTAGTTATACGCAGGGACGGCATCAATAGTGAAGTTTTTGGCTATCTGCAACTTATCACCATTCTTCATGACCTCGCCCGAGCCAAACATATCGGCGCAGCGCTGGTTGGTAATAAAGCGAGTCTTATCGCCAGTCAGCACCTTGATGGCCTCCTGGTTAAAATGGTCAAAGTGTTCGTGAGTCACCAGTAGATAGTCGGCCTTTGGCATGGAGGCAAAGTTTATCACTTTGTTTCCCAATTTCGTCACAGGGTCTATCTCTATCTCCATGCCATCATACTGGATGCGGATGCTAGCATGCGTCAGGGCATGGAACGTCACCGTCTTGCCGCTTTTGGTTTTAAAAACGTCCACCTCGTAAGTGTCGGTAGTGACAGGCTTCCCAGCTTCTTTCCACGCAATGATGCCACCTTTGAGGTTCACACACTTAAATCCAGCATCAGCCAACTTTCCAGCTGCATTAGCAGATCGACGACCACTGCGACAATAGATGGCTATCGTCTTATCCTTAGGCAGTTTAGCTTGAGCCAGTTCCACGAAGTCGCTTTGGAACTGGTCAATAAGAACGGCCCCAGCGATGTGTCCTTCTGCAAACTCATCGGCTTTACGCACATCGAGGATTACCACGTTAGGCTCTGCTATCAGTTCGGCAAACTCCTTCACTTCCATGTTCTCAAAGTTCTGCTGACCACAGGCAGTAGTTAGGCCAAGTGCAGCAAATAAGCAAGTCAAGATCTTTTTCATCCCACTACATTGATTTACAAATAATTATCATAATCAGCCACAAAGGTAGCAAATATTCTTCACTTTTTCATACCTTTGCATAAAAATTTGCGAGAACGAGCATTGAATAAAAAAAACTGACCTGCAATTGCAAGTCAGATTTTTAAGGAGTCGAGGTGACAGGACTCGAACCTGCGACAGCCTGGTCCCAAACCAGGAACGCTACCAACTGCGCTACACCTCGTTTTTGCGGCTGCAAAGGTACGCATTTTTTGCGACCCTTGCAAATTTTTCCGCAATTATTTCTCAATAATCAGAGATTTTACTTAATAATCCCTTGTTCTACGAATATTTTCTTCAATGCGACTACCGAACGGTCAACCTGTTCCCTCGTATGAGTAGCCATCAAAGCATAGCGAACCAAAGTATCCTGAGGTGCACATGCAGGAGGAATAACGGGATTGATAAATACGCCGGCCTTGAATGCTAGTGCAGTTACAAGGAACGTCTTGTTGACATCGCGCACATACAGAGGAATAATAGGACTCTCTGTTTCACCAATCTCAAAACCTTCCTCACGGAAACGCTTTAAGGCATAGTTTGTAACATCCCAAAGGGCCTGAATACGTTCTGGCTCTTTTTGAATGATATGTAATGCCTCCATAGCTGCTGCCGTAGCTGCTGGTGTATTTGATGCCGAGAAGATATATGTACGGCAAGTGTGACGCAAGAAGTTAATGGTATCCCAGTCAGACGCGATAAAACCGCCAATAGAGGCGAGTGACTTCGAGAAAGTACCCATAATAAGGTCTACCTCGTCTGTCAGTCCGAAGTGATCGCAGACACCTCTACCCTGCTTGCCGAAAACACCCAATCCATGAGCTTCGTCAACCATGATAGAGCAGTTATACTTGTGCTTCAGTTCTACGATTTCAGGCAGTTTACATAAGTCGCCCTCCATAGAGAACACACCGTCAACAACAATCAGTTTGATAGCCTCATGAGGCAGCTTCTGCAAAACACGCTCCAAGTCGGCCATATCATTGTGCTTATAGTGCAACTGACGGGCAAACGAGAGACGGCGCCCATCTACAATACTAGCATGATCGCGATCGTCACAGATAATATAGTCATCCTTGCCCACAACAATTGCCAAAACGCCCTGATTGACAGAGAATCCTGTCGAGAAGCAGAGGCAGTCGTCTTTACCAATAAACTCAGAGATTTCCTTCTCTAACTGTACGTGCAAATCAAGTGTACCATTCAGGAAACGGCTACCAGCACAACCAGAGCCATACTTATCAAGTGCAGCTTTTGCTGCATCGATGATACGCTGGTCGCCTGTCAGTCCTGTGTAGGCATTCGAACCGAACATCAGAACCTTGTGACCTCCCATTTCTACTTCTGTTCCCTGCTTGCCCTCAATAGCACGAAAATAGGGATATACATCAGCCTCCATGAACTTCTGGGGCTCACGATAAAGTTTGTATTTTTCTTGTAGTTGTCCCATATTAATATAGGTGTGACCTAAGTCACCTTTTAGTTTCAGACTGCAAAGTTACACATTTTTTGCGAATTAGAGAACAAAAATCAAGATATTTAATCAATTTCATCAAATTTCTTATATTTCCCACCTTGTATTCCCTCTTTTTTTGTAAATTTGCAAACGAATGAACACGAAAAAGAGTATCATATTCATCATCAATCCTATTTCGGGAACACAAGAAAAGGACGTTATTCCGAAACTGATAGAAGAACATCTAGACAAGACGCTCTTCCATCACCAAGAGGTGTTTACGGAATACGCAGGACATGCTGCCGAGCTGGCTCAACACTACGCAAATGAGGGCATTGACATCGTTGTCGCTGTTGGAGGTGACGGTACTGTCAACGAGGTAGCCCGTTCTTTGGTACACACGCATACTGCATTAGGTATTATTCCATGCGGTTCGGGTAACGGACTGGCAAGACACCTGTGCATTCCCCTCGACCCAGTACGTGCTATACAGCTTATCAACTATTGTCAGATTGAGGACTTTGACTATGGGGTCATTAACGAATTGCCTTTTTTCTGCACTTGCGGAATGGGGTTCGATGCTTTTATTTCCCTCAAGTTTGCCGAAGCAGGCAAACGCGGACCAATCACTTATGTTGAGAATGTGTTGCGTGAGGGACTGAAATACAAGCCCGAGACCTACGAGGTAGAAGACGTTTCCGGAGCCCGCAGTTATAAGGCCTTCCTGATAGCCTGCGCTAATGCCTCACAATATGGGAATAATGCCTATATTGCTCCAGGAGCAACCATGAAGGATGGGTTGATGGACGTCATTATCATGGAGCCATTTACTGCACTCGATGCCCCACAAATTGCTGCCGACCTCTTCATGAAGACACTAGGCAACAACTCCAAGATTCACGCTTTCCGAACACCCAGCATCCATATTCATCGGTCAGAACCTGGAGCCATCCACTATGATGGTGACCCCATTATGACTGGCACTGACATCGATGTACATATTGAGCATCTGGCCATTCGTATTCTTGCTAATCCCGAAGCATCTGAAGATAAAGCTCAGCCCAATCAAGTGCTCAATGCCTTTAGTGACTTCTTTAATAATATAAATAATGTACGCGAGGACATCGGACGAGATATTGAGAAGGGCGGACGGAAAATTCAAGCCATCAATAAGGTTCTGCTTCGCAAATTAAGAAGTTAAACAGACCCAAAAGACTAGCGAAGAAATGCAATATTTCATGACCGCAATCCTCTTATTTTGTGCGTTAAGCTATGCATTTTGGCGCATATATAAGGCTTTTCACGACAAAGAAAGTCCATGTAAAGACTGTGAACTAAAAAAAAACTGCAAAAAATTTGGCCAGTCCAAATAAAAGTATTACCTTTGCATCCGCATTCAAGAAACGGTGCCTTGACCCATGGTCAGCCACCTATGCTCAGAAGAGCTGAAACGGTGCCTTGGATGAGTGGCTTAGTCAACGGTCTGCAAAACCGTCTACGGCGGTTCGAATCCGCCAGGCACCTCAGAAGCAATTAAAAAGCAGGATTTAAATCCTGCTTTTTTCGTTTACTCTTCTATATTTATTCTTCAGAAAAATCTACGACCTCAAATTTAAATTCATCAGCTTTCAGATATTCTAATCCGTAAATGATGCCGTCTTTTCCTGTATACTTCTTCTTCAGCTTTGCATATTTCTTCTCAGCCTTCTTCTTCGTTGTGGCAAACATCACGAGACACACACGATTCGACTTTCCTTTCTTCTCTTCCAAAAATGTCTTCAACTGATACGAATAATTCTCACGTCCATGCAGGCTTCCATTCCTTGTATCATACCATGCTCCCTGCACATCCTGAATATCAGTGATATAGAGAACAGAGTCGTTGAACGAGGCCGAGAAGCCAAACATATACATGTGTTTTGCCGGTACAAGTTTAGCTTCTGCTATTGTTGCCGTTGCCAGCAATACCAGCACAAGCGCCAAATACTTTAATGTCTTCATCATTTTATAATTCTTTTCCTATTATCAAATACTAATTAGTATAAAACCGTCATCCCAGATAAGCCTTCAACTGTACATTCTTCGTATTGCTACGCAGTCTGCGGATAGCCTTCTCTTTTATCTGACGCACGCGCTCACGCGTAAGTCCAAACTTATTGCCAATCTCTTCAAGCGTCAGTTCAGGACCGTCAATACCATAGAATGCCTTCACCACGTTACGCTCACGTTCGTTCAGCAACATCAGCACCGTTTCAATTTCCGAACGTAGCGATTCCTTCACTAGTTCTATGTCGGCCATCGGTGCATCATCGTTTACCATCACATCCAAGAGACTATTGTCCTCACCGTCTACGAAAGGAGCATCCACTGAGACGTGGCGACCTGTAGCCAACAAGGCCTCGCCCACCTTATCCTCTGGAATGTCAGTCTGTTCAGAAATCTCTACAGCTGACGGGCGACGTTCATGTTCCTGCTCAAACTTGCTGAGCATGCGATTGATTTTATTCACAGAACCCACCTGATTCAGTGGCAGGCGAACAATACGACTCTGCTCGGCTATAGCCTGAAGAATAGACTGACGAATCCACCATACGGCATAGGAGATAAATTTGAAACCGCGTGTTTCATCGAACTTCTCTGCAGCCTTGATAAGCCCCAGATTTCCTTCATTAATAAGGTCAGGAAGCGACATTCCCTGATTTTGGTATTGTTTAGCCACCGAAACGACAAATCTCAGATTTGCCTTTGTCAATCGCTCCAAGGCCTTGCGGTCTCCCTTGCGGATACGCTGTGCCAGTTCCACTTCTTCATCCGACGATATAAGTTCTTCGCGCCCGATTTCCTGTAGGTATTTTTCGAGCGCCTCACTCTCACGGTTAGTGATCGATTTGGTAATTTTCAGTTGCCTCATCAGTTGTAGTTTTTATAGCCGAATGCAAAAGTAAGGTATTTTTTCGGAATAACCAAAAGAATACCTTACTTTTTTTAAGAGGAATGTCAAATTATCTGTTTATTGACTCTTTTTCCCGCTTATATTATTCATTCTGCAGATATACTACGAAGCCTCCGCGCTTACCTGTAGGATAGATACCTTTGATAACCAACATCTGATCTTTCGACTTGCCAGCCTCCTTCACAGCTTCCTGCAAATCATCGAACGAACGCATTGCATTGTCGTTTACAGTCTGGATGATGAAACCCTTAGGAACACCAGCTTCTTTCATCTTGCCACCGTTCACCTTCAGCACCTCCAGACCATACGAAATTTCAAGCTGCTTCTTCTGGCTCTCAGTGACAGGACGCACGTCAACACCAAGCACATCGATATCAGCATTCTTCACCACCTTGGTGTTGCCCTGCTCGTTCTTCAAAGTCAGTGTAGCGGTCTTCTCTTTCTTATTGCGCAGATACTTAATGGTCACCTTGTCACCAGGACGCTTCTGTGCGATGATGCCCTGCAACTCACCAAACTGCTTCACTTTCTGACCATCAACATGTGTAATGACATCACCATCCTTAAGACCAGCATCAGCAGCAGCACCGTCGTCAACGACCTTAGCTACATAGACACCTTCCATCGTACCGAAGTCCTCAACCTCCTTATCCTGATCTTTCTGTGAATCCACATAGTCCTTTACAGACGAACCCTGAATGCCAATCATAGCACGCTGGTAGGTGCCATACTTCTTGAAGTCATCGATGGCCTTCTTAACAATAGTGGTAGGAATAGCGAAACCATATCCAATATTAGAACCTGTTGGTGATGCAAGCATCGCGTTGATACCAATCAGTTCACCACGTGTGTTTACCAGTGCGCCACCAGAGTTACCCTGATTGATGGCAGCATCCGTCTGAATCATTGAACTCACACCTTGTCCCATTGTACGGGCTTTTGCACTCACGATACCAGCAGTTACCGTGTTGTTCAGGCCTAAAGGATTGCCAACAGCCAGCACCCATTCACCAACCTTCACGTCGTCTGAATTGGCAATGACGATAGCAGGCAGATTCTTGGCATCAATCTTGATCAGTGCCAAGTCGGTTGCCTTATCAGCACCAATGATACGAGCCGAATACTCTTTCGAGTTCTCGTTCAGTGTCACTGTCAATTCGTCAGCGCCATCCACCACGTGGTTATTGGTGACGATATAGCCGTCAGCTGAAATAATGACACCGCTACCAGCAGCAGCACGTTTTGGAGTTTGTACCTGACGCTTGCGCGTACCATTATTACCACCCTGTCCGCGTCCGAAGAAACCTCCGAAGGGATCAGAGAAGAAGTCCTCAAACGGATCACTATACTCTACCGTCTGAACCTTCGAATTAGTCACCGATTTAATGTACACAACTGCAGGCAGTGACTTTTCGGCAGCATAAGTCAGGTCTACAGGCTGCCCTGGTGCAGTCACCGCTGCGGGAGCTGCTTGAGTCTTGTTGCACGAAGCGGCTGAGAATGCTATCACAATCAGATAGACAGCCGGCATAAAGCTCTTTACAATCTTTTTCATTTTACAAATCTACTAATTTTGTTATTTACATTATTCAAATTATCACTCACTTTGGCAGTCTTTCGTCCTGCCTTTGTCATTTGACGGTGCAAATATAATCCCAAAAATCGTTATTCTGACAAAATGTCGCATATATTTGTCGCAATTTAACACTTTCACGTCTTGCCTTAACGGCTATTAAAAATTAACGATTAAAACCTAAAATACTGACAAATTTCACATTTGTCGCAATTTTAGTTACATATATGAATCTATCATGAAAAGTCGGCAAATAAAAAAAGAGGTTCATTGTAAACCTCTTTTGTAGTCGATAGGGGAATCGAACCCCTATGCCAAGATTGAGAATCTTGTATCCTAACCATTAGATGAATCGACCATCTCTTGCTCTCGCAGAGAAATCCCACCGGCTGCGGAAGGAGGGGGATTCGAACCCCCGGTACGGGAACCCGTACGGCAGTTTAGCAAACTGCTGGTTTCAGCCACTCACCCATCCTTCCAAAGGAGGTTTTAAGCTTCAACCGTGGGGTTATCTCCTTGATTGCGGGTGCAAAGGTACGACTATTTTTTGAACCTTGCAAATTTTTCGGCTACTTTTTTCGTATTCCTCTTCATTTTTCTTTAAAAAGCGAGTTCCGAAGCCTTGAGCATGATGCTTTCCAGCTTCGGAACTCCCCAATTAAAACGTTATCTTCACGTCATCATTTAAAAATCGTTCAGTATGTTACCTGGGAGACCTGGTATATTTGGTCCTACTGACACGCCAGGCAAATTAGGTATGCCCACATCTTCCATCGGATTGTCGAAATCCATTTCTGGTGCATTGGCTGCTCCTGAATATACCAACAGCGGACTCTGGTGTTTCATTTCCACAACCGTCATCTCAGGCGTGCTATATGCTTTTTTCTTGATCATAACTTACTTCAATTATCAATTATCAACTATCAATTACTTTACGACCACCAGTTTTCCGTTCATGATATACATACCGGCCTTTGTGGGCTTACTGTTCATTCGAACGCCGTTCAGTGTCCACCATCCGTCAGCCACCTTTTTCTCGGCAACTGTCTTCACGGCCTCAACAGCAGTTACGTTCTCATCGGCGGTTTCAATGACACCGTCCCAAGCGATTGAGTATTTGGGAGCGCCACTACCGTTGCCGACAAAATAGGCACGGAACGGAGGCACATACGAGCCTGGTCCCATCACTACGAACTCGCCGATTTTGGCCCCGCTACGTTCCTCAGCAGCATAGCAGTACATATTGCTCTCGTAGTCCTTACGTTCAAAGACGCCCTTGAAACCTTCCGTCTCTTCAGGGTTAGCCTTTACGTTGGTTAACGTCACCACAGGATACTGGTCTATGGGTTTTCCATCCTCATCCTCGTCTTTTTCGAAGATATAAGAGCTAGCATTCGGCTTGAAAATGTAAGGTGTGTTAGCCTTCAGTCCACCATCTGCCTCTTCAACTGTCGCCATTTCGACTGTTGATCCGTCGAACTTAACAAACTTATAGAATGTACCCAGTTCGTTAGCATCCTCCCACGATACATCGCAAGGAAGATAGATAGTAGCTCTCGCATCGGCATCATTACCAAGGGTGAACTTACGCTTCAGCATAACCTGACCTGCTTCGAAGTCGTTCTTCACCTTGAAGGGCTCAGCATCCTCCGAACCGTCCAGTTCCATATCGTCGCAGACGCCGCCGATGACGACGTTGGGTGTATTATCAGCCACCGTATTTCCTGCAGGCAGATAGATGAACACGTTGTCAGGCACGCCATTGAATGGACCAGACGTACGGTTTACCTCCATGTCGGTAATCTTCGTCTTGCTGAAGTCAACGAACGTCACACCCTTAGGCAGAATCGTTCCCGCAATGTTACCTGCTCTGCGCGAAGCTAACGATACAGAATTATCTACAAACAAATTATCTGGCAGAGTGGTAATGTCCTCGTCTTCACAGACAAATCCCTTCTGAATATTCGAGGCGAATGATTCCAAACTGCTGGCCAATGCCGATACTTCCATCATCTTGTGACTGACCGCTGACGGCTTAACATCTACATTACTGCTGCTCGAAACCGACAAGCCACCCAGCTGACCGGCTATGCTCGACTTCGGTCCGATGCGATGCAAAGCCATTTCAGGAGCCAAATTATAACCAGATTGTTTCTTCAGGAAGACAAATACATGTTTCGCTGAACTAACCTTATATTTAATTTTGATTGTTTGTTTTTTGCTGGTCAACAAATATTTCTTGATCTTTCCTTTTTTACCAATCTTTACACAGAGGTAAGTATTTCCATCACCACAAACGTTGTTAAATGTTAGATAACCATGACTACGCGATACCTTGAATGTCATTCCTTTGAAATACTTAGCAAAATCTTTTGTACCGGGAGTAAACTTCATGGCCTTCTTCAATTGTGATTTTGTCATCACCGAATTAAGGACCAATGAATTCGTTCGTGAATCCCATCCGTCATCAGCGAAACCCTTCTCGTGGGTATCATTCAATGAAAAATGTATTTTATCAATCACCGTATTCCTCAGATTCAACGTCTTCACCTTGTTCAATCGAGAAAAATCTACAGCTTTCGTCGTCTCTTTCGCCACAGGAGCAGAAACCTTTTCGACTTGAACGATTGTCGGTATCTTCTGGGCGAGAGTAATCGTCATATTTTGCTGGTCTAAGGTGAATTCGAATGAGTCAGAATATTTGAGCGCGATGTCGTCAAACACCGTTGCAATCACCGACTTTATTGTTTCATCATTTATAATTGTATTCAGACCTAAGCTAAAATCCGACAGATTTGAAGGACCAAAGAGTATCTTCAGCGAACCCGGTGCTTCTTCGCTGGTCTTAATTTCTATCTGATAGTCACTACTATTGTTACCCGTAAATGACACTATATTACTTCCTGAATTACCCTTAATATCAATGACATTGTAGGCATCATCCTTACCTTCCAGATTTTCCAAATAGATTGTCAGCGTCTTCTTGCCGTCGACCAGAGGCAGGTCCATCTCACCCATCTCAAGACGCTTGACGGCTGCGTTATTCAGAATCAGCTTACCATAGCCGTCAAACTTCACGGAAGCTTCATCCACGTCATCAACCTGATCACCCAACACATTTTTGCGGTTCTGTGGCGTAATCATTATGCCGTCTACCGTCAGTCCGAAATCGCTAGGCAGCGCAATCATGTACTTACCGTCCACTTCCACTTTGGTCTTCTTCAGCAAGTTGTTGTAGGTTACCTCGAAATCATTAGGAATATCGCTACCCATCGTCAGTGTGTCGTTGTCCTCACAGCCGAATATCAGCTTGTGCGAACCGCTCCCAGTAGCCACGAAGCCACCAGTCATCGTGTTCGTGCCGGTGAGGAAGACAATCAGCTCTTCCCTACCCGACTCGATGTCGCCATCAATCGTAGCACCGTCTAGCGTCAGCGTGTTCTGCGTTGCATCAAACGACACCGTGCCGTCTTTCAGCACGTTTTCAGCATTCAGGTTTGTTACCTCCTTATCGCCAATCTTCAAGTTGTAAGTTGTGGTGGGTGCAGCAATCGTTAGCGAAGCGTCAGCCTCGTTATAAATGTCATCCAATTTATTATAGAACTTCGGAACATTATGTCCTGAATACCACGAACTGTTTGGCTTGATGACCAGACTACCGGCACCATTCTCGTTAGTCGTGAAGTTCACCTGATGGTCTGTATTGCTGCCAGATGTCAGGAACAAACCTGTGCCTATGAGATTGACCTTATTCTCACCCACCAGATAGATATTCAGCTCGTTCAGGTTGTTGGTGATGAATGCCTCATCGGTTTTCGTAACATCGATGCCATTAAGCGTCAGCGTATTGGTACCGTCGAAGCTGATACCCGTAGCAATCGACTTCATATTCTCAGAAGTCACCTGTACGCCGTTCACCTTCAGGTCGTAGACGGTAGCGTCAGAAATAACAACATCGGTAGCTGTCGACCAGTTGGCTGGTGCCGTCTCAGGCTGCACGAACTTCAGGGGCTCTGCGACACTTACTGTCTTGAATCCCTGAACCTTTGTGGTCAGCTTGTTCAGGATAGCCAGTCCGGCAACATCGTTCTGGACAAATAGCGTGTCTGTAGCGGCTGTCGTCGTGATGCTGGCCACCTGGTTCACACCTGTCAGTACGATGGTCAGTCGAGCCATCGATGTTGTGATGGCCTTATCTGTCGTATAGTTGTTCAGATACAGCGTGTTGCTGGTCGGATAGTATATCACCTTGCTATCGGCCTCATCCACGAACTTCTGCGTCTCTGAGGTAATAGCCGTTCCGCCAATCTCGATGTCATAGAACTCCACATAGGTCAGAGTGGCCTTATTGTCAGCGTAGCTCTTTGCCCATCCTGTTGCGTTGTCGGGGAAGTCGTTACCCATTGTGAAACCTGCTGCAATGTCATCGGCAGCTGTCACGCCCTCTACCGTCAGTCTGCCGTAACCGTTCTTGTCGGGATTCTCTTGCTGTTCGAAGGTCAGCGTAGCTGAAACCGTGGCGTAGAATCCTTTCTTGTTGTTAGCGTTCGTCTTGAACGTGTTCTTGCCAATCAGCAGCACCTTCAGGTCGCCGTTGCTCTGTACGGGATACCCATCAGTATTCGTCATATCGATGGTCGCACCGTTCAGCGTCAGCAAGTTCTTCTCAGCGTTGTACGACACCTTGCCGTTGCTCAGTATGTCGTCAGCGTTATAACCTGTTACCAGTATACCGCCTACTCTCAGACCGTACTCCTCAATGGCGACTTTCTTGCTGTTATACGTCAGACCATTCTCCATATTTAGCGTCACAAACTCAGGAGTGAAGCTTGCACCATTAACCGTCAGGCTACCCGCTGTCGCCTTGCTGGTCTTAAACGTCAATGCGGCGGGATTTTCATCGAAACTGAAACCGTTGCCAGCAATCGTGTTCGTGCCTTCCAGCATCACCGTAATGTCAGTGACGTTATCGCCGAATTCGAAAGCCCAGCCTTCAGTATTCGTAAAATTGATACCTTTCAGGGTCAGCGTGTTCGTCTCATCATCAAACGATATCTTGTCGCCAAACAACTCCTGTTTGTTCACATTCGTCACAGCCTTACCGTTCACAATGACATAACCTCTTTGGAACGTTGCCGTCACCTCGACGTTAAAGTCAGCATCAGGCATCTTCAGCGTGTACGTCGTTACAGCAGCCGAGTCAGCATTAGCAACGGTAGGTGTTATCTCCAGCGGCTCGCCCTCTTTAATCTGGAGCCTACGTTGGGGAGCCTGCATAGCCCCACCGTTCAGCGTCGTCACAGCCGTCAACGACTTCAGATAATAACCAGCTTCAGGTGTTACCGTCAGCGTGCAGACACCTTCCGTGACGGAAGAAGTCACCGTTCCTCCGTTTGTTGGATTCTTGACAATCGTCACCTCTTGTGCTTGTGCCGCCCACGCACCGATAGTCAGCATCAGCAGGGCAACAACGGATAAAACTCGATTCATATTGTGTTTCATATTGCTTATACCTTATTTATTATTAACAACCACTTTGCGTCCGTTCTTAATGTAGAGTCCCTTCTTGGGATAAACCACCTTGCGGCCCTGCAAGTCGTAGAGGTCACCCTTCACTTCTTCACTATTCACTAGCGTAGCGCCGCTGATGCCTGTTGTGTTAACATCGTCGTCGAATACAATAGTCAGCTTAGGAGCCTGTGCTTCCCAAACACGCAGATAGTTCTTACCTGCAGGAATCGTACCCGTCACGCGCCTGAACTCACCCTCATACAGACCGTAGAACTTTTGATAATCAGAATTGACTTCAAACGCAGCATCAGCATGTACCAACAGATTTTCATCCTGATCGTTGTTATATTCCTTGTCTGTCGTTGTTGTCGTCTCATTGTTCAGCAGCACAGCCACACCTTCAGGAATGTAGCTAATCTGCGTCACAGTGACAGTATTGCCCGTTACGCTGGTAGCCACATAAGCACCGATGTTCGAACTTTCAGGAATGTCGATATCTCCATTTGCACTGTAGTACGTCATCCAGTGATTATGGAAGTCATTCTCCGTCACATCCAGCGTTTGGTTCACGATGGTGAACGTTGCAGAAGCTGAACCAGTAAAGTTGCCCTGACCAGTTACTACAACATTGTAAGTACCAGTCCACATGGGAAGTCCGTCTATTTCTGTTGGTTTCTCACCTTCATAAACCACTTCGTAGCTTACGGTGTAGTCCTCAGCAGTCAGCGCCAATGTGCCAGCCTTCACGCTTGCGATTTTCACTTCCTGAGTTTTACCGTTATATGTCAATTTGTTATTTGACAGCGTTACTTCAGTAATCTCGGCAGGAGCAATCGTAAAGGTTGCCGAAGCTGTTCCGCTATAGTTGCCCTTACCCGTTACTACGACATTATATTCAACGGCATCTGTGGGAAATCCCACAGTTGTAGTCGTTTCGCCGTCTACCTTCTGATAGCTAATAGTATAATCCGTATTTTCTGTAAGTTCCGTCTTTCCGACAACTACCGTTACCGTAGGTGTCTGAGGTGTTCCATCATAAGTGAAGCTCTCAGGCTCCAAAGTCACCGTAGCATCCGTAATTGATTTTCCTGTGATGTTAAAGTTGGCAGTCTTGGTACCAGTATAGTTACCCGTACCTGTTACCGTAGCCGTAGCCGTACCAACATTGATGTTATTCGTATATTCTACCGTATAGTCTTCACCTTGTTCCAGTACCTCTTGTGTCTCTCCAAGCGTCACCGTCACCGTCAGTTCGGGTTCGATAGCTACACCCACATACGTCATATCGGCAATCGCTGCAATCGTTGCACCCGCAATGGAAGCTGCATTAATCGTAAAGCTCTTGGTTGCTGTTCCGCTATAGTTGCCGTTCTCCTTAGCCGTTACAACGAGGTTATATGTACCGGCATCTGTGGGAGATGTCACAGTTTCTGGTGTTCCGCCGACCACCTTCTGATAACTTACATCGTAATCATCTCCTGTAAGTGTCTTTGTCGTCTGATCGTCAATCTTATATGCCACCGTTACCGTCGGCGTCTGAGCACTTCCGTCATAAGTAAAGGTCTCTGGACTCAAAGTCACCATCTCATCCGTAATGGCTTTTCTTACGATGTTGAAGTTGGCTGACTTGGTGCCCTTGTAGTTACCTTTACCAGTTATCGTAGCCGTAGCCTCACCGGCGCTGACGTTGTCCGTATAAGCCACCGTATAGTCGGTACCAAGTACCATTGGTATTTGTCCGAATGTCACCGTCAGCTCGGGTTCAATAGCTTCGCCCGTAAACGCAGTATCGGCAATCTTTTCAATCGTAGCGTCTTTCACGTCTACAGAATCCACAAACACAATTACCGTTTTTCCCGGTTCTACATCTTCAAAGTTCTTGCCGCCATCTACCTTATAGAGCACAGCATAATATCCGGCATTGGTTCCTGTTGGAATATCTGCAGTATAAGTGTATGTATCAGCAAGACAGTTCAGGTTAAAGCCATCATAATAATTAGGAACATATTCAGAATAGAACTTGATGGTTGCACCTGTGGGAACAGAACCTTTAGTTACCAGCTCCAGAGCCGAACCAGTATAAGTCAGTTTTTCTACGCCCTGAGGCTTTGTGAACTGTGACTCAGCGATGTCAGCCTTAGCAATCGTAAAGGTCTTTGTGGCCTCACCGCCCTGATAGTTTGCACTCGCGGCAACCGTAGCCTTCACAATGTAATCTCCAGCATCCGATGGAACAGTTGCTGTGAAAACTTGATCTTTTGGATCCGTTGTATCAACAGAGTAAGTATAGCTGACTTCAGCATCATCCGGTTTTCCTGTAACAACAGGAGTGTTGGCAGTAGTACCATACGTCCAGCCAGTAAGTGTAACTGCAAGATTCTCAAGCGTAGCCTTTGTGATTTTGAAGCTCTTCTTGACTGTTCCTGTGTAGTTGCCTTTACCGGTAATAACGACGTTATAATCACCTGCATTCACAACAGAATTTGCACTCTCTAATGGAGTTGTAACCTCGTCGACTACCAGTTCGTAGCTAACCTCGTAGTCGGCATTCTCCTTAAGATCATCACCGTCAGTCACAGTGACATTCGGCACCTGTACAGCATTGTTGAATACAAAAGATGTTCCTTCTATCGTAACCATACCATCAGTGATTGTCTTTCCGATAATGGCGAAGTCTGCTGTTGCTTCTGCTGCTTCATAGTTACCTGTTGCAACTATCGTAACCTTTACGGTATATTCTCCTGCAGCTGTCGGTACAGTCTGAGAGAAGTTAGTCGTACCCTTTACAGCATAGGAATATGCAAAATCACCATTGCTGACATTGTTCTGAACAGAAGGCGAATTGGGTGCTGAACCGTAAGTCCAGCTCTCAAGTGTCACTATCGGTGTAAAGGTGGCCTTGGCAATAGTAAACGTCGTGCTGGCCGTACCCGTATAGGTGCGCTTACCAGTCACCGTCACCGTAGCAGTTCCTGCATCGGTATTATTGCTGTAGCTTACCTCATAGTCGGCAGCGTTCAAGGTTGTTTGTTCTAACACAACACTGCTGACAGCCGGCTCCTTCGCCTCACCGTCGTATGTGAATGTTGTTGCA
>Ga0247611_10004539_pt1 | contig 19171 bp, 1 predicted proteins | sample 177DNAGHGhighgp2_FD_192422 | JGI IMG/M metagenome (GOLD analysis project Ga0247611, IMG submission 192422) | Sheep rumen microbial communities from Palmerston North, Manawatu-Wanganui, New Zealand - 1770 DNA GHGhigh gp2 | ecosystem: Host-associated > Mammals > Digestive system > Stomach > Rumen ... | reverse complement strand
AAAAAAAAACAAAAAATATAAAAAAAAAAAAAAAAAAGAAAAGACAAAAACTGAAGTTAAAACTAAAAAACAAAAATCTAAGCCAATTGAATCTGATTCTAGTGAAAATTCTTGTTCCAATTCTGATTCTAATTCAGTTAATAAAAATAGAAAAAGGAAAGAAAAATTGAAAAAAAAGGAGAAATTTGGAAAAAAAAAGAAAAAAGAAAAAGGTAAATTAGATTCTGATTCTAAACCAGATTCTAAAAAAGATAGAGATAAAAAAAATTATAAGAATATAAAAAAACAAAAATCATCAAGAGCACAAAAAGATAGAGATGAAAAATCTGATAAAATCGGTAGTGAAAGAAAAAGTCGTTTTTCTTCTGAAGATTCGAGCTCTGAGAATTCTTCACAAAAAAAAAATAACAATAAAAATAAACGCTCTCAATCAAGTATGAATTATGAGGAAAAGCAGAAAAACGATAAAAAAGAAAAAAGCAGAAAAGGATCATCTGGCTCAGAAAAAGGGGAAGAAGCAATCAAAAAATTGAATAATATAGATATAAATACATCCAATTCTCTTTCGCCAAAAAGCACAAAAAAGCAACCTTCAGGATCAAAATCAAGTGAACAAGATGATTCACCTGAAACCCAAAATAATCAAGGAAGAGAAACTAAAGAAATAAAAAAAGAAAACCTTATAATTCATACCAAAAAAATTGAGGAAATAAAAATAGCTTTTGAAGGATTAAAATCTAAAAATCAAAATGGAAAATTTATAATGGAAAAAACTAAAATAAAAAATGATCAAAAACCTCTCCAAGAAATAATGAATAATTTTATGAAAGCTACTTCAATAATTAATAAATACATAACAGAATTCAAATCAGATGAAAAAAAAAAATTTTTCAAAAAACATGGATTTATTTTAACTGATAAATCCATGGAAAGAATGGCACTATTAATTCATTATATTTTAAATGGAATTCCTGTTTTATTCGAGGGTAATACCGGTACTTCTAAAACTAGAACTACTTTAACTGCATGTAATTATATTAAAAAATTTATAAATAAAGAAAAAAATAATTCTAGGGAATTAATTAGATATAATCTAAGTGCTGAGACAAAAATTGACGATATTATAGCTAAATATGTCAGTGACCAAAAATCTTTTATAGGACTAATAGTTCAAAATGGTCCTTATGTGGATGCTTATGTCAATGGAAAAATAATATTATTTGATGAGATTAATTTAGCTCCTGCTAATGTTTTACAATGCATTCAGCAATCTTTGGATAATGGATTTTTGAGTGTAGAAACAAACGGTCGATGTTTACTTAAATACGATAAAAATCCCAATTTTGCTTTGGTTGCCACACAAAATCCTAATAAGGGAGCTTTTACTGGAAAAAGGCAAGAATTAGGTCCTGAATTTTTATCAAGATTTCAGAAAATATATTTCCCAGATATATTAAAAGATGAAATGCAAGAGATTGCTTTAGGAATTGCTAAAAATATAGGTTATTTAACATCTGAGCGGGATAACAAGAAAAAGCAATTATTAAAAGATATAGTAAATCTACATTATGAGTGGGCTAAAGAGACTGAATCTCAAACTGATATTCAATGCTTTACTATAAGAGAAATAGAATCTGTTATTCAATGTTTATATAAAGGGGAACTTCCTTATGAAGTTATTATGACTATTTATGGCGGGAGATTTAGATTGGCTAAAAAAGGGCAATTAGAAAAAAAATTAACAAAAATAGAATCCTTTAAAAATTTAAAACACGTTATAAATTCACTGCCTAAAAATTTTCCAAAATGTTTTGAAAATGATGCTTTAATTCAAACTGTAAATGGAGTTTTATTATCTCTAAGAAATAAAAGAAATGTTATAATTGTAGGAAATGATGAAAGCGGATTGACTCAAATTGCTGAATGGTGTTCTTTTTATTTTAATAAATATATAACTAAGAAAAATAATGATGAAACTTTTATTTGTTTTTGCACAAAAAATTTAGAATGTAGTGATTTAATAGGTACACAAAAAATATCTGATTCCAACGATGAAAATAACGAATTAATAAGATTTGAGCCGAGATTTTTATATAATGCCATTATTGAAGGTAATTGTGTTGTATTGGATTCTATAAATGAAGCACCATCAAGGGTCATAGAAAGATTGAATGGATTGTTGGATAAAAAAATTAGCAAGGAAGAAGAAGTTTTTGAGGTACCAGAAAATACTAAAAAACCCTTGATTGATATTAACGAAAATTTTAGAATTATATGTACTTCCAATTTCGAGAAAATAAACCAAATTTCTCCAGCATTTGTTAACAGATTTGAAGTTATTGTTCTTGAAGATCAGCTAAAAAATATAAGCGAGAGTAAAATAAAAAATTTAATAAGGTTATTATGTAATAAATATCAAAGAGAATGTTATGATAATTATAAATTAAGAACAGAAAAAATGAAAAAAAATAAGACAAAGCAAAACAAAGCTTCTGATGACCCTTTCGATTACTTGAATACTGAAGAGAAAAAAAGAAAGAATAATATTAAATTTGATAAAACGATAGAAATAAGTGATGAATTAATGAAAAATATATTTGAAAAAGTATTGATTTTATCCAAAGGTAAAAATCCAAATGAACGAACTAATGATGATTCAACTACATCAAGTTCAACAATAGATAAAGAAGTCGATGAAAATTCAAAAAAATATTTGACTATGTCTTCAATAACAAAATTTTGTCGAACTGTAGTTATTTTATTAAATAAATTTAAATCTCAGGAAAAAATAACTAAAAAGTCAATTATAGATTTCTCTTTTGAATTATTATTTGAGGAGCATTTATCTTCCAAAAATGAAGAAATCCAAGATTTTTTGGTAAAAGAATTAATTGAAGCAAGTACTCAAGTAAGAGATTTAGGTGAAGAAAAATATTATTTTGATAAATCTGATAGTTTAAAAAAATTTATGGTCCAAATGTATGCCTCCTCTCTTGTAAATCAATATTTATGTATAGTAGGCCCGCCTGGTATAGGTAAAACTATTGGAGCTAGAGCATTTTCCTTCATAAGGGAAATAATTTTTGGATTAACATATGAATCTCCTTTTTATATGCATACTTTTAATCAATTTACTCGACCTAGTGATTATTATGGTATATCTTCATTAAAAGATGAAAAATTAGTTTTTAGAGATGGTACTCTAACTAAATCAATAAGACAAGGAAATGTTTTTATAGGCGATGAATTTAATATTTCATCAGAAGATTGTATGAAAGCTATAACTCCAATTTTAGAATTAAAATTCAGAGAAAATATTTTGGTACCGGGTATAGAGAATAAAATTTCGATAGATCCAGATTTCTTTTTTATTATTTGTCAAAATACAAAAAATACTTTTGGGCGTAAAGATTTACCAGAAAAATTAAAAATTAAAATCAAAGTTATAAATTATCCGGATAGAGTTAAAGAAGAAGTAGAAAATATTTGTGAAAGTATATGTGAAAATTTATTCAAAGGAAAAAAGCAAAATAAATTAGATCGTAATTATGCCAGATTATGTGGCGATTTTATGATGCTATTAAATGAGAAAGAAGTTCTTACTCCTTGGTCTCTTAGAGATATATCTAAATTATTTGCCAGAATTTATAAGCAATATTCAAATCCAAATCATTATGTTAATTTAGGGGTTGTTGAAAATATTTTATTTTATATTTTATCTTCAACTAATGATTCATTAATTAATGAAAGATTACCAATAGTAATTGAATTAATATCAAAAATATTTAAATTAAATTCCATCGAAATTCAAAGTTTATCTGAATTATATAATGCAACTCCATATATTAAAAGTTTAAATAAAAAAATTTTTATCGAAAAAGGTAAAATTAGTATATTCTATTGTAATGACAACAAAAAAATATTAGAGCAACTATGTGGATTACCGAGTGTCTTAAATGCATTATTTAAAATATTGATAACAAGTGATGATGAACCTATTTTAATTTCTGGACCAAGCTCCTTTAAGACATTTTTAGCAAAATTAATTTATCGTAATGGTAAAAGCGAAGTTATTTCCTTAAATTCAGAATCCACCATATCTCAACTTATAGGTTCTGCTACTTTATTAACTTCTGAAAAAGCTAAGAATTATTTTTTAAAGCAAATATATGAAATTCTACAAATTAATAATATAGATAATTATTTAAAAGATTTAGAAGATTTTGAAAAAAATAAAGAAAAAATTAGGAATAATATAGAAAAATTCATCAAAGAAAAAAAAATAAACGAGAAGCATACCTTTTATTATGCTTTACAACAATTTAAAAAGAAACTCTTTGAAGACGAAAAAGCCAAAAAAAGTTTGTTTGATATGAAAATTGAATTTAAACCTGGAATATTCATTTCTGCAAAAATTAGGGGTTTTAATTTAATTTTGAAAAACATAACATATGTAAAAACAGAGAATTTAGAGCGTTTAAATGAGGCTTTAACTGGAAATAAAAAAATAACATTAAATGAAGATACTCAAAATTCTTTTACTCCGGAGAATAATAAAGAAATCAGTTTTATTAACGATTTTAGAGTTGTAGGAACATGTAACGAAGGGGAAGAAACTTCACTTTCTGATGCATTTTTATCAAGATTTACTCTAATATATGTAGATAAATATAAAAAAGAAGAAGAATTTAAAGTTTTAAAAGATATTGCAGAGGATATTAGAGATATAGATTTCCTAAATCAATTATTGGAAAATTATTATAGCAAATTTAATGATATTAATAGAATGAATTTATCACAAAAAATAAATTGCTTTAAAATTGTTAAAGAAATTGATAAAATAAGAAAGGATAATTCACATCAACAAAATTTAAACCTAGTTGTATATTATTTATTAAAAGGCTTGAATGAAAAAAGGGAAGAAAAAATTGATGAAATAAATAATTTTTTTAATATAAATAAATACTATGATGATGACGTTAAAAAATCTCCTATTGAAATAATAAAGGATGATAAGAAATCTTTTTTAAAATCTAAACTAAATGGTCTTATAATGCATATTATACCCAAAAATAAAAGAGAAATCGAGAAAAAAGAAAACGAAGAAAATAAGGAAAAAAACGGAAAAAAAAAAGTAAAAGATGAAAAAAAAAGAGGAGGAGGAAGTAAATCATCACAATTTGGTTTTTACGAATAAAATAAAGGAAATTTTAGATGTTATTCATTTCGGATTATCAACTAAAGTTCCTATTATTTTGGAAGGAGAATTAGGACAAGGAAAAAAATCGGCTATTGAATGTTATGCAAGAGAATCAAAATTAGATTTAGTTCAAGTACCTATTTCTAAATCAACAAAAGTTGATGATTTATTAGCAAAAACTACTTTTAAAAAAAATGAAAAAGGAAAATTTAGTTTGATTAATTCAAAAACACCATTATGCCAAGCTATAGAATGTGTTGATAATTTTCCAAATAAGTTAGTTATTTTAGAAGGAATAAATAATGCAACTCCTGCTGTTTTGGAAGTTTTAAATTCAATCTATGGACCAAAAGGAACTAATATTTTATTATCAAACGGTTCTAAAATTGTTAAAGGTAATATGAATTTAATATCAATATTTAATCCTTCAGATGATTTTACCAGAGAAAAATTACCTGGAAATTTGATTAATAATAGTTTATATTTTATAGCTGAAAACCCTTCAAAGAATGATATAGTAAATATTATTAGTAATCTTTTTGCTGAAGCCAATTTACCTAAAAAAGAGCAAGATGAATTTATTTTAACATATTTAAAAGCACAAAAAATTGCAAAAGAAGGAACTGGAGAATTTCCTATAACTTTACATGAAGTTAGAAAATACATTTCTTTCAGAAAATCAATACCTAATTTGGACAAAACAATTTTTATGTCTTTTATTTTTAACTATCATTTCAGTCAAAAAGAAAATATGAGTAGAGCCTTAAAAGAGCTTAAGTTAAATACATTTTCATTTAACCCTATTATTAATTACGAATGCAAAAATAAATATCTGACATTTAAATCTTCAAAAAAAGGAGAGGGAAAGGAAAATCAATTAAAAATTAAAATAAAAGATAGTAAACTTATAAAACCAGAAGAATTTAAAAAAAAATTTAATTCAATGACTATAACAGAAAAAGTTTGTTTTCTATTTTTATTATGTTGTGTTATTGCAAAAAAAACACCTATAATTCAAGGTGTTACAGCATCTGGAAAATCATTTATTATAAAACTTTTTGCAGAAATTTTAGGGCAAGATTTAAGTATTTATCAATTAAATGCTAATTCAGGTTTATCTATATTTACAGGACAGTCTATAATGAAAGAAGAGTTTGATGATAAAGAAAAGGAAAAATTAAAAAAAATATTAAAATTATTAAAAATTAAAGATAAAATAGTAGAAGAAATAAATTCGGAGGATTTTTCTGAATTTAAGTCAAAAATAAACCAAAAATTAAAATCAGATAAATTAAGTAAAGAAGAGAAAAAAGAATATGAAAAAGCTAAAGATACTTTATCTGTATTACAATCTCCATTAAATAGATTTACACATGAAGATTCAGAATTAATCACTGGAATAAAAACTGGAAAATGGATAGCATTAGATGGAATTGAAATGGCAAGTACACAAATTTCTGAAAAGTTAAGCCCGTTATGTGGAGAAGTACCTTCATTAAATATTTTTGAATCTGGTTTGGAAGATTTAAATTTTGATTATTCGAATATAAATGAAAACTTCAGATTATTTATTATATATAACCCAAATTCCAAAAATTGTAAAAAAATTGACCAATCATTATTTAATAAATGCGTTAAATTTACTTTATCATCGATAGATTCAAGACCAAGTGACGCTACCACAATGTTATATGAAAGTATTAATAATAATAATAATATTGAAAATTTTTCTTTATGGTCAAATTTATGTGCTAGAATTGCAAAATACCATATTGATGAAACCGAAAAAAGTAGGAAAAATACTGATTTAATGGCTGGAAATGTACCATTCACAGCTAGGCATTTAACCTTTATTTCAAGTGATTTTCATAATTCATTTGATAATAAAAATACTAAAATTGAAAATTGGCTTCAAAGTATTTTTGACAATTATTATTGGAGATCTTTCATTAATTATTCTCCAGAAGAAAAATTGAAATTAATGAAAGAAACCTTAAATTTAATTAAAGCTATTCCTGATCAGCAATATAAAGTAGATAAAGAATTAGATTTTAATGAAGAATTTAAGGAAATTGTTGAAGATTTAATTTCTATACAGTTATATGCTGCTAAAAATGTTGAATTCAGAGATTTTTATTTTGACAAATTTTTAATTAGATGTCTTAGGGTACCAATCAACAAAGAGAAGATAAATTCATTATATAATAATTTTGAAGATACGATTTTATTATTAGATAATAGCATTAATATGGATGAAAATCTTAAAAATAAGTTTTATCAAATACTTTTTGTTAAAAATAATTATGAAAATTTATTAAATAATTTTGACAATGTTAGTGGATTTGAAGATAAATTAGAATTAATAGATGAACAATTATTGAAAAACGATGATATTAAATTATATTTGTTAAGAATGATATTTTTATTGAAAATATTAAAGAATAATAATATTAATCAAATATATGATAGTAATTTAAATTATAAACTATTTACTCCAAATTCGAACGAATTATCAAACAAATTATTAGCTTTAATAGAATATAAAAGTAAAACTTACTTTGAGGATTTAATAATCTTTTTATTCGAAAATCCCAAAACCTTTAAAATTATTGATAAATATTATCCTTATAATATCGAAGAACTAAAAGAAGGAGAATTGAAATTCTCAAATTATTATATTTATTTGTGGTCAAATTTATATGATAAAAAATATAATTTTTCAGTAAGAATAGGAAATAATGAATATAATATTGAAGGAAAAACAGATGATGGTAAATATACTCCTTATTTTATTTTGAATGAAGAAAATTCGCTCTTATTGTCTAAAGATTCATATTTAAAACTAACTAAAAAAGAGAATAATAATTATACTGAGCATTATAAATATTTAGAAGAAGTAAATGAAGAAAATACTTTGAATTTTATTCAATGGACAATTAATAATTATAACAAATTATATATTGAATCGGAACTCAAAAATTTAAAAGAAATAGATGATTCACAATTTGAAAGTTTAAATTTTTTTATACAAAAAACTTCATCTAATTTAATAAGCAGAATTTGGTCTTTACTTATTAATTTGACAGATAAATTTTCAGATGTTCTAAAATATCTAAAAAAGTCATTAAACTTTTTAGAAACCGATGTTTTGGAAATATTTCAACGTTTATATAAGAAATTAGATTATAATCATTTAATAGACATAATTAATAATACGCAACAAATTTTATTTTTCTGTGATTCGGAAAGTATTCTTTGGAAACATAGAAAATTAATAGTTAATTTCCAAAAATATGAAAAAAATGAAGAACAAAATTTAGAAGAAGAAAATAAAGATGGTGAAAAAATGAGGGAAGAAGAAATAAATATAAATGATTATTATAAATATTTCGAAGAGCAAAATACAGATGCTGATGAAGAAATTGAGTTAATTAAAAAAGAAATTAATAACATGAGTAAATTAAACATATATTGGGAAGATAAAAATATAGACAATTATAAAGGAAAATTATTTACTTTACAAAATATTTTGATATCTTATAAAAATAAAGGAATTGAGGATGCTGAAATAACTAGATTAAGAAATGAAGCTTCTTCATTGTTGATTAAATTGGAACAAAAAACAAATAATAATAATTCCTCTATAAAAATGTTAAATTTTTTAAAAAGTGATATTATAAATTTTCAGAACTCAATTAGACCAACTAAAGAAAATTTAAAGATATTACAAAATAAAGTGAATGTATATTTGAATTTAATTGAAAAAAAAAACAACAATATATTAGATACTTTGTATTTACCAGAAAAAAATATTGATATAAATATTGATATGCAAAATTATAAATTATATGAAATAATATTTTGGTTTTCTTTTATTGATGATGGATTAAATCAATTATTAGATCCTGAAACTAATGAACAAAATTTTATGGAATTATCTATGAATTTATATAAGGATCCAGATTTAGATCCTATTATTACTTTTATTAATGAAAAAAAACTTGATTTAAGTAGATTAAATAGTGAAAATCAAAATTCACCGTTGAAAAAACAACAACAAATAAAACAGATGCTCAGAGGTATATTATTATCTAAAATAAGGAAAGATGGGGTTAATTTAAAAGATTTGAATAATTTTGTAAAAAATATAAATTCAAAGATAAGACAAAAAGAAGAAATATCTAAGGAAGAATATTACTTCACATTTATGATATCTGATAAATATTCAAAAAATCTTAAAATTGTGATGCCAATATTTGAGCCTTTAGACGTATTTTATTTATTTTATAAATATGACAAAAATAAGTTTTATAAATTAGGTGATATATTTAATGAAGTGAATCCTTATTTGGGCGGAATAAATGATATAGCTAAGACAATTTTAGCAAGAAATGATTATAAAAATATGATTGAATTATCTAACGAAATATGCAAATTATTTTATGAAAATATTTGTATCCAAAAATATAATAATGAAGAAAATTTACCAATGAAAATATTTTTAAAAAATGAATCAGATAAACAACAATCAAATTATAAAAAAGAATTTTTGTTAAAAATAGTTTCTTGCCTAGATTTTATTGATGATTTGGAGAAAATTTATAATAACCAAAAAGAAAATATGGATAATTACGAATTTAAATTAGATGATTTTTATAATTTATTAAGCGATAAAAATAAATTAATGAATTGTTCAAGTATATTTAAAAAAGAAAAAGAATTAGAATTAAGTGAAAAAGTTGATTCGGCCTTTTCTCCATCTTTTATATTCTTTATGAATAACAATCAAAATTTTATAAATCAACTATTTACAAATATAAATAATTCTGATATATCAATAATATATGATATACAAAAAAAAAGAAAAATAAATTATTTACCTTTTTGGCTTTATATATTAAGAAATATCTCTTCATTAAATTGTTTAGATTATGGAAAAAAAGATATTGATAAAAGAATATCAAATAAAATAATTGATAAAATAAAAAATAAAATATCTAATTGTTTAGAAAATAAAAGACCTTTAGGTTTACAATGGTTAAATTTAGTGTCAGAAAATATATCAGCTGAAATTTTAGATCCTAATATTCATATATTTTATATTTTTTTTAATTCTTTGATAAATAATTTAAATATATCTGGAAAGTCTATTAATAAATTCACAATTGATGAATTGATAAAATATTTTTCTGAAATAATAGATTTTTTATTTGACAAAAAATTAAACAAAATCTTAGAGACAAATTTAAAAGAAAATAATGATGATAACATTATATTAAAATTCACAAAAGATCCTTCATCGTACTTATATGATAAAATTAAAACCAATATTAATAATAAATTTATGGAAATTGTAGAAAGAGAAGATATATATAAATTAACTCTGGATTTTAAGAATAATATTATGCATACAAGTTCAAATTTTGAAATTCAAATAAAAAAAGTAAATAATTTATTATTTCAAAAAGAATATCAAATATTACTGGATAAAAATGATAATGAAGTCAACAAAGTATTTAAAAATATATGTGAGATTAATTCAAAAAATATCACATTAATTGATAAAATTAGGGGTGGGAATAAAAAAGGACTTGAATACACAAACAAACAAATTACAAGAAGAGATATTATTCAACTAAGGGATTTCAAATTGGAGTTAGAAGGTTATAAAAACCATGGATTAGAAATAAATGATATGCAAAAAATAATTTGTTGGGAATTAAATTTTGATTTTGAAAAAATTAATGATAAAGAATATCACTTATTATTCAAAGATAAAATTGTTGAATTGCCAAAAGAAGAATTTAAAGGAATTATATATATAATTTTCGATGAAAATAATCAAGAATTTAAAGACAATTTTAAATTAGAAATTAAAGAATTAGAAACTCAAGAAGAAATAGGAAATGAAGATGATGAGAAAATAGAAAAAGATAAAAATTTAATTAAAGATGAAGAGAAAGTAAAATTAAGAGATAAAAAAAAAGTGGAATATGGAGAAAAAATTGAAATAGATAAAAAAATCGAAGAGATAGAAAAAGATAAAGAAAGAGAAAAGATGAAAAATGATGGAAAAGATATAGGTCGAGAAAAAATTGAATATAGAAAAAAAGAAAAAATACGAGGTGAATACAAAGATAAAGAAGAAGAAAAAATAAAAGGTGAAGAAAAGGACAAAGCTAGAGAAAAGATGGAAAATGAGGAAAAAGATAAAATTGGAGAAAAAATTGAAGGAGTTGAAAATGTAGAAGAAAAAAAAAAAATTGGAGAAGATAAGGAGGAAAAACCAAAGGAAAAAATAGAATATAAACCTGAAAATTTCATTAAATTTTCTGAAGCAAAAAAATTTGAATTTTCAAAATATGATATAGAAAATGATGAGTATATGAAAAAATCAATTGAAGAAGAAATAGGAACTCCATCAAAGGAAGATGTTAAAAACCCCCCTGAAGTACTCTTATCAGGCTATAAAGCACCATATTTCTTTGATAAAGTTAATTCATTAAAAATTTCGGTAAATAAATTATTAAAATTATTTGAAGATATAAAAACAAATAAAATTAAAGATAGCTCTATTATAAAAAACTTCGAGGATAAAATAGTTAATATAAAAAAACAAATTGAAAAAATAAAAAATTTAATAAAGCTCGACAAAAAAGATTTTGATGATTTAAATAATGCGTCAAGAGATTTTGATGAAGAAATCAATGATTATTATTCCAAATTATGCAATTATTATGATAAATACAATGAAATCGTTAAAAATTTTTTAAATGAATTTTTTGAAATTAATAAATGTAATATTTTTAATTTCGATTTTTCTCTACCAAAAATACCGAAAAATACTTCAGAATCTTTTATTAATTTATTTAAAATGAAAAAGGATTCTGAAAATTTATGTCTTCCTATTATCAATGTCGATAGTGAAGGTAAAAATTTAATTTGTTGTTATAAAAAGCTAGAATTAGATTTAGGGAAAACTTGTCCTGCTTTCTATGAAAAACCTTATATAGTAAATATTATATCTTTTGTTAATGAAGACTTAAAAATAAAATTAAAATCATATAAAAAAATAAAAATTGAATTAAATAAAAAAAAAAGTGATAAAAAAGAAAATGATGAGCAAAAAAAAGATGAAATAAAAAATGAAGAAGAACAAGAAGAAGAAAAAAACAAAAAATTAATAGAAGAATTGAAAAATATGGAAATAAACAAATACGGAGTTGAAGAGGAATCCTCAAACAAATTATTGAGTATTAAAGAATATATTAAAAAAGGAGAAAATATAGAATTATATATTCAAATTCCTGAAACTTTCGAAGAAGAGACTTTTAAAATTTCTTCTATTATAGAAATGGAATCTATTTCAATGAAAAAATTAGAATTAGAAACTAATATAATACTAACTACAATCCCGATTTCCTGCTTCATTTCTTGTAAAGAATATAAATTAATTAAGCATGAATTAAATTATGATAATAATATAACTTTTAATCAATGTTTCAAATTAGATGTTACTGAATTTTTAGGAGCAGAAGAAATTAATTTTGAAATTATAAATCATAAAACCAATGAACCTATTGAATTTTATTTATCAGCTAAATCTATGGAAAATAATACTTCGAATAAACCGTCTTTTAATTATAATATAAAGCAAAAGAATCAATTTAAAATAAATATTCCTAAATATGATTTTAGCACCAAAGATAATGAAATACCAAGATTAAATTGCATAATAGAGGTTTATATTAATAAAAATTTTGTTATATATATAATGATTGATGCCTTGATAAGACCTAATTTAAATATTGTAAAAATGTATGATTATTTTACTAAAAGATTTATTGAGAATGAATGTACTATCTTTTTGAATGAGAGTTCTCAAAAAATTTTTAAAAGAGAAAATGGAGCAATTGCATTAAATTTTGTGATATATTCAACTATGGAAAATACTTTCTTTAAAGTTGTTCCAGGAAATTTTTCTGGGGGAAATATTTCAACTTATGAAGGTAAAATTTTAAATGGTAAATGCAATTTTGAATTATTGTTAAATTTTGATGAAAATTCAATTATTAGAAATGGAAGTTATTCTAATATTCAATTTATTGGACTTGAAAACACAAATTTCAAAATAAATTTTTTATATCCAAGTACAGACATATTTTCAGATGATTATTATTCACATTTTGGAATTAAAGGAAAAAAAAGCTTAAATGATAATTGGTTTGATATAAATAAGGAAACCCAAAAATTTGAATATTATGTAACTCCATTCAATTTTTCAAAAAATGAAATTGACATGAAAAACATCCAAGGAAATCAAAATATTTCAGAGGTAACATTTATTGATGTAAGCCAATATGGAAAAATAAAAAAATCCCAAAAGTATTCACAAAATTATAAAGAGTTTTTTTTGAATTGGGAAAAATTCACTTCTTTTTCCTTTAAATATAAAGATATCTGGTTCCCTCTTATAAAAAATAATAAGACTTTGAACAACTATCCACAAGTATACTTTGAAGATCGGAATCTAATTAAAGAGAAATTTTGGAATAATAATCTTCTATCCCAATTTTTGTCAAAGATAAAAACCATAAAAAATGCTTATAGAGATATCAGTAGTTTAAAAGAATTTTTTTGGCAGGAAAAGCCAGATTCATTTTACATAGAATGTGAAAATATTTATAGAAAAAATGTGATTATTTTATTAGAAGACTTTCATAATAAAATAACCAATTATTATAATAATAGCAATAAAGGCTTAACATTTGAAATATTATGCTATTATATATTAACAAAAACAGAAAATATATTTTATTCTTTACATAATTCTTTCCCAGATTCTATTAAGAAAGTCCTAGCCTACGATTTTAATTATTATTATTATAATTGTACATCCACAGATGACAAAAATTTAGCAATATATAATTATATATTAAAATTAAATGAGATATTCCAACAAAAAGAAGAAGAATTTAATAAAAATAATAAAAAAATAATTTTAAATATTCCAGGAATTGAAGAAATTCAAAAGAATTTATTAATTAATTATTACTCAAAAAATAACGCCATTTTTTTAGAACAAAAACCAAGAATTTTGAAAAATTATGAAAGGCAAATAAAAAATTTCAAAAGCGTAAAAAATGAAGAAAAAACATCTCAAAAATTTTTAATTATAGGAAATGAAAGTAGTCCTGTCGATATTAATGAAAAGCAAAAAATAGATGAAGACATTAAAGATTTATTAAATTTAAAATTAGATAATTCAATTAATATTAATTTACCTGAAATTAAATTACAGGATTATAATAGGAATATAACATTATCAGGATATTCAGAATTATATAATAAATGTATTATTAGTTCACGAATATTACCAGCTTACCTGCAAACAGCTATTGTTTCAGGAAATGAAGAAAATTCGAAAAAAGCCAAAAATTATTTCGAAATATTATTCGCTTTATATAAAAATAGAAAAGAGAATGATAGATCTTTGATTTTTGAAAAAACTAATGAGTTCGTTTCTTCTTTTGAAGATATGATTATTAAATTAAAAGATGCTGGAATTGATTTTTCAAACAACAACAGTTTAAAATTAATTGACAAAAATGTTCAATATAACAATTCATTTATTAAAATCCCGGAAAAATTAGAGCCGATAAAACAAAAAGACATATGGGAAAATAAAAAGTTAACAGAACAAAATATAGAGATAGAAAGAGAAAAAATATTTAATAAAAAAATAGAAATGAATAATATCAGATCTGATAATTTAAGAAATTTTGAGGCAAATATGAACTTAACCAAGATTAAATCATTGAGTGAAGATTCTTCATTTATTTCTGAAAAAAGTGGTTCAGCCCAAATAACAAAAATGGATATGGAGGGTAAAGATTTGAATTTAGATGATATTTTGAATGAATTTAATAAGGATGATGATATAGAATTATATGATTTTGATCATGAGGATGATAAAAAAGCTAAAGAAAAAAAAATTGAATTTACCTCTTCAAAAAAAGGAAAAGAAAATCCTTTTTCAAAAACAACAAAAGAAGGCTTCGAAAATTTGGAAAAAAAATTTAATGAAGATTATGCTTTAAAATATATAGTTGATAAGATGAAGCATAAAGTTAACAAAAATGATTTAGTTTTTAAATATGAATTGATAAAATCAGAAATAAAAGGGTATAATCCAGAAAAGATTAATTTATATAGTAATATTGATTCTCAAATGAAAGAAAATGAAAAATTGCAAATTTCTGATATTTTGGAAAATAGTAGATTTTTAACTTCGTCAATAATTGCAAAGGTATCTCATATTAATTTTAATGAAGGAACAGACGAAATAATATTTAATAAAATAGAAGCAAATATAATTATAGACTTGGCTAGAACGATAAGTAATGAAAATAGATATTTTAATATGTTGATGGTATGTGGATTAGCTACAGCTTTATTCTATTTAAAAATCCCTTATACTTTGTCTATTATTGGGGACAGCGATATGAAAGTAAGAATTAAAAGTCTTGATGAACCTCATAGTGAATTAATTTTACAAAAATTATATGATTGTTGCTTCATTAAAAGAAATGTTACTCAATTACCTACATGTCTAAAATATTTTATAGATAATTATCCAGCAAAGGATATAAATATTAATAGAGTTTATTATATTTTTACCAATGGCTTTGATGACGAACTTAAAAAATGTAAAGCCTGGCAATCCAAAATATTTAACGATCATAAAAATTCTTTCGCCTTTATTTTCGCTAAATCTCAAGTCTTAGAAAAGCCGACAAACATAGAATATAAAAAATATTTAGAAGAAATTTGGAATGACTTCGCTGAAGAATCAAAAAATTCAAATAGTTATGTCACAATAACAAAAGTTTCTTTTAAAAATTTAGATAAATTGGAAGACTTATCGGAAAATTTATCTCTTGTTTTATTAAGGAAAAAAGATATTACAAACAAAGATAATTCACCAAAATTTAATTCAGTATTTAATATTGATAAATTATCGGTATTAAATGAAAAATATATCAATTTCTTAAGAAGTTTAATAAGTGATCAGTTAGATAAACCTGAATTTAATGATATTTATATAAAAAAGAATAAAATGCCTTTCGTATATGATAATCAAAAAGATAATCCAAATCAATTTAAATTATTTTGTCAAAAGACAGGAAAAATGATAAGATATGATAAACTAGATTTAAAATTGCATCAAAAAATAATGATTTTAATTAGAGAATTTAAAGAAAAAAAAGAAAGATTGAAGCTAAATCTAATGAATATAATTTTCAAACCAAATCTTCCAACTCAAGAAATTTTGGTAGAAGAAGGTACTCATTTAGATATAACTGAATTAATTAAGTATTCAATTAATAAAACACCAAATCCAAGATTATATAGAGAAGTAAGGGATGGATTTGTTAAAAACTATGGAGTAAGTATTATATTAGATACTTCAATATCATGCTTCAATGAATTAAGTATAATCCATACCATCCAAACACTAAGAATTTTACTAAGTGCCATCTCATATGATAGTATTCCTTGTTTAGATATAATTCTTACTAGACAAAAAGAACCTGTAATATTAGCTTCAGAAAAAAGCGGAAATGAAATTTTAGCAGAACGCTCTCCATTTTGGCCTGTCTTATTTTCATGTTTGGAAGGGGAAATTTCTTCAGATTTGGCCTCAGGAATAAAGGCTGCTTATAATTTAAATAGAGCAAGAAGAGCAGATTATACTAGCTATATCTTTGTGTTAACTGATGGATTATATTCTCTTTCACAAAGGGATAGAATTATTGGAGTTATAAACAGTTGTTACTCTAAAAATATTAATATATTCGGTATAGGAGTAGGTATTTATCCTATAGGTATTGAAAAATTATTCCCTCAAATAATATATTGTCAAAATCCCTATAAATTGATTGAAGGTATTTCCTTATTTTTTAGTGATATATCAAAATATAAAGATAATAAAATGAAATCTTTTATTATGATGCCTAATATTGAAAAAATTTTTAAAAATTGCTCAGAAATTTCAGAACATATAAAAAATCCTAAATTTAAGCATTTAAAAGATGAATTGTCAAAAATAAAAGTTACTTTGGAATCGTTTCCATTCTTTAATCCAGAATTACAAAAAGATAAAAATGGCCCTAATCCAGAAGGACAAAATTCAGGAATGTATGAAAAAGATTTTTACGAGGGACAAAAAATATTATTTGCAATGTTTTTCTCTAGTGATTTATTGACTCAAGGAGGAAAAGCTACGACTGAAGATGAAAAGAAAATAAAGCCAAAATATGTTAATTCTAAAATTGGAGATGAAGAATGTATTGCTTCTGTATTAGAATATTATGGATATGAAGTTATTGTGGTAACAAATTATGAAGAAGCTATTAAAGAATTATGCAAGCAAGATAAAGATAAAAAATGTTACTATAATTCTTTATGGGTTATAAGTGGTCAAGAAGTTCCTGATTTACCTAGTAATAATGGGGATTGTGATGCTCCTTATTATGTAGAACAATTCGTAGATTGTGCTATACAATTCTGGAAAAATGGAGGTTCTTTAGTTCTTATGGGAGAAAATGATCCACATAATTTTCAGGTTAATCTATTTTTAAGAAAATTGGTTTTCCCAGGCGATAAAAAAATATATTTCAAAATAGGAGGAAATCATCCAGGAAGAAAAATATTGAAAGAAGATGATTCAGGAAAATTAGAAAAAAAGCAGTCTTTTAATAGTAAAATTCAAGAAGTAAATAAAATAGAAAGGAAATCTATTGCAAATAATTTAGTACAAATTTTTGAAGGAGCTACAGTTGCCTATGTTATTCCAGAAGTAGATATAAGTCCATTTATACCTTTTTCTCGAGACTCAGATGGAGGAATAAATTCATTATTTTATAATGGCGAGGACAGAGGAGATGGAACAGGAGAAGGAGATATATTTATTGATTGCGCTTATACAAAATTTTTTTTAAATATGCAAGAATCCGGAACATCAAGATATCTTCAAAATATAGGAGGATTTATTGGTTCGGCTGAAAGAAGATTTAAAACTGGAGAACATCCGAAATATTATAGGCCTGATGCAGTATTTTATGACCTTAAAAAAGATCAGAAATTTTATTATAAATATCCAATCAAATCTTTTGATGTTGTATACCTTGTAGATGGAACAGGTTCAATGGGAAACAGTATCGAAGCAGTTAAAGATTATTGTATTGAAATTGCAAATACTTTGAAAAAGAAAATGGCATTATATAATTTTAAATTTGGAGCTGTATTTTATAGGGATCCAATAGACTCTGAAGGAGATATTAATGAGCATTTTGATTTAACTGATGATACTACTGAATTAAAAAATTTTGTTTCTAAACAAAAACCTTATGGTGGGAATGATATTCCTGAAGATTGGGTTGGAGGTTATGAATTAGCGTTAGATAAAATGAGTTGGAGAGATGGAAATAGACTTATTATTCATATTGCAGATGCTGGAGCACATGGGACAGATTATACATCTAAAGATAATTATCCTTTAGAGGGAGCAAAACTGGATAAATTAATACAAAAATCAGCTTATGAAAATATCACTATAGTTGCTTTTAAAATTGGTAATGAACCTAAAAAATCATTTTCTAGATCTCAAAGGTTATACAATAAATTTGGAAATAAGAATTATCATATTCAAGAATTTGACCAAGACAAAAAAGATCCAGGCTACTTTACTAATCTTGTAGTTGGTTCAATTATTAAAGTTACTTAAAATAATACTATTAATTAATGATTTAAAAAAATTTACAAAAAAATATTGTTAATATTTCTTTAATGCTTTTTTTTAATAATTCAACATTTTAATTTAGTTATTAATAATTTAACTTAAATATTCAAAAAAAAAACTGTTTTTATTGGGGATTGGGGATTGGGGATTGGGGATTGGGGATTGGG
>Ga0247611_10004538_pt1 | contig 19174 bp, 14 predicted proteins | sample 177DNAGHGhighgp2_FD_192422 | JGI IMG/M metagenome (GOLD analysis project Ga0247611, IMG submission 192422) | Sheep rumen microbial communities from Palmerston North, Manawatu-Wanganui, New Zealand - 1770 DNA GHGhigh gp2 | ecosystem: Host-associated > Mammals > Digestive system > Stomach > Rumen... | reverse complement strand
CAAAAACAAGGGTTAAGAGAGAATCATTCAACTTCTGCCAGGGTTTAGGATGAGGTACCCTAAAAGGCATTCAACCTATGGCAGGGTTATAGTAAAAACCATTCAACTTTTTCTAGGGAAGTACACACTGTTACATTGTTACACTTTTGCCCCTGCAGAGTGGCTTCCTGGACCTCCATTTGAGTCTTTTCTCGCACTAAATCGCCTTTTCTGAGTCAAAGCGTTGGTGGTTTGAGGGAAAATGAGTACCTTTGCCGTCTATATATAAATAAGGTATAATATGATGGACAAAGAAGAGATAAAAGACAGTAACCGCCTCGAACTGGCCCTCGACCACGAAACGCGCCAGATGATTGCCTACATCGCCTATAACTGGGACGTGGCCGCAGGCAGAATGGAAAAGATCAGCAAAGAGCGCGAGCAGGGATTCTACGATGATGACGGCACGGAGGCAACAGCCGTGTTCGCTCGCCTGCAACGTGTGCTCACCACGATGTTCTCGCTCAACGGCCGTCCGCAGATGGTGCTGCTGAAGAGCTACCGCGAACTGCTGGAGCAGATGATAGCCGACCAGCGAATGAACCGTGAGATTACTGCCATGATGGGAGCCAAGGCCACGAATCTGTCGATACAGGTGCCCACCATCTGGAGGCGCTTGGCCGACATACTGCCCAAAGCCAGAGAGTCTGGACAAGACGGGAAGGCCGAGGTGTGCGAGCTCTATCAGAAGAGCTTTCTGCCCAACATGGACAGCAAGGATGCGCTCGAGACCATGCAGGCACTGGTGAACGACGAGGAGCCCAGCGAGAAACAGCAAGAAGAGCGCGACGATCTGTTCAATACGCTGGTATACTTTGGAGAGAACATCGGCAAGATTGCCAGCAGTTCGCGCCAGCTGATGGCTATGGGTATGGCTACGGCTCAGGTAGCAGTCAGTCTGATGCTGGCCACCAACGATCTGCGACGGAAGGAAGATGCCGATGTCGACGCCTTCTTCCAAGCTGCCAAAGCCGAACTGCTCTCGAGCGAAGCATGGCAGGAGTATTGGCGCAACCATATCGGTCACCTTGCCCAGAAGGGGAGTCTGAAGACCGAGTTGCTGAAAGATGCCGAGGAGGTGAAACAGGAGCTGCTCGACGTCAACCGCTATCTTTACACGAAGACGGAAGAGTCGCCCGAAGCCTTCGGCAAAGCCCTGAAAGAGGCCGACATGGATGATGCCGACATGCTGCGCCTGCTCTGGCTCGCGGCCAAGAAGGAGGCCATCGAGAAGAAGAACGGACCTGTGGATCCCAAACGCGGAGAGATGGAGAGAGGCGTGTGTAGAGCAGCCCAGAAACTGAAAGAGCAGGCGGCAGACCAATACTACGACCACTACGACGAGATATGGGACGAGATCACACTCAACGACATCCTCGCCTCGCAGCTGATGGATTTTGCCAAGGGCAAGCACAATGACGGCTTCAACATGCAGGTGTTCTGTCATATCGTGGGCTGGCTGCAGGCCAACTACAAGTTCTACGGCCAGAATACGTCAGTCACTCTGGGGAAAACTTTGAACGGCGGCAAGCAATCTGACACTTATAAGAAATATATCAGCACAAAGGGCTCGGATCTTAATCCACAGGCTATCAGCGAGTTGACGGCTATCATGGCGAAGAAAAGAGCTTAGGGGAAAACTTCCTGGGAAATCCCGTTTGGATTTCCCTTTTTTCCCTTATTTCTTTGCAGCCGCTTATGATAGCACTTAGTTCATCATTTAGCGGCAAGCCTCGCCAGGCGAGCATGGCTGCTTACCGTCAACTGCTGGCGGAGAATCACGTGGAGGAGATCCTCCAGGATGTGAAGCAGAATGGTAATCGTGACCGTAAGAAGGAACTGCCCGTGTGGCTCCCTCTGGCCGCAAGTTTTAACAATGGTACGCGCAAGGCCGAAGATGCCGTGCCCTCAGGACTCTATTTCCTCGATATCGACGAGAAGGGTCTGACGGAGGCTCTTTGGAATAAGGTACGCGAGGAAGGGCTCATTGAGGCGTTCCGTATCGTGTACTTTGCCGAGAGTGCAGGCGGTGGAACCCACATCTGGGCTTGGCGCACACCAGGACTATCTATCGAGGAGGACATCCAAAGGCTGGCGAGTCGCCTGGGTGTCAGCTACGACTCGCATGTGACCGATCTGGCCCGCTGCTGTTTCATGGTATCGGAGAAGTATGTGAAACTGCTGGATCCCGTCGTCTTTATGACCTCTCCCGACCCCTCCGAAGGAGGGGAGTGCCTGCGGGCAGAGAAGTCTGTCGAGCACACAGAGCCGTTTCTGCCCGCTAGGCCCTCCTCCCCTTTGGGGAGGTCGGGAGAGGTTTCAGAGAGGCTGGGAGAGGTCTACAAGGGTCTGGAATACGAGCAGATTGTGACGCGACTGCTCTTCAAGCTCGGCTATGGCGATGCTCCTGTTGAGGGAGAACGCAATGAGACGCTCTATACCGTCAGCCGCTACATGCGCTATATCTGCGACTTCAATGCCGAGTGGCTCTTTCAGGTGCTACCCCATTGGGGACTGTCTGACCACGAGGTGATGGCAACCATCAAGAGTGCTGTGGCAAGTGCCCGTCCGCAGTCGATGCCTTCGCTGTTCAGGGAACTGCTCGACAGTATGCTGGCAGAAGTACAAGAGCAAGAATCCGTCGACAAAGAGGAAGAAGACGACGGTCTGAGCCCCAAGGTGCCCAAGAAGCTGCCAGGTATCCTGCAGACCATCATCGAACACACCCCTGATGAGTTCAAGGAAGCGTCGCTCTTCTGCGCAATGCCCATCCTCGGCACTCTTGCAACAGGAGTCCGTGCCGAGTATAACGACGGCAAGATCAACTCTCCCAGCTTCATCACCAGCGTCTGGGGTCCTCAGGCTTCTGGCAAGTCGTTTGCCGACAATCTGGTGGACATGCTGCTTGAGCCCATCCAGAAGCAGGACGATGTGGAATGGCAGAAGGAGATGGAGTACTCGCTGTCGAAGAAAGACGATGCCGAGGATCCGATGTCGAACATCCGCATCATCGAGCCCACCATCGGCGTCGCCGCCTTGCTGAAACGCGCCTATTGTGCCAAGGGCAAGCATCTCTTCACCTATGCTCCAGAGATCGAGACCGTGCTGAAGAACAACAAAGGCGGTGCGTGGACGGAAAAGAACGACTTCTTCCGACTGGCCTACGATAATAAGGTGTGGGGCCAGCATCGCATCTCAAAGGAGTCATTCTCTGCCAAGACGCGCCTGTACTACAACATCCTGATGTGTGGCACACCCCAGAAGTCTCGTGCGTTCTTTGCCGATGCTGAGAGCGGACTCGTCAGCCGAACCTCCTTCGTGGAGCTTCCCGATATGAAAGGTGCCAAGATGCCCAAGTTCCAGAAGTACTCCAAGGAAGAAGAGACGGTTATCCGCCACAAATGCCTTGAACTGATGGACGAGGAGTGTACCGTCGAGCTGCCTCGCATCCTCAAGGCCATTGACGACTGGGATGAAAGCAAGCGTCAGGCCTATCTGCAAACCCTCCAGCCCTCACTCGACACCTTCCGTCGTCGTTCTGCACTCAATGGCTTCCATGCTGGCATGGTGGCCTACATGCTCTGCGACAAGCAGGAGACCGACGAGGTTGTGGAGTTTGCCGTCTGGTTTGCCGAGCGCTGTCTGTACTATCAGATGAAGCTCTTCGGCGACAAGATCGACGCCCTCAGCAATGCCGAGGGGATGAACGGGCAGGTGAGGAACGTGCGTTATCTGGATCTGCTCAGTAAGCTGTTTACCCGTCAGGACCTTGAGAACCTGCGTGCGGCCAACGGCCAGCCTACCAACGTTCGCATGATTCTCTCACGCTGGGCTAAAGAGGGGCTGATCAGGAAGGTCGACAGGAATCTCTGGCTGAAATGCTGATCCGTCTCTGACAACAAAGCAGCGCTCTGAATCAGGGCGCTGCTTTTCTTTTGGGATGGTCTCTATCGTTCCTTGACCTTTACTGACCTCCCAGACGGGAGAAGTAGACGGCAATATCGTCCCAGGTCTTGAAGGTGTCGGAACCAAGGTGAATGAGCGCCGCCATACCTTCGGTCTTCTCCACATCTATCAGATAGTCGCCATAGAGGAGCGGCTTCTGGTTGGTGAAGACGGTGTGGCCCCAGGCGGGCACGTTGATATGTTCGTAGAGCCACTGGAGGGTGTCGGCATAGTGGCGTGAGTCGGCCGGAGCCGCTGCAACGAAATACAACTGATAGTGCTCCAACAGCTGGCGGACGGTCTTCTGGGCTGAGCTGCGGGGCTGGCCTCGCTGGTCACAGAGGGCACGTACGTCGATATAGACGATAGGACGCTCGCGGCGCTCCTGGCGGTCGTCGATCCAGCGGATGACAGGCACTACGGAATGCATGAAGGAACGGTCGTTCATGCGATGCTCACCATGAAAGCGGATGGCTGTGGGGTAGTGCTCACGGAAGAGGTCGTAGGTATCGACCGTCGTATCCTCATCGCCGAAAAGGCCCCATACACGTGACTGTTCATCGGGTGTCACCGATGAGAAACATTGTTCCGTCATGTCCTTATATTCCTTCACGAGGGCTTTTGTCACGATGAAGTCCTGCACGCCGTCCTGCCGTGGGTTTGAGAAGTGCTGGGCGCCGATCATACCGTGCTCCTTCATCGTGTCGCCCATCTGCAGGGCTGGGTTCACAAGGATGCGGTCATAGCCATAGAGCATCTCTGCATACATGCCCCCCATGGAGGTGCCGATGATGAGGTCGGGATGTTCTTGTTCGCATACCTTATGCAAAAGAGCCATCGCTTCCTCTGGGTGTATGGGCAGGTCTGGTGCAATGACAGTGGCCTGTGGCAGCACCTCTCGAATACGAGTTACCGTACCAGACTGTCCTGACGAGCCGAAGCCATGGACATAGAGGATTTTCTTGTTCTGAAAGAGCGGATACTGTTGCATAGCAGTCTATTCGGGTAAAAGGACGACCCCCAGCTGACGCTTGCCGTCCATCATGATCTTCAACGGTTTGGAGAAACGAACATGGCGCACATGCTCGGTCTCCTCGACAGCGGGCATCTGGTCGAGGATTTCCTGCTGGAAGAGGCCGTCGCCGGTATAGGTGTTGATGGTGAAATAACCTACCCCGAAGGAGGTGAGGTTCTGGAAGAAGTGTGTACCCTGCGAGGGGTCGACATGATAGTTCTTCAACCCTGACTCCACGATGACTCGCGCTGCAGAGATATGGGGCCACTTCACCGGGATACCCAGCCAATAGTCACTGCTGCCCCAACGACCGGGACCTACCAGCACGTAGGATCCCCCACCCTCACTGCCATCAGGAGCAGGATACTTGCCATCGAGGAAACGCTGGTTGATGCGTTCAATCTCAGAGGCGATGGTAGGATTATTGGCAGCAGAGAAATTCTCGTCAGCCTTCACATAAACCACATCGTAGACATCCTCCGAGATACCATGTCCCAGCGAGTTGTCAGAGCGAAGCAGACAGCGCTCGTCGGGAATCTTCTGCAGATCCTCGTCGAGCACCTGCTTACTGTCGACGATAGGGCGTATCTGCAACAGGTAGAGCTCTCCCGAACGATCAGCATTTAGGTTACAGGCGAACTCAATCTCCACTGGCCGTTTCATGGCCTCCGAGCCATACTTCTGCACCATCTGCAACAACTCCGGCAATGGGAAGATGCCCTGCTGAAGCACCCCACAGAAGGTAATCACTTTGCGACCGCCTTCGTAGATGCCGTCGCGGATAACCTGATCCACAGGATCATAGGTAGAGGCTATATAGTTGAGCGAGCCGTCCTGGTCGGCCTGTTTCACACGCAGTTTCTTGATATTAAAACCGTCATCCACCTGGAAGTCATCACCCACATGACTCATATCGAGGGCATAGAAACGGGTCTGGGTATCCCGCAGCGCCGTCTCCATCTCAGACGTCTGGAGCACCTGCGTCGGATGATAGGGCGACACGCGGAGCGTCTGTCCACCGTCAACGATATACTTACCCAGTCCGAGGGCCAGCGAGGCGATACCCTCCTCTGCCTTCTCGTCGCCGATGGGATAATAGTTCAGCGAACGGAGCACACCCGAGAAACTGGGATAGTAGAGGTCACCATACTGATGGCCCACAACCTCCTGCAGAATGACCGCCATCTTCTCCTGGTCGATCACGTTCTGCGTGGCGAGCATATAGGCCTTCGAGTCTTTATAATACACCGAGGCATAGACACCCTTGATGGCACAGGCGAGCATCCGCAGCATCTCGTACTTGTCGTCGAGATAGGGAATCATATAGGTGGAATAGATGCCTGCGAAGGGCTGGTAATGGCTGTCTTCGAGCAGCGACGAGGAGCGCACGGCGATAGGCGACTTCACGGCCTCGAAGAAGGTGAAGAAGTCGGCGATGAGCGAATCGGGCAGCTGCGCCCTCATGAAGTGCTGCAGGATCTCTTCGTCGGGGGCATCGCTGAGGGCGACGGGATAGAGGTTGTTCTTCTCCATGAACTCGTCGAAGATGTCGGTACAGAGCACGACGGTCTTCGGAATCATCACCTGCGCCCGCTCGCAGTCGTTGAGCTCGGGATGGCGCTTGATGATGTTGTCGAGGAAGGCCAATCCGCGCCCCTTGCCTCCCAGGGAGCCCTCGCCGATACGGGCAAAGTGGCTGTAGGCATCGAACTTCATGCGGTCGAAGACGGCCACCACGCCGATGTTCTTCATCCTTCGGTACTGCACAATGGCGTCGAAGATGATCTGACGGTGGGCATCGACATCCTGCAGCTTATGCCACGTGACATGCTTCAGGAAGGCCGACACGGGGAAGATGGCACGGGCGCAGAGCCAGCGGCTCATGTGGTTGCGCGACACGTGGTAGAGCATCGAGTCGCGGGGTATCTTGAAGATGTTGTCCTGCAACTCCTTCAGCGACGACACGCGGAACACCTCATCCTTCGTCTTCGGGTCGCGGAAGATGAAGTCACCGAAGCCCATGTGCTCCTCCATCAGCTTATGAAGGTCGAGGTTCATCGTCGTAGAGTTCTTGTCGATGAAATGGAAGCCCTCGGCAGCGGCCTTCTCGCGGTTGACGGTCTCCTTGGAGTCGAGGATCAGCGGCACATACTCGTCACGCCGGCGTATCTCACGAAGCAGTTTCAGCCCTGCCTCGGGATCGCCCTCCTCGACATGGGAGAGACGACCCTGCACCATCTTCATGGGGAAACGGGTGTCGGAGATGACGCCCAGCGTGTTCTCGTGATACTTCTCATAGATCTGCATGGCCTCCTCGTAGTTCGTGGCGAGCACCACCTTCGGGCGTCCTCTCTTGCGCTGTGCGGCGGCATGAGGGTTCAGGGCCTCTGTGGAGAATCGCTTCGACTGTGCGAGGATATAGTTGTAGAGATTAGGCAGCACCGAGGAGTAGAAGCGGATATTGTCCTCCACGAGCAGGATCATCTGCACCCCGGCTTCACGAATGTCATGTTCGATGTTCATCTTGTCCTCCAACAGTTTGATGATCGACATAATGAGGTTGGTATTACCCAACCAGCAGAACACGTAGTCGAACACGGTCATGTCCTCATTCTCGATGCGTTTCGTGATACCATGTGAGAAGGGTGTCAGCACCACACAGGGGATATTCGGATGCGCTGCCTTCACCTCTCGTGCCACAGTAAAGGCATCATTGTCAGCATTACCAGGCATACAGATCACCAGGTCGATGTCGGTGGTCTTCAGCACCTCATTGGCCTCGTCGGTGGTCGACACCTGCGTGAACGTCGGCGGGTAGCGCATACCCAGTTCCATATACTCGTCGAAGATCTTCTCGTCTATGCGTCCGTCGTCCTCGAGCATGAAGGCATCGTAGGGGTTGGCGACGATCAGCACATTAAAGATGCGTCGCGTCATCAGATTCACGAACGACACATCCTTCAGATAGAATTTATTCCACTCCTGTGGTATCTTGGTAACCTCTTCCATTCCTTATCTTCTGCTATTTGCTGGCAAAGATACGAATAAGCGGCCGAAATACAAAATAAAACCCGAATTATTTTCAGTTCCAAATTATTTTCGTAATTTTGCAGCCAGTTATAAACCAAACAGAAGATTTGAAATGAAAACAAAGCCCCTGAGCATGATCGTCGGTGCAGCATGCTGCGCCCTGATGATTGCCTGCAGCCAGCAGGTTCAGACAGCCAAGAGTGAGATGTTGACCGTCGGCAACCCCTATCTGCCTCTCTGGGAACATATCCCCGACGGAGAGCCATACGTGTTCGACGATCCCGACAACCCCGGCAAGCAGCGCGTATATATCTATGGTTCGCACGACAACCTGATTACCGCCTACTGTGGTCGCGATCAGGTGGTGTGGTCGGCTCCTGTGGAGGATCTGAGCCAGTGGCGCTACGATGGTATCATCCTCGTGGTCGACAAGAATGCCAAGGGTGAGCCCTTTGACTCTGCCAGTACGGCTGATGTGCTCTATGCACCTGACGTGACGCTTGTGACCGACAGCACGGGCAAGAAGACCTATTATCTCTTCCCCAACGACCAGACGGGCTTCCGTAATGGTCTGATCGCCAAGAGTGACCGTCCTGATGGTCCTTTTGAGGTGTGCAACTGGAATGCCGACGACCCCGTGAAGGTGGATGGCATCTACGGCTTCGACCCCGCCGTCTTCGTCGATGACGATGGCCGGGTGTATGGCTACTGGGGCTTCGAGCACTCCTATGCCGCAGAGATCGATCCTGCCACCATGTGTACCGTCAAGCCTGGCACACAGATCGTCGATGGTATGATCTCTGGACGTAACGAACCAGGCATCTTCAGCTTCTTCGAGGCCTCCTCCATCCGAAAGATCAAGGATAAGTATGTATTCATCTATAGCCGCTTCACGAAGGATGGCGAGTTCGGACTGCCCACCTCCAACTATACCCTCGCCTACTGCTACGGTGACAATCCCTTAGGCCCCTGGACCTACGGCGGCACGATTATCGATGGTCGTGCTCGGGAGAAGGATGAACAGGGCAACGTGATTGCCTCGGCTGTTCCCGATGGCAACACCCATGGTTCCATCTGCGAGATCAATGGTCAGTGGTACGTATTCTACCACCGTCAGACGGGTACCGATGAGTATGCCCGTCAGGCTATGGTGGCTCCCATCGAGGTGAAAGTGGAAGAAGGCAAAGGTGGAAAAGTTGAAATTTCTGAAGGTGAGTACAACAGTCAGGGCTTTGCCCTCAATGGCCTCGACCCCTTCGAGCGTCACTCCGCAGGTATCGCCTGCTGGCTGACAGGACCGAAGCCCGCAGAACATAACTGGCCCAACAATACGTTCTACGGCTCATACGTAGAGGCCAGCTATGGTACAGACACGAACTTCGACGAGCCCTACGACCTGAAGAACAACACCAACCGTGTTGTCAATAATACCGATGGCAGCATCGTGGGCTACAAATACTTCAACTTCGATGCCGAGCGTCTGAAGAATCAGAATTGTCTGATGCTCGTCTTGCACCTTATCCCCGAAGGCCTTGAGGGCACCATCGAGATCTGGATGGACCGTCCTTGGGAGTCGCAGGGTGGCAAGAAAATCGGCGAGATGAAACTCACCACCAACATGAAGAAGAACGTCTGGGAAGTGGCAGGAGGCATCTCCGACGAGGCCAAGAACAACGACCTCGCCGGTAAGCATGCCATCTTCCTCGTCTTCAAGTCAGACATCAAGGACAGATCCCTCTGCACCCTCGAGGACCTGGTCTTCACATTCACGGACTAAATTTATCATCTGAAGAAATATATGAACAAGAAACTGAAACAAGGTACGCTCTGCGTGCATGCAGGCTACAAGGCCAAGAACGGAGAACCGATAGAGTTGCCCATCATCCAGTCGACGACATTCAAGTACGACGACTCTGACGAAATGGCAAAGTTGTTTGACCTCGAGAAGGAGGGCTATTTCTACACCCGTCTGCAGAACCCCACCAACGATGCAGTGGCTGCGAAGATTGCCGCCCTCGAAGGGGGCGTGGGTGCCGTGCTGACCTCCTCTGGTCAGGCTGCCAACTTCTACGCCATCTTCAACATCTGCCAGGCAGGCGACCACTTCATCACCTCGAACGAGATCTATGGCGGCACCTACAACCTCTTTGGTGTGACGCTCAAGAAACTCGGTATCGACTGCACATTTATCTCACAGGAAGCCTCCGACGAAGAGATCCAGGCAGCCTTCCGTCCTAACACCAAGGCATTGTTTGGTGAGACGATCTCCAACCCTGGCTGCGCTGTCTTCGACATTGAGCGCTTCGCCAAGATAGCCCATAAGAATGGGGTCCCCCTGATTGTCGATAATACCTTTGCCACCCCTGTCAACTGTCGTCCCTTCGAGTGGGGCGCTGACATCGTCACCCACTCCACCACAAAATACATGGACGGACTGGCTACCCAGGTGGGCGGTTGTGTGGTCGACAGCGGCAACTTCGACTGGCTCGCCAACGCCGAGAAGTTCCCGGGTCTCTGCACCCCCGATGAGTCATACCATGGTCTGACCTACGTGAAGGCCTTCGGCAAGATGGGCTTCACCACGAAACTCGTAGCCCAGCTCATGCGCGACCTCGGTTCTATCCCCGGTCCCCAGAACTCGTTCCTGCTGAACATGGGACTGCAGACACTCCACCTGCGCATGGCCCAGCACTGCAAGAATGCCCAGCAGGTGGCCGAGTTCCTGCACGACAACGAGAAAGTGGCCTGGGTACACTACTGCGGCCTGAAGGACGATGCCCACTATGCCCTCGGACAGAAGTACCTGCCCAACGGTTCCTGCGGTGTGATTGCCTTCGGACTGAAGGGTGACCGTGAGACCGCCATCAAGTGGATGGACTCCTTGGAGATGATCAACATCGTGACCCACGTGGCCGATGCCCGTACCTGCGTGCTGCATCCCGCCTCCCATACCCACCGCCAACTCTCCGATGAGCAGCTCCGTGAGGCTGGTGTAGCCCCCGACCTGATCCGTCTGAGTGTAGGTATCGAGGACGTGGAAGATATCCTGGATGACATCAAACAGGCACTGGCAAAGATCTGAAAAGCCGCCAGTTTTAACAAAATGTAACTATATATGAAAAATATTCGGTACTTTCCTTGGAAGGTACCGAATAATTTTTTAAATTTGCACCATCAAACATAACATATTGTAAACTTAAAACAAAACATCATTACTATGGAAGTGGAGAAGATTATGCAAGCTCTGGAACGGAAGCATCCGGGTGAGCAAGAGTTCTTACAGGCAGTAAGAGAGGTGCTGGAGTCGATCAAGGACGTCTACAACCAGCATCCGGAGTTTGAGAAGGCCAAGATCATCGAGCGCATCATTGAGCCCGAACGTATCATCACCTTCCGTGTGCCCTGGCTCGACGACAAGGGTGAGGTACAGGTGAACATTGGCTATCGTGTGCAGTTCAATAGCGCCATTGGCCCCTACAAGGGCGGCCTGAGGTTCCACTCGTCGGTAAACCTCTCTATCCTGAAGTTCCTCGGTTTCGAGCAGACCTTCAAGAACGCGCTGACCACACTGCCCATGGGTGGCGGTAAGGGTGGTTCTGATTTCTCCATCCGAGGCAAGAGCGACAACGAGGTGATGAAGTTCTGTCAGTCGTTCATGACAGAACTGTACAAGGTCATTGGTCCCGACATGGACGTACCTGCCGGCGATATCGGTGTGGGAGCCCGTGAGATCGGCTATCTCTTCGGACAGTACAAGCGCTTGACCAGCCAATTCCATGGTGCCACACTCACAGGCAAGGGCATGGAATGGGGCGGCAGCATCCTGCGCCCTGAGGCCACAGGCTTCGGAGCCCTATATTTCGTCCGTCACATGATGGAGACCCACGGTCTTGACATCAAGGGTAAGACCGTTGCCCTGTCAGGCTTCGGTAATGTGGCCTGGGGTGCCGCCAAGAAGGCCACCGAACTGGGTGCGAAAGTCATCACCATCTCTGGGCCCGACGGTTATATCTACGACCCTGCAGGTCTCGATGCCGAGAAGATCGAGTATATGCTCGAACTGCGTGCCTCAGGCAACGACGTGTGCCAGCCCTATGAGGAGGAGTTCGAGGGAGCCACCTTCTTCGCCAACAAGAAACCGTGGGAACAGAAGGCCGACATCTACCTGCCCTGTGCGACACAGAATGAGCTCAATGCCGACGATGCCGATATGATCCTGGCCAATAAGCCGCTCTGTGTGGCCGAGGTGTCCAACATGGGCTGTACGGCCGAAGCCGTCAATAAGTTCATTGCCGCAGGTCAGCTCTTTGCCCCGGGCAAGGCCGTCAATGCCGGTGGTGTGGCCACCAGTGGTCTGGAGATGACACAGAACTCCATGCGCATGTCGTGGACAGCCGAGGAGGTCGACCAGCGTCTGCACCAAATCATGACGGGTATCCATGCCCAGTGTGTGAAATATGGCCAGGAGCCCAGTGGCTACGTCAACTACGTGAAGGGTGCCAATGTCGCCGGCTTCATGAAGGTCGCCAAGGCCATGCTGGCGCAGGGCGTTGTATGAATTATAAACGACATATCGTTTTTATCGCCATTCTTTTAGGTTTTTCCGTTCTGGCACAAGTCCAGAACGGAAAGGCCTCTTACTATGCCAAGAAACTCACAGGACACCAGACGGCCAGCGGAGAGCGTCTTCATCATGACAGTCTCACCTGTGCCCACCGCACCTATCCCTTCGGCACCTTGCTGAAGGTGACCAACCCTGCCAACGGCAAGGAGGTCATTGTCCGTGTGACGGACCGGGGACCATACGTCAAGGGGCGCATTATCGACCTCTCAGTACGCGCAGCCCGTGAGCTCGGCATCCTTGCCCAGGGCATCGCACCGGTCACTGTAGAGCGCTACAATCCTACGATTGTCCCCTTCAAGCCCGAAGATATCATCGATCTGCCTGAATTCGATATCGGTACCAACGAAGGCTCCGACACCAAACCCATCTGGATGGAACTGAGAGACCAGTACAAAAAAAAGAACCAGCCATAGAGTATCCTCTGGCTGGTTCCTTTTTTACTTCATATCATTATTTCGTGCCGAAGTTCTCATCAAGGTCGTAGAGACGGTCATCACCGCTGTTGGTCTTGTCAAAGCCCGACTCTCCGGATCCACTCGACTCTGCGCGATGATTCACCCCGCGACTGCGTTGTGCCCTGGATTCCGCATACCGCTGACGAGCAGCCCGTGCGTCCGCATGCCGCTGGGCACGATACTCCTCATAACGCGCTTGCTCAGCCCTGTCTGCTGCAGATCCCACAGCAGCCCCCACGACAGCGCCCCCGGCCATACCAATCAGGGAACCAATATCACTGCCCCTCGGACCGCCGGTGATGCCACCAATAGCAGAGCCGATGACAGAACCGAACGACCCTCCCACGTAGGCTCCAGATCCAGCATATGTGCCACAGCTGCTCAGAAGTAGCATGATACCAACCGAAAACAATAATACCTTCTTCATAACCTTCACATTTTTGATTGTTCGACGGTGCAAAGGTAAGCATTCCCCGTCAATCTTCCAGCGGAATTTCCCCAAAACATCATAGGGAAAACCCTAAACTATCACTACTCCTTCGAGAAATGGAAGAACTTCGAGATGATACCTTTCATCCCGTTGTCCTGATTGTCAATAAACGCATCCAGCAGTCTGGTCGTCCCTGCCAGAGGCACCACGTCATAGTCTGCAATCGCCGCAGGGATCAGCGTACTGTGGCCTTGTCGCAACAGAATCTCATACCCCGTACTCCGCACACTGATCTTACAGCTGCCCTCAATACACATGGAGATGATAAAGCTGTCATACTTCCGCAAGTCACGGTGGAAAGGTTTCGAGATCTCCATCACGCGTACATCAAAATAAGGGGTGTCAATGATCTGGGTCGCCCTGTTGGTACTGTCGATATAGTCCGTACGATAGTTCTCTTCCACATGATAGTCCAGCGCCCGGGCAGCCAGTTCTGTATGCAGCTCACGAGGCTTCCCGTCCATGCCTGGACGGTTATAGTCATAGATACGATAGGTCACATCCGACGACTGTTGCACCTCAGCCAACAGGATCCCCCCGCAGATGGCATGCACCCGTCCTGCAGGCAGATAGAACACATCCCCTGCCTTTACGCTATGGTCGGCCAGTACCTCCACGATGCTGCCGTCAGCCACCCGCCGCTCATACTCCTCAGGCGAAATCTCCGTCTTAAACCCAGCGTACAGATGAGCCCCTTCGTCAGCCCTGATCACATACCACATCTCACTCTTACCCATCTTACCGTGCTCACGCTGCGCCATCTCGTCATTCGGATGCACCTGGATACTCAGATCCTGCTTCGCATCGATAAACTTCACCAGCAGCGGCAGCTTACCCTGATAGCGCTCGTTCACCGCCTTACCAAGTATCGCCTCTGGGTATTCTGCTATCACCGAGATCAGATCCCGGCCCTTAAACACCCCATTAGACACGATGCTCGTACTCGAAGGCACTGCACTCACCTCCCAACTCTCACCGATAGGCTCTGCCATCTGCGCAAGCCCCTTATAGGCACACAGACGCTCACCGCCCCACACCACCGAATGCATGTTCGGCCAAAACAACAACGGATACAGTTGCATATACTCTTATTCTTTTCTGTTCATCCACTCCTTGCGCTCCCTCTCCGACATCTTTTCGATGGCATAGCGCAACATCGTCCGAGGCATCTCGTGCGCATGCTGACGCAGGAACTCCCGAAGCAGATCCATCGACACCCGCTTTCCCATCTCACGCAACATCCAGCCCACAGCCTTTTGCATCAAGTCGTGGGGATGATGCAGATGAATCTCAGCATACCGAAGACACCATGACGGATCACCCTGCTGTGACGTCTTCCATGAGCAGACCATACTCATACGCTGCTTCCACAGGCAGGGACTGGCAGCGAGATCGTCCAACACCCGGATTTTATAGTCTTGGTCTCCCAGGTTGGTAGGTAACAGCAGCCAGTGCCCGAGAATCTTATGTACGGAGAGGTCTACGAGGTCCCAATTATTCGCCTGCTCAGCATATTGCAAGTACATCGTCACGATCTCATCACGCTGACTGATGGCATCAGCGTTGTTCTCCAGCCGTTTGGTGGCCAGTTTCTCGAACTTCGCTACAAGAATCAAAAAACCACAAAGCCTCACCTCATGCCATTTCGACATCAGTAGCTCTGGCACCTCCTCTAATGGGAAGCCCTGCCCTGCCGCCTTCACCACCTCTCGTGTCTGCGGTACTTTCAACCCCAGGAACTCATCACCATAGCCATACTCCCCTGGCGCGGTTTTAAAGAACCCCATCAGAATCTGCCGCTGCTGCTCATTCTGCAGCGACTCCATGTATGTGATGATTTCCCGAGCTCGCATAATTTTATGCAAAGATACGATTAAATGAGCAAAATACAAAATTAATCGAAATTTATTTTTATTTTCGAACCGAAAAAGCAGTGAGAGCCGATAAACACCCCATCGCGTGTCCCGCGTTACCAAAACGGAAGAAACCTCTTCTCTATCACCTTCCAGTCCACAATCTGCCAAAGCGCAGCAAGATGAGCCGCCCTCCGATTCTGGTAATCCAGGTAATAGGCATGCTCCCAGACATCAAAGGTCAACAGCGGCTTCAGTCCCTTCACCACCGGATTAGATGCCCCTTGCTCCTGCGTGATAACCAAAGAACCATTAGCATCAGCCGATAGCCATACCCAGCCAGAGCCAAACAGACCGACACCTTTAGCCTCAAACTCAGCCTTGAAAGCCTCCACACTACCCCACTGCTTCTCTATCTGTGCAGCAAGTGAACCCTCAGGACCTTGAACAGCCTCACCGGCAGGTTTAAACTGCGCAAAATACATCTCGTGATTCAGTATCTGTCCCGCATTGTTGAATAGCGGCCCTGCAGGAGCCTTTCGCACAATTTCCTCCAGCGTCTCTATATCTCCCGAGCTCCCCTCGCCCTTTGGAGAGAGGGCAGCGGGTGAGGTTAGTCCATTGAGATTATCAACATACGCCAGCAGATGTTTCCCATGATGGAAACCAATTGTCTCTTTACTAATCACCGGTTCCAATGCCTCCGGTGCATACGGCAATGCCATCAATTCATATTTCTTCATATCAATAGTTTTAGTTTGTTCTTACTCCTACCATCTTCCTTCTTACATCATACATCTTTAGGCCATCTTTGTGGTAGATACCCGTTCCCGATTCCTTCCTCGCCTGTCTTAGCGCCTCCTGCTGAACAAGCCCCGGTCCATGAGCCAGCGGAGCGTCCGCCAGAGGCGCCCCTTCTCACGGTGGCTCAACGCCCCCAGCTTGCACATCCAGTGCCAGAGCACAGTGCCCTGCGGATACCCCTCATCGTCGATGGCACCGCCATTCTGCTGGACCTTCATCAGCTTGTAGAAGACAAACGTCACCAGCACACTCAGCGCCAGTACCACATACGTCTGCACATCGATGGAGGCACCCAGCTGCCACGACACGAGCCATGCCAGCACCACCACCAGATTCAGTGTCAGGATCGAAGCCGCAGCACCCAGGTGCGAGAAACCCATGTCGATGAACAGATGGTGCATGTGCGTCTTGTCGGGCTTGAACGGTGAATTTCCTCGGAAAATACGCATGAACATCACACGCATCGTGTCGAACCAAGGGATACACACAATGGCCAAACTCAAGGCGATCAGCCCCACCCCGTCGGCCTCCAGAGTCACACAGCGGCTCTTCGACGACAGGGTGTAAAACACGAACAGCGTCATCAGCATACCCAGCATCAGTGTGCCGCCGTCGCCAATGAACATCTTCGAACGTATGCCAAACACATTATGCATGAAGAAGGGCAGCAGCGCACCCGCCACGATCATGGCCATGCTCACCATCACAGGGCTCCACACGCTCCAGAACAATAAGGCGAAACACACGCATGCTATCATGCCATAGCCACTCGAATAGCCATCGACGCCGTCGATCAGATTCATCACGTTGATCAGCCCGACCCCCACCACCACGCTCAGTGGGATAGCCACCCAGGGCTCTAACGCATGGATGCCCCACAGGCCGTGGAAGTCGTCAATGTAAATGCCCGTCTGCCACATGAACACCGATACCAGCACCAACTCCAGGAGGAAGCGGAAAGAGGCCGACAGCGACTTCATGTCATCCCACATGCCAAGCACCAACATGATCGACATGCCCGTCAGGCCCCACTGGACCAAGGGCTCGTCCATAAATGCCTGGAGCACCAGACCACCGCAGAGGATGCCCACGTAGACCACCAGTCCACCCATTACCGGGACAGGCATACGCTGCAGCTTTCGGGCGTTCGGGTTGTCCACGATGTCATGCGACTTGGCAAACCTCAGCACCCCCGGGTACACCAACGTCGACACCGCCATCGACACCACAAACACCAATATTGCAATTCCGAAATTACTCATCTCCATAAACTGTTATAACCTACTTCACAATCTTCTCTTCCCAACGCTTATACCCGGCATCGCCGACCTTCTGGCGCATACGGAACCTATAGTACGCCTTCTGCGCATGCTCCACCTTTGTCAGACCCTGCCGCAGGTAGAGCACATTAGCCCTACTCAACAGCGCGGCCGGTTTCCCTATCATCGGAGAGAAAGAGATGATCGGGTTGGTCACCATGTCGGCATAGTAGGCCGACAGCCCGAAAGCCACATACATGCCCACCATGTCATCATAATACAGATGGATTGTCTGTCCATCGTTCGCAGCCTCCTGCTGCATGATCAATTCTTTGTCCATTATCTTTTATTATTTAAATTCTGCCGCAAAGATACGATTAAACGTGTTCCGCGATACTAGATTCCTCCGTTATCAAAACTTCTCAATCCTATTTTGAGCAAGCTCAACCAGATGCATACGCAGCAACATCCGACCTACAGACTGGGAAGCAGTCTGATTCATGATTACTATGCTAAGGCACGAAGGGTTTTGAGGGCTGATGCGGCAGAGAACTTGACGTTCTGACCTGCATCGGCCTTGCCATCCTTGGTGCAGACAAACGAATAAGAATTGTTGCCGATGCTGATACTGGCCTTGCCGTCCTTAGACTGCATGAGGATAGTGCCATTATCATCAGGGAAGAGCACCCACTGCTGAAAGTCTGTGCTCTTGCCAGCCTTGATGAGACGCTGCATGTTCTGCAGAACTTTCTTTTCCATGGGCAGGGCCTGAGCACCATCCCAGCCAGCAGTAAGGGCAGCCAGCTCAGCTGTGCGGTTCCAGAGGCGCAAAGCATCACCAGTGAGATTCACATCATCGTGCTTGGTGAGGCTGCGAATATAGTTAATGGCCTTCATCAACATCTGGTCGCTGTCGGGGATATTCTGTATCTCCTGAGCCAGCATCATTCTTAAATCTATTGTCGTCATAGTCGTAATCTTTTTTTTCGGTGGCAAAGATACGATTAAATGAGCAAAATACAAAATTAATCGAAATTTATTTTTATTTTCGAACCGAAAAAGCAGTGAGAGCCATTATGCTTGCATATCTGGCCGAGTCGCGTTTGAGGTCGACGAAGTCAAGAAAGTATCTTCGAGTTTCATCTCAAAGTTACGCTTTTAATTTGAATTCTGCAAGCATTTATCAAAAAAACTCTCCCTGCGCCAGCCGATAAAAGGCCATGGCTCACCCTTAACAAGTGTACATGGTTCGACATCAGACAGTCCCGATTCCTTCCTCGCCTGTCGCGGCATATATCACTTAATGACTTTTATTCCTTACAGGATACTTTAATCCCTTAATTAAGAACGGATCAAAGAACCGTCCCCTGATCTTTACTGGCCCGCAAGCAGTGGCCCTCTGCCAAGATCCTGGGCATATCCGAGTTGGGACTCTTTTTTTACCTCAAAACCTCAGCAAAGCCGGCGTAAGGATGCTCACCTCATTCACAGCTTTCACTAGAGCTCCGGTTTCCTCCTTCACCGTGAGAATAAAATCTTGGTCAAAATACGAGGCGTCAAAAGGATCCAAAGGCTCTACTCCCGGAGTAGAGACAACAAGAAACATCTTGTTAAAAAGCGTGGCATCCAACTCCTGCCTTTCTTTAAGAATATAATTGCA
>Ga0247611_10004537_pt1 | contig 19176 bp, 11 predicted proteins | sample 177DNAGHGhighgp2_FD_192422 | JGI IMG/M metagenome (GOLD analysis project Ga0247611, IMG submission 192422) | Sheep rumen microbial communities from Palmerston North, Manawatu-Wanganui, New Zealand - 1770 DNA GHGhigh gp2 | ecosystem: Host-associated > Mammals > Digestive system > Stomach > Rumen... | reverse complement strand
GCATCGGAGTTTGTTTTTTAAGATATCAAACTGATAGATTCGCATGACTTTCAAAGAGGTACTAAATAAATTCCGCACGCAATCTTTTACCGAAAAGGAGAAGGGCACGAAGTTTGAGCGACTGATGAAACGCTGGCTTCTTACCGACCCCCGCTTCAATACGCTGACCCAAGTCTGGTTATGGGAGGAATTCCCCTGCAAAAATGACTTCGGTGGAACGGACACGGGCATCGATCTCGTGGCCAAGACTGAACTTGGTGACTACTGGGCCATACAGTGTAAGTGCTATGCGGAAGATGCTACTATTGATAAACCCGCTGTTGACTCGTTCCTCGCAACTTCCAGCCGCACGTTTAAGGACGAGTTGACATTCCAGACCACCCGTTTTTCAAACCGCATCTGGATTAGCACCACAAACAAGTGGGGACCAAATGCCGAAGAGGCAATCAAGAACCAGGATCCCCCTGTCAGCCGCATTTCCCTGGTCGATCTCAACACGTCGCCAGTCAACTGGGAACGCCTTTTCAAGGGCCTTGAGGGTGAAGATGCACTTGCTGAGGGTAAGAAGCCCTTCAAACACCAGTTGGAAGCCATCTCGAAAGCCAACGAATACTATAAAGACCACGATAGAGGTAAACTCATCATGGCATGTGGTACAGGTAAAACATACACTTCTCTCCTCATCACGCAGACCTTGCTTGAGAGTCATGGACTGGTGTTGTTCATGGTGCCGTCCATCGCCTTGCTTGGCCAGTCACTAAATGCCTGGTTCGCTGATGCTGATAAACCGATCAAGGCTGTATGTATCTGCTCGGACAGCAAAGCCAGCCGTCAGATGATCAACGCTGACATCGGTGGCGATTCTGCCGTTGACTTGGCTCTCCCCGCAAGTACCGATGCGAAATCCATTGCAAGGCAGCTCATGGCCTACCGCAAGCATGACGGCCTGGTAGTTGTATTCTCGACATATCAATCCATTGACGCTGTTTCTGCGGCTCAACGGAAAATCCTCGATATGACCGATGGTGAATATGGCATCTTCGATTTCATCGTCTGCGATGAGGCCCACCGCACTACCGGCGTGAAGCTCTCAAACGCTGCCGATGAAAGCAATTTCATCAAGATCCATTCCAACGATAACGTCAATGGCCGTAAGCGCCTTTACATGACAGCGACCCCCCGCCTGTATGGTGAGGGTGCCAGGGCAAAGGCGGCTCAGAACGATTACATCCTCTGTTCGATGGATGATGTGAACCTTTATGGCGAGGAATTCTATCGTGTGAACTTCTCCTATGCCGTCACCAACGGCCTTCTTACCGATTACAAGGTTCTCGTCCTCACTGTCAACGAAACCGATATTCCCGATAACATCCGTGCCGACATCAAGGATGGCCAGCACTCGGAGTTGAACTTCGATGATACAAGTAAACTCATCGGTGTGATCAGCGGCCTTTCCAAGATCGTCAAGGGCGACGGTGGCAAGACCTGGGCCAACGATCCCCGCATGATGCGCCGTGCTGTTGCCTTCTGTTCGGCCATCGGCAATGAGTCCAAGCCTGGCACCTCAAAGAACGTGGCCAGCCTCTTGCCTCGCATCACTGCCCAATATGAGGATTCCCTTACGCCTGAGCAACGCGCCCACACCGTCACCATCGCCGCCCGCCATGTGGACGGCTCCATGAATTCCTCGCAGCGAAACGCTGACCTCGCATGGCTCGCTGAGGAATCCGAGGATCCACGCGAATGCCGTGTCATCTGTAACGTCCGCTGCCTCTCCGAGGGCGTTGACGTTCCCTCGCTCGATGCGGTGCTCTTCCTTGCCCCGAGAAACTCGCAGGTCGATGTCGTGCAGTCCGTCGGTCGTGTCATGCGCAACTTCCGCAAAGGTGAAGTCGGCGAGAAGAAATACGGTTACATAATTATCCCGATTGTTGTCCCGCAGGACACATCAGCGGAAGCGGCCCTTAATGACAACGAGCGTTTCAAAGTCGTTTGGAACATCCTGAACGCACTCCGTTCGCACGATGACCGCTTCAATGCCATCGTTCAGAGCATCTCGCTCAATAAGAAGCGCCCCGATGTCATCACCATCGGCGGTGTTGGCTTCGGCAACGGTTCCCAGGACCATCAGGATCAACAGGATGCCCAGCAGATCAGTGATGCCGAAATCGCCAAGCAACTTGAAATCAAGTTCGGCGAACTGCAGAACGGTATCTATGCCAAGCTCGTCGAGAAGTGTGGCGATCGTCTCTATTGGGAGAACTGGTCAAAGCAGGTCGGCGTAATCGCACAGAAATTCATCGAACGCATCGCCCGACTCATCGAGGCAGGAAAGTACAAGACCGAGTTCGACAACTACCTCAAGGGCTTGCAGAAAAACCTCAATCCGTCTATCGACCGTGGCCAGGCTATCGAGATGCTGGCGCAGCACATGATCACACAGCCCATCTTCGATGCCTTGTTCAAGGAGTACAACTTCGTTGAGAACAACGCTGTCAGCCGCTCCATGCAGTCTATGATCGACCTGCTCAAGGAAGAAGCCTTTGAGAAGGACACGGAAGTCCTCACCAGCTTCTATGAATCCGTCCGTACAAATGTCGGCCAGATTGACAACCTGGAGGGCAAGCAGACCATCATCAAGAACATCTATGAGAAGTTCTTCAAGGGCGCATTCCCCAGGACTGTCGAGCAGCTCGGCATCGTCTATACTCCCGTCGAGTGCGTTGACTTCATTATCCGCTCTGTCGATAAGATACTCAAGGACGAGTTCAACTCCGCCTTGACAAATGAAAACGTCCATATTCTCGATCCATTCACAGGAACGGGCACTTTCATCACCCGTCTGCTCCAGTCAGGCCTGATCAAACCCGAGGACATGGAGCGCAAATACCTCCATGAGATCCATTGCAACGAGATTGTCCTGCTCGCTTATTACATCGCGGACGTGAACATCGAAAGTGTGTTCCACGAAATCACGCAGCGCAAGGAGTATCTCAATTACGACGGCATCTGCCTCACGGATACATTCCAGTTGGCAGAACCCGAACACAATACGCTGTTCACAGAGTATTTCCGTGAAAACGAGGAGATTCGTGACCGTCTCCGTGATATTCCTATCCGTGTCATCATTGGCAACCCGCCTTATTCAGTCGGCCAGAAATCTGCCAATGACAACGCTCAGAACCAGGATTATCCGGTTTTAGACCAACGCATCGCTGACACTTATGCTGCGGGCACTAACGCAACAAACAAGAATTCGCTTTATGATAGCTACATTAAAGCTTTCCGCTGGGCAAGCGACCGCATCCCAAAAGATGAAGGCGGCATTGTCGCTTTCATCAGCAATGCAGGCTGGCTTGATGGAAACGCCTTTGACGGTATGCGCCGATGCCTTGAGGAGGAATTCACCAGCATCTACGTGCTGAATTTGCGTGGTAACGCTCGCACAAGTGGAGAACAACGACGCAAAGAAAGAGACAATGTTTTTGGAGAGGGCACACGTACCCCCGTTTCAATCACTATCCTTGTCAAGAATCCTGCCAAGTCCGGCAAAGCCACCATCTATTATCACGACATCGGTGACTACCTTACTCGTGAAAAGAAACTTAAGATGGTACGAGATTTCCGCTCAATCGGTTCGAAGAAGCTCGTATGGCAGGTGATTGAACCAAACGATAAAGGCGATTGGATTAACCAACGTGATGGCATCTTCGACAACCTCATTCCTATAGGAGATAAGGACGATAAGAAAAACAAAGAAACGTTTTTCTTGCCGATATATGGTAGAGGAATTGGATCTTCTCGTGATGCTTGGGCTTATAATTTCTCAGTGGATCTGGTTAATCTGAATATGAAGAAATCAATAGCTTTCTTCAATTCACAATGTGATAAGTATGCCGATGTTTTGAAGACAAACCCACAGATGCGAGTTGAAGATTTTATTGATACTGACGCAACAAAAATAAGTTGGAGCCGTGCTTTCAGAAATGACCTTGCAAAGAATAAAAAGCAATCGTATTCCGATTGTACTGCAATCGCTCTTTATAGGCCATTTCAATACCAACATCTGTATTACGATAAAAGAGTCCTTAATGATGTTGGCCCGATTTTTTCTATGTTCCCGAATAAGGACGCAGAGAATCTTGTTATATGCACATCAAGCATTGGAGATAACAAACCCTTCTCTGTGCTAATTACAGATAAGATCCCGGATCTGCACTTGGTGGGAACTACCCAATGTTTCCCTCTGTACTACTACGAGGAAAACAAAAACAAGGTGCGCAACCTCTTCGAGCAGGATCAGCAGGACTATATCCGCAGAGACGGCATCACCGACTGGATCCTGAAAGAAGTCCGCTCACGTTACGGCGGCATCAAATCGATCACCAAAGAATCGATTTTCTACTATGTCTATGGACTGCTCCATAGCCAAGACTACCGTACACGTTTTGCGGACGACCTCAAAAAGTCCCTTCCCCGCATCCCCATCGTTGAACGTGTAGAGGACTTCATAGCCTTCGAGCGTGCTGGCCGCCGACTCGCCGAATTGCATCTCAATTACGATAAGTTTGATAAAGTCAAATTTGAAGATACCAGCCATATTCAAGTCAATTTAAAAGCTGATCCTCCAAAATCACTTGAAGAGGAATATGATTTGTTTGCTATTGATCGCAATTTCAAAATGCAGTTCTTGAAGGAACGTGATTCCAAAGGCAGACTGGTTGTGAATAAGTCAATAATATTGTTTAACCCCCGAATAACGATTAAACGTATTCCACTAAAAGCGTATGAGTATGTAGTAAATGGGAAAAGTGCCATTGAATGGATTATGGAGCGCTACCAATACTCTACTGATAACGCTTCACATATTCTGAACGATCCCAATGATTGGGCACGTGAACACAACCAGCCGCGCTATATCTACAATCTACTTCTTTCTGTGATTGAGCTTTCCTGCAATACAGTTTACGCTACATTTAAGCTTCCTCGTATATCATTTGAGCCAAAACTACGTCCACAAAAGACTATCTTCATTAACGATGATGATGGTGATGTGCCTCCGGTGGTTTTAGAAACAAATGAAGATATAAGCAAATTAAAAGATTTGGATTCGTCTAAATGTAGTATTTATATTTTAGATAATGGCATAAAGACAGAAATTACTGATTTATTGCATTCGTCATCCAAAACTATTAATTCAGATAATGATGAAAGTAAATCCGATAATGAAAAAATAGATCCCCAAAAATTATTTTGGAAACACCTTGTTGCTGAGTCTATCGATAGTAAGCGAAAAGCATATAACGATTTTCTACAAGAAGAAACACGGAAAGCGAAACAGTCAATATTTACTTCTGCATATGATACTCTCATCAAATTATTCTCCTTATCTGAAAAACCTAAAATTGAGGGTCTTTCAGACATTCAGAAGAAAGGACACTCTTCTCCAACTTATAAAAAAGAAATAAATTCTATTCTTAGGAAAAATGATGATCAAACTAGAGAAGAACTTGATAAACATGTAGATCTTCTTTTAAAGAATTATCAAGGCAAAAAACCTAAGAAAGAAAAAATAACTCAGATTTTTGATGTTACTCAATTATATTTCGACACATTTCATCCCGAGATGGTAGAGATTATTGAGGAGTATCCTGATACAGCAAAGATGTCTGCTTTAATTTCAACATATATTGTACCTTATGTGTCTGAAAAAGTCTCAGGTGTTGGAGTTTGGGTAACAACTTTATTAGTAACTCTCTATATATATATTATTGTGCTCAGATTCCTTCCACCCAAGCATAATCAAGAAGACGATGTATAATTATTAAAGCTTATATTTATGAATGAATTCTTTTGTCAATTGTTGGACTTTTTCACGAAGCCAGGTACATATGAATCTCTAGCAGCTAGTCTTATTGCTTCTCAGCTTTATGATCAGATTAAAGATTTTCGAGCAAAGAATTGTTTTGAAAGCGCATTTAATAATGCCGTAAAAGAATATAATAAAAATCATAGTGAAAATCTTGATATAGATTTTTCTGATTTCAATGATTCGATAGCTCAGATTAAAAATAAAGACTTTATTGATTGCCTCGCTGAACAATTGAGGAAATCTCCCCACAGTTATTTATATTTTCTTGAAAACAAGTTAAATGACATCAATCAGTCCAATGTCATTGATCCTATATTAAAACTGGATGAAAGGAATTGCGCCGAGTACAAAGACAAATTTGATTTCTTCGCAATTTATCCAGGATCAGATATTTCAATCTCAGATATTTTCATTGATCCGGAGTATAAGATAATTGAACTTAGCGAAAACGGCGATTATGCAGAAAAAGAAAGCAAATGTAGTTCTGGCTTTATTGATTCCTGTAAGAAAATTTTGAACGAAAGGCGATTATTGTTTATCTCTGGTCCTTATGGACATGGCAAAACATTTCTTTCTAAGTTACTTCTTTCTGAAATCGAAGATGGCATATCATTTTTTTTCTACGCATCTGATTTGCCTGAAAGTAATTCTGAGTTTAAAAAGACGTTTGATCCTAAAGCCATTAATTACTTTGTTACAAGATATGAAAAATTGTATATATTCATTGATTCCTTTGAGGACCTTCTTCTTGTGAATACCCTCAAAATTCAAGAACAGTTACTTGAAATACATAATGGTTTTTCTAATGTTTATTTTGTTATTAATTATAGGACATCGGAAGGTCTTAGACCATTTAAAGATATTTATGAAGATCTAAGGGTTTATTGGAACGTTGAGAAAGTAATAGAGTTGTGTTCTTTTACAGACTCAAAAACCGAGCAATGGATGAATTCATATTCAGCCATGATGGAAAATAAGCCCCGGAAGACCTCATTTACAATTTACGACATTAAGAAAGCAAACAAAAATATACAAAAATCATTTCATAATCCGTTGTTGTTACTTATAATGTCTCTTAACGAAGAAACGCCTGTTGATATCAATTCTCAAAATTGGTATAGTCATTTTGATAACTTTGTTGAAAAGACCGTTATGGGTAAATATAGTGAAGAGGGCAAATTTAATACCTTTCTTTGGCTAAGGGGAAAACAAAAAGAATATAAACAGTTCATTACTGAAGCAGCTCATATCATTCTTAAGAACAATAAAGTTCATTATGAACTTGAAAAGCTTACACAAGAAGATTATTTTCTTGACCAAAACGATACAAAGAAATCAATTTTTTGGGTTGAAGACAATGAAATTGATGATGCACTTAAAGAAATATTGAAAATTAATGAAAAAGACAAATCAAAAGAAATTGAAAGATACCTAAATTGTTATTTTTTTGAGTGTAGAATTAAAGGGAACAGTCGTTATTGGAAATTCCGTGATAATAATATACTCTTCTTTTTATGTGCTTCCAGAATATGTGATAAGCTCAAGAACGCATATGATACTTGTATTAAAACAGATGTTATTGATAATGAGAAAGCTGAATCTGAGGCAATTAATTTGTTATTGGTTAGCGCAAAAGACACCCCACTTCATCCGGTAATTATCGAGTTTCTGATAAATGAGATATCAGAATCTAAAAAGCATAAACCAAGCCAAATAATGAGTCTAATCAGGTTTCTTATTCAGAACGATAAAATACTACAAGTGCCTGATAAAAATACTTTTATTTTAGACTATCGTAAAATCAACAGTGATATTCTTTTTTTTATTCTATATATTCATTTCCATGAAGATTCATATATTGATAACTACGATAGCTTTATATTTAAACGTGTAACTCACTATTATTCGTTTATTAAAAATATTGATACTGATCTTGCGGCTGTCATAAGACGCTATTTTAAAAACGTGTCAATTATTGGTGTGCAATTCCGAGGAATTAATGTTAAGAAATATAATTGGACAAACTCAAAAATAACGAACGTCAAATTCCTTAGGTGTAAGATTGATGAATCTGTATTTACCAGGAATTTTTTCCGTTCTACATTGTTCAATTTATGTTACATAAAGAGTATTCTTTTTAAAGACTTTGGCGGTAGCCTAGAATTCAAATCCTCCGAACTGTACAGGACGGAATTTGTTATTCCTGATAACACTGTTTTCGAGTATCGTTCTGGTGCACCGACGTTAGTCTTTAATAATTGTATACTTGACAATGTTTCTATTAGCTCTGGTCCGGAATTCACACCAAATGTTTCATTGATTAATTGTGACGTTAGACAATTGCATTTGAAGTGTGACAGTATTAGGTTGCATATTGAAGATTCTTTTTTCGATGCTCCGATTGATTTAAATAAGACTAAAGTTACGATTTGCAACACATCGACAAAAAGCATTCTTAATAATAATATTCTATATAATAGCATTCACTATCCAACGCCTGAGGATAAACCTGTTATGAATGAAATCAAGAATAAGCTTTTTGTTAGAGATCAAGGCTCTGCTATATTAATAGAACCTTATAATACAAAGAACTAATTTGAATAATATAAAATAATAATTACTGAATAATAATGAATGGTAAAACAAAACAATACGGAATCGTCTATCTTTTGACAAACCCCGTCATGCCAGGGCTTGTCAAAATCGGTATGACCACCCAGCAAGACATAGATAAGCGAATGAAGGAACTGTACACCACAGGTGTTCCGGTCCCTTTTGAATGCCAATTCGCTTGCCGGGTGAAGAACAGCGACTGCGCCAAAATTGAAAAAGCCCTCCACACTGCATTTGCCCCCGACAGGGTAAATGCCAACCGGGAGTTTTTCAAAATCAAGGTGGAACAGGCAAAAGCCATCCTCGAACTCTTCCATCATGAGGATTTCACCGACGAGTTCAAAGACGAGATAGAGGAAGACCTCACACAAGAGGACAAGGACGCGGTGAAGAAAGCCAAACCACGCCGCCCGTCCCTCAACTTCCACGAAATGGGGTTGCAAGAGGGCGACACTCTAGTTTTCGTTGAGGATCCCTCTATAACCGCCGAGATCATCAGTGCCAAAAAAGTGCGGTGCGGAGCTGAAGATGAGATTTCACTCACGGCCCTCACCTCCAAACTCCGCAACCTGAGTTATGCCTGCCAGCCCACTCCCTGGTGGACATATAACGGCCGAAACCTTTCCGAAATCTACGACGAAACTTATCCCTTCGAAGAAGAATAAATTATGAAGAAGTGCGTTTTAATATTAGCAGTGCTTATCTGCACCATGTTCCTTTCCGCTCAAGCTGAGCACCTCAAATTCATGGGCATTCCACTGACAGGAACTATAACCCAATTCCAGCAAAAGCTTGCAGCAAAGGGCATTACCTATAATAAAAGAATAAGCCAGGCTGCGCCATTAGGAACTAGGTGTTTCAATGGTGAGTTTTTTGGTTCAAGGGCCTATTTTGTTGTTTGGTATGATACAGATACAAAAATTGTTTATGGAGCAAGAGCAGTACTTAATTTTGACAATCAATCTGAAAGAGATGATAAATATGAAGAGATGAAGCCGATGCTCATCCAAAAATATGCAGAAGATGAGCTGCAAGAGAACACAAAAGATGGCCTAGAAGCGCTTCAGATTACAGTGACTGACGAAGAAGGAAATGAATGTTTAGGATATATCAACTTGTACCGAACCGAAGAAGATTATGGAGACATTTATCATCTTCACGTTCAGTACCTTGATCATGCAAATTTTAATGAGAACCAAAAAAGTCTGATGAACGATCTATAGACCCTTTAATTCGATAGCATACAAATATAATTGACTATATTATGGATAAAAAAGAGAAACAAAAGTTATCATAATAAAGTAATCATTTTTGGCACGATTCTTGCACAACACTTTTTAACAATTAACATAAACTTATAAAACACAGATATGGTCTTAACAATCGCACTTTGCTCAGCAATCGTCATCGTTTTCGCTGTTTTCTGGTTCCTGATTAGGAAATGGGAAAACGATTTGAATGAAGTCTTGCTTCAGCACAAACGAATTATCGAGTATTTTCCCTCGATCATCTCAACTCTCGGTGTGCTCGGAACATTCTTCGGCATCACCATCGGTTTGATTGGGTTTGACACAGCTGACCTCAATGCCAGCATCCCTAAACTTCTTGAAGGACTTAAAACGGCATTCTTCACTTCGTTGTTGGGTATGCTTGGCTCAATCGTTCTCTCATCACGGGTAAACCGGCTGTTTGATAAAAGCGTGGTTTCCGATTCTGAGACTGCTGCCGCGCGCATCGTCAGTGCCGTAGAGTTAATGAGCCGTGTCAATAATGAGGGCATAGGTGAAATTAAAGGTCTCATTGACAGTTATTGTGACTCTTTTGATCAACAGACTGAGAACCAAAAAGTTTTTCATCGCACTGTCGGCAACAACTTTGATATCATCAAGCAGAATGACACTTCCCTCGCTACGGTTATAGAAAAACTGGCCAATGAATTAACCGGTTTCTCAGGTAAAGTGGATTCGCTCAACAATTCTATCGGAACATTGATTGATCTCCAGCGTAGCCAGGAAACCGCTGTCGCTAACATCAAGGGCAGCACCGACAGCATTGTGCAATCACTTGGCAATGTTGAAGAACAAAACGATACTCAAAAGGCTGCTCTCGTTTCTATTGCAGCTCAGACTGTCGCCATCAGTAAGATAGGTGATGACGTATCTGAAATCCTTGACATCAATGGTGCCATCAACAGCACCCAAGGCGAGATAGCTACTGAAGTCAAGACCTTCGGCGAAAGGCTTCATGCGGAAGTCATCGAGATTGAGGATGGCATGGAAAAAACCAACAAACTTCTTGCTGAGAAGTTTGATGAGTTCTCTGAACTTCTCAAAAAGAGCAACACTGAAGCCCTGGTTGAAGTCATGAAGAAAGTGACTGAAGAATTCCAGAAGCAGATGGACGCTCTTATAAGTAAGCTCATCCAAGAGAACTTCGACCAGCTTAATAAAAGTGTTGAGCGTCTTAATACATGGCAGCAGGAAAATAAGGAAATGATTACATCGCTGACCAGACAATATAAAGAAATGGCCACCAACTTTGAAGCCACTTCAACTTCTCTTACCAAAGTCAAGGATGACACGCAATTACTCGTCAGTGACGGCGGCAAGCTTCGTCAGCTTATAGACTCGCTGAATAAAGTTATCATCGAAGACGAGAAGTTCATCAAGCTCACGACCGACCTTCAATCAACAGCACAACTCTCCAAGCACAATATGGAAGTCTTTGATAAGGCCACGAATGATCTTAACAATTGGGTTCGCAAACAGCGTGACTTTGTTGATGGTGTCCAGGTGCTGCTCGCCAAACTTGAGGAAATCAGCAAAATCAAAGACTATAACGAGCAATTCTGGCAGGGTACAAAGAAGCAGATGGAAGAAGGCGTTGGTATCATTAAGAGGGGCACTGACACGCTCAACAACCAGCTCACAGAAATCGACCGCCGCTTCTACGCCCGACTCAGCACGACCCTTGCTGAGCTTGATGCTTGTATCACTTCTCTGGTTCAACAAAAACGATAATCCGTCATGGCAAAGCATAACGTCTGGATGTCGGTTTCCGACCTGATGACAGGTCTGATGGTGATCTTCCTTTTCATCGCCGTTGCGTACATGAGCAAGGTCGATGAAAACCAGACCGTCCTCAAGGACTTTGTCGAAACGAAACATCAGCTACATAATAAACTCGTCAACGAATTCAAAGGAGACACAGCCAAATGGAAAATGTCCATTGACGGTGACCTTTCCATGAAATTCAATAATCCGAGTGTGCTCTTTGCGCAGGGTTCATACCAGCTCACCGACGAGTTTAAGCAGATACTTGACGAGTTCCTTCCTAAGTATTTCAATATCCTGCTGAACGACAGTCTGCGTTCGCATATTCAGGAAATACGTATCGAGGGCCACACTGATGACCTTGCAGCATATAGTTTTGACCCTGATCCGTATATAAGCAATATCATCCTGTCCCAGCAGAGATCATTGAGCGTGATGAGATACTTTCTGGCTTCTGACACTTATCGCAGTTACAACCCGCAGCAACAGGCTTTATTACGCTATTGGTTTACAGTCAATGGGCTTTCATATGGAAAACCTCTTGACGCGAATGGCAATCTCATTAATCCGATAGAGAACCCTAAGGCCGAAATGGATAGGGACAAGTCCCGCCGAGTCGAGTTCCGTATTGTTACATCAGATAAGGACGTATTGGAGAACTTTGTCAACAAAAACCTGTCAAAAGACGATGGCAAAAAAGATTCAAAATAACGACAATCGTCCCGAGCCCATTTATGGCTTTCATCTGTTGAGGGAAGCCCTTACAAAAATGGGATACATCGTTGAGGAAGGTAATCCATACAAGCCGATACAGATCAAGGACGTTGACATCAATGAACTCCAGAAGATGGAGTTCACCGATGAAGGCATTTTTGTCATTGATGAGACGGACGGCAAGAGACATCAGGTGTTTCTCTATAAACGGCGTTATCATCTGGAAAAGTACGGTAAGCCACGCTTCCATATCCGTAAATGCATAACCATCCGTGAGTTCATGGAATCTGGAAGCTTGAGGACCGAATATCGCCGTGCCAATACCGAACCCGTGAGAGTGATCGATTGGGATAACGGTGACGATGATGTAGATGTGGATGAATTGCCCTTGTGCAAGAACTGTTTAGCTGAAATCGTTGAGACCCTTGGAAATAATCCAGATATTTCCAAAGATACCACATCCGCTGAATTCGTAGAGCTTCTCAAGCAGATGAATTCCGTCGATGAGGAAGTCCCTGAAGTGGTCGATGTCGATATTAGGGGATATACAAGGGATTGGGAGGAAATAAGCTACAATTATCGTAAGGAGAAAAACTTTACTTGTGAGAAATGCGGCATCGAGATTCCTCTGGATCTCCAATTCTTACATACGCATCACAAGAACGGTAACAAAACGGACAATCGCAAGGAAAACCTGCAGTGCCTGTGCATCCGTTGTCATGCTAACATAGACGACAAGCACCGAGAAAACTTTTCTTGGGGTCAGCGAAGGGTTATGCTTGAAGTTTTCAATCGTTTACATCCAGGTGACGAACTGCCCTATTAGATATTGAAACAAGATTATTAACATTTTATATTTCATTTAGATATGGGAAATCAAGACCTTATAAAAACCGGAGAAGAAATCAAAGTGTTTATTCACTCGATTCCTTCTTACATAAAAGACAAAAGTTTAAATAATTATGATGCAAGAAATAATCTTATAATATATAATATTTGGAAAGAGCAAGTATTGGAGTTAGTAGGGAAGAAAGCTCCTACTAAATTTCGTGATTTTCAAACACTTTTCTCTAACGTTGAGAGAGACTACAATATCTTCTCATTTTCGCAAATCATCGGTAAACTGTATGTTATCCTGAACAACATAGAACAATCAGATGATATTAGCGGCATCCCCATCACCGATGGTAATAAAGGCAAGCTCAAGATAACGAAATCATCGGATGATAAAGGTGAAGAAATCGATGTTGAAGGTTTAACGGATGGGCATATACATATCTATAACCAGCAATTTCAACATCAGGCTGTCAATATAGATGTTTTTGTACAATCAATCAAGAGCGAGCTTTCAGATGAACAGATTAAACAACTTACAGAAATAATTAAAAGTAATGCGGATAGTAAATCTAAAAAGAAATCTATCTTTGATAAGCTCTTATCTTTTGGATCAGACGTTGCTGCAAAAATTCTTGCTGAATTGATTACAAAACCGGAGATTTTCGGTGTGCTTTTTCCTGGTTCATAACCATTGATATCACCCGTTTTATATGCTTTTCACTGAAGAAATCATAAGTCGAAGGCTTAACCTTATCGTACAGGACGATTTCGACTGGCTCCAGTTGTTTGATAGCCGCGAACACAGCAACGAGTTACAGATTGTCCTCAACGAGGGCAATATGGATTTCTTCTATCCGAACTGGAAAACAGATTACGACCCAGCTAATCTGCCCGGCACCCTTGACGAACTGGTGGCCCACAGATTTGAAACTATCCGCATCGCAATTTCCGACGGCGTTTCTTTCAATGATGGTCAAGGCGAATATGAAGTCACGGCTTTTGGCATTGCTTTCCCCTCGGAAGATGAAGAAGATAAGTTTGACATTCCCGCCGAAGGCACGGTACTCGCCAAGTTGTTTTACGAAGTTTCACTTGATCTGCGCATCTCATGAATGGAGGCACCCAGTAGAGAACAGCTAAAGGCGCTTGTAAACTCGCTTGGCGAGTTGCAAAGCCGCATCCTGAAGAAGATCGGGCCACCTGCCTTCTTCCTGCGGGGGCAGGCGGCCAGCGTCGAGCCCCTCAAGACACCCATCTTCGTCTTGTGGGAGTTCCTAGGCTACGGCGGCTTCCCGCAGAATAGAGTGCAGCGCCAATGGCTCTCCTCGTTCAAGACATCGCCGCCCGAGTACCTCTCTGAGTGCATTACCCAGATCAAGAACGGTGATATCCCCATCGATGACCTCACACTGCGCCATCAACTCATCGACTTTTACTCTGACATGATAACAATATTCGAACAGTAGTCGAACAACAAAAGTACGAAGACCAACACAAAAAATCGTAAGATTATGGAACTGAAATACGAAGGGAGAAAATTTATCGGAGTTATAAAATTCTTTGATGCGGTAAAGGGCTTCGGCTTTATCGCATCGAACTGTTGTGGAATGCCTGACCAAACAGTTTACAAGCAGGATTTCTACATAGATACGTCTTCGTTCCCTGATGGCAAGCATATAAGGGAAGGTGGAATTGTCGTATTCCAGATTGAACAGCAAAGTCGAAGCAGAGTTAAAGCCGTCAATGTTCGCATTGTTTCAAAAACAGATGAAGATAAAGAACTGTTCCTCCAGTACTACGATGACTATGAAGAAGTGGAACTCAAGGAAGGAACGGTCAACGTCTTTAGACATTTTCGCAAGAACCATTCAACGCAAAGGATATTGGAAATTGTGGCACAACGCGTAGAAAATGGGGACTTGCGAAGTATAGATCGGACAGTCAAGCTCGTCAGTTCGTTAATTGGTCATTTCGAAACGAGAAGTGTAAATGGTGCCACGCAGTATGTTTTTGACTATGATATTGATAATCATAAGCAATGGGTGAAATTCTTTAAGTGCTTAACCAAAGAAGAGATTCTTGAGTTATTCAAAAAGTATCCCACTATTGCAAAATTCGTAAAAGACGAAACCGTCATTACTGCATGGATCGCAGGATACAAGGAAAAAGAGTTGGAGCTCTCAACCTTATTAATGCTGAAATCCTGTTTGGAGCATTTGCCTAAGAGAAAGGGCACAACCCTTCAAAAACTCATCAATAAGAACGTGGATCGACTGGTCAAGGAATTAATTGACAAATACCAAAAGCGAGTTACTTTTAATGAATCTGAAATTACAAATATTACAAAGCAATTTAACGCATTGACAGGTGAAGACTATGAATTCTTGCTGATAAAATGCAAAGATACCTGTAAAATTAATGAGTTGCGCAGTGCTTTGAATCAACTAAAGTCCACTAGTCGATGTGGGTCAGACGAAATCAAGGTAGCTCAGTGTTATCACAACTTGTCTGATGAAGGACAAGAGACGACTACTCCAGAGATTAAAGAAGCTATAAAAGAGAAGATTTCTTCATTAGGGGATAATGGATATGTCTTTGAAATCTTAGAGATTCTCAAGGTTTTCAGTTTCTTAGGTGAGGACTTTACCCGGCCATACTATGAGGCTTATCAAGAACAGGCCAATGAGTCTTTGCTTAAAACTATTGAAGGTGACCGGGTTAATGATGTCAAACAGATTGAAGGATTCATCAATCTGTATCAAGAATATTTTGAGGAGAACTGCTCTGATGAACTCATAGCAGCAGCAAAGCAACAGTTGCTTTCAGCTACATCTCTTTACTCACTGAATGAGATGTACAAAATAAATTTCTGGACAGATAAATGCAACGTCAGTTTCCTTACCAAAGAAGAAATCGTTGAACGAGTCAAAGAAGTCATCAGTGACTGGTCTATCCGAGAGGTTAACGATTTCATCAATTCTGAAAGAGACGTGTTTGAGAAAGAGGACACTCTTGATATAAGCGTGATTAACCGTGCATTTGACTTAATAGGTAATAAGTCTTTGTCGAGGTCTTTCGGCTTGCCACCATTTAATAGTTTATTTGATTCGATTCAAGACTTATCCTCCATAAATGATTCTTCAGAAATACCCGCTGACCCTGACGTTATGGAGAAAAACTGCTCATTCCTTAAGGCTCTTGGTCAATTAAAAGGAGACGATCAAACTGAACAAAGATGGTCGAATTACATCCAATCATGTGATTATCAAGAAAAACTTGCTCTGTTCAGAAATGGTGTGATTTCTGGTTCACCTCAAGACGTGGCAGATGAAATCATAAATGGTCTTACTGTTAACGACTTTATAGATGCTGAAAGTAAACTGCCTGCTTGGCTCCTGAAAAATATTGGTTGTAGAGGGTACAAACGCCCAAGACTCATAAATGAAGAACAGGAAAAGGTGCTCAAATCTTCAAACGGATTGTTTGAGGTTGTTGAGAAGCGAGTTCTTTCTATAGAGCTAACACCTAATAACTATTCTTTGGTCATCTTTTTGCTAGAGTTAGTTCGCCTGAAGCTTCCCGAACACCCAGAGTACTATAAGAGAAAAGATTGGGAAAAGGATCTAAAGAACTTTATCAATCGTTTGATATTCAGGAGCTCAGATAACCCACGGATGAAAACCATCCTTTGGGCCGTTTTCTTCCAGTCCGCAGCCTCGCTTAAAACCTTGACCGAAATCTTCTCTGACTTACCACCATACATTCAAATCAATGCGGTAAAGAAACTGTTCCAGTTGATTGATCAAGGGAAACTAAACCTCAATGCCGAAAGCATGTACAAACTCGTTGGCGGTGGTGTGAAACCATTGTGTTTCCCTTTGGATATCACCTTTACTTACTTGAAATTAAGGTCCGAAAAACCGAATGCTACGCTCACCAATAACATCATGTTAGGACTGTTGGAGGGGCGTGACGATCACAAAGAATGGGAAAAAATTTCGTATCTGTTGCATCAATGTAATGGAAGGATTTATGTCCAGGATGGTGATAAAACAGAGCAACTTCGAAAATATTACAACGGTACAGTAAAAGTTACATCAAATGGTATTGATGTCTATATCCCCGAAACGATGTGTGACATTGACGGGAATTCCCAAGAGTACAATAATAAGTATTTCAAAGCCATTCAAGAGTATGTGAAGATTAACTTTGGCATTAACCCGATTAACGCAAGGGAAGCATCAAAAGCCTATAAGTTCCACTTCAACAAAGACCAGCAAATAGAAGTATTCAATATGGCCTGGGTTTTCAATCTTTGCTACAGAGACAGGTATGAACGGGCAGTAGAATATAACGTACGCAAGGATGAATATCATCAATTTTGTGAGGCTCGACATGCTCTCAAACTTGATAATGAGTTTGGAGAGCCATTTTACTGGTGCAGAGGATATCCATGCTTCCGTACCCCAGTTCGATTCATGATGAACAGCGAATGGGAAAACTATACCATCCTTGACTTTATGAGGATATTAAACATCCCTGTAGATTATGTATCTAGCAAAGGAGTAACCAGGTTTGGGCACTATATAATACTCAGTTCTTTCATGCTATCGTTCAAGAAGTTCTATAACCATCTTGAATGTAGGTCATGTAAGAAACTGATGAAGCCCAATGATATGTCAAACTTCGCCACTCGTGCCGTCACTGAGTTTTCGTGTGCAAACGAGGAGTGCGAGAATTTTGGAAAGGTGGTATATCTCAACCATTGCTTTAACAGGAAGAACTGCAATGCAACCATTGACAGCCGAGACTCGAAGCAATGCCCCAATGGCCAATACATCTGTCCTGAATGTGGCGCTTGCTGCTCGACGCAAAACTTCGCTAACCGATTGTCAAATCTGAGACTTACAGGTGGCGCAATCTCTCCATGGTTGGAAAACTTCGTTAACAGCGACCTTGGCCATTGGGAGAAAAACGAGTTTTATTGCTACAAATGTGGCAATAAATTAGTCGATGGCAAATGTCCAGATTGTGGAACTACATATTAAACAAAACATCAGCACTATGGCAAATCAAGTCAAAACGCCCTTGTGGCTGGATCTGAGAAAGGAATACATAGACGACAACTTCGAGAAGTTGCGCGGCTACCTGTGTGACTGCTCCACAAGCGCGGCCAAGAAGGATTCGTTCTATGACACAACCATCGAGCTGCTGCGGGCCCGTGTGGAGGACTTGATTGCCTCCATTGCATCCCGCCCCATCTACAACGAGGACGATGACCGCAAGAGCACCACGTTCAACGCCACGCTGCTGGCCACATACCTGCTCGTGGACGGTGGCCACGACCTGGCACTGCCCGCTTACGTCGCATTCATGGGCGAGTTGAGACTGCTCAACCCACGCTTCTCCGAAGCCATCATAACGGCGGCCACCGAGCGACTGCGCTACGAAAAAGTCACCGCCTACGGCTTCAACTGGAAGAACCTCGATAAGATCGGCACCGAACTTTTCGCCTATAATGCGGCGAAACTCGTCAAGTTCGACGTGCCCAGGAAAAAGCCCCTCATCTTCACGAAATTCGGCACTGCCTACATTTCTGCAGACGGCCTTTTCCTGACCCACGAGTCGGCCACTGGAGCCAAGAAACTCTTCAAGAGCGGCGCCAACTCACTGGAAACGGGCATCGGGATCACGCTCAGGAGCATCTCATCCGAGAAACTCAAGCAGAGCTACGAGAACCAGATGCCGAAGGTCGAGGAGTTCATCAAGGACTTCATCCGCCAGCAGGACAAGGTGCAGAACAAGGAATCCGCACCAACGGCAGCGCTGAAACGCTACTACGATAACGACGAAGCCGTGGTGCGAGTCACTAATGTCGATTACAAGGGCGGCACCATCTATGTCGAGACGACCGATCCCCGCTATCACAAGCTCTCGGGCCCGATAGTCTTTGAGAAGGTCAGCCTGGTCTATTACTACACCGACACGCTCTACGAGTTCTTCTGTGCCGGCGACTATCTCAAAGCCACCATCAGCAACGCCGAACAGCCGACCTTCAACATCGAGAAGCAGCTGATTGAGTTCTTT
>Ga0247611_10004536_pt1 | contig 19181 bp, 23 predicted proteins | sample 177DNAGHGhighgp2_FD_192422 | JGI IMG/M metagenome (GOLD analysis project Ga0247611, IMG submission 192422) | Sheep rumen microbial communities from Palmerston North, Manawatu-Wanganui, New Zealand - 1770 DNA GHGhigh gp2 | ecosystem: Host-associated > Mammals > Digestive system > Stomach > Rumen... | reverse complement strand
CACCCGACGCGGTGTTTGAGGGACTGCTGGACTACATCATCGGCTATCTGAACCCGTCGCTCACTCCCGAACCGATTGAGGGCTGGAAGTTCAAGCCCAAGGACACACCGACATTCCACGAAATGATGCAGACCGTGTTCCGCATCTATTCGGAAGAGATACCACGGCGAAGATGGTACGACCCGTTTGGCGACCTCTATATGGCGATACATGCCGGAGGCGGCGGCAAGGGTCAGTTCTTCACACCTCCAAGCGTGGCGCAATGTGTGGCCGACGTGAACATAGCGGGATGGGACGAGCCGACAGGACAGCCCACCCCGTTCGGACACCGCATCACCATAGCCGACTGCGCAGCGGGTAGCGGGCGAATGCCGTTGGCTGGCTATTGCTCCATACTGCACAAGATGCAGCACGATTGGGGCTACACACCGCAGCAGGCAGAAGCCCGACGGCCTTACATCTCGTGCGAGGACTTGGACTACAACTGCGTGAAGATGGCGGCTATCAATATGGCCGTGCATGGGTGCTTTGGCGAGGCTATCTGCCACGATTCACTCTGCGAGCCCGACAAGGTGCGGCTGGGTTACATCGTCAACGAAAGCATGTGGCCGTTCCCCACCAACGTGCCAAGCATCCGCAAGGAAATGGACCCGATGCGGTTTGTCGCCACTCGCCTTTGGGCTATGCGTGGCAGTGCCGACCGCAAGACAATAGACAACGAACAACCCACCGACCGCAAAAATTCTACGGAAGTTCTACCCCTCGGCGGTGGGGAACAGAGTCAGGAAAGTGGCGTTTCAGACTTCACGCCTGAAACACCTCTTTCCGACCCTGTTCAAGTAAAAGAACAGAAAAAACCGATTCAATTATCATTATTTTAAGGAACTATGGAAGGAATTATTCACATTGTGGCCATCTATCCAAGAGAGTTATGGATTGAAGGCAAAGACGTAAAGAGAATGTGCAAGTTCCCACCAAGGAACGAGTGGAACGGCACATTGATGAAGATATACTACGAGGACGGGCACGAAGAAGATGTTAGCGATCCGGTCGTGGTTGAGATCATCGGGCAGAAGCCTAAAGGCGTGGAAGTCGAAACCGAAACACCACCGCCACCTGCTGCCGACTACGAGAACGACAAGATAATGGTGTTGTATGAGGAACTTGACCGAATCGAAACGGAAGAGCGCGAACGGCAAAAGAAGGAACATCCCAACTGGCGAAGCGTCCAAAAGGCTGGCAGTGCCTGCCGATTCATCAACGTGGCGAAATCTGCCGACATCGAGACCGTCGGGCAGCTCTTAGACTTTGGTCGTTCTAACTTCGAGAAGCTGAGACATATGGGCAGGAAATGCGCTGACTTGGTGACTCAGGGATTGACAAACCTCTACGGCATAGATAAATGGTAACAATCAGCAAGACCCCACAATCGGCCAACCTCCGCGAGTATTGCGGATGGACGGGCAACACTGAGGACGACATCGTGACCACCGGCACCATCTACCACGACACCGCATCGAAAGGCTACAACAAAGCAGGCAAGCGCGTGTTCAAGGACTGCTATCGTGCCGAGATAACCATCAGCGGACAGCGATACCGCCACCGCTCGAAAGACCGCGAGGACTGCGTGCAATGGCTGAAGGCTGTGCGCACGGGCAAGATTAAGCCTACGGACAACAAGGCCGACTGGTGGCGCATGGAACAGCGCAAGGATGACAACGTGAGGATAGACGAAATCATCGTCAGTGCTGCCGAGGAAGCCGTGCTGCTCTACGACTATCATCAGACGGGCGACCTCACGGCCATCAACGACTATCTGGTGAAACGGCTATTGCCCCACATGGTGTACTATTGCGCCCACACCCTCCACTTCGGGCAAGACCGCACCATCACGGCATCCCGACAGGCAGCAGCCCTATTGCTCACCCGCATCACCGCAGGCAAGCCCGTGATGAACTTCACCGCCACCTGTAAGCGTATGCTCCGAGTGAACAAGCGCCACGGCAACTTCTTCTACTATGAAAATGCCCCCGAGCAGGTGAAGGTCCTTGTCAACGGCATGAACCTCGATGGGCTGGCAGAAGTGTGGAAGGTAACAAAGGACAGGCGAATCTGAGTGAAAGTAAACCCACGCCCGCTTTTTGCGGTATAATTGCCGACGTGCTGGCGGCATAGTGCCCAGCACAAAACAATCATCCATCAATAGATTCATACAGACATGAAAGAATTGAAGATGAAGGACATCGTGTTAGGGCATTACACGAATGTCTATGAGACTGAAATGGACGGCGTGACCGTCCGAGTTTTTAAACCAAAGACGATGGGCAAGCTGCCCTCCTACGCCATGCAGAGCGAACTGGATTGGCGTGTGAGAGATGCGAAGAACTGGGAACTTACAGAGCGCGGGTGTCGCAAGGTGCAGTGGTGGTTAGGCAACCCCGACTATGGCGTATGGGACGCGCAGATTGTCAGGCGTTTCAACCCAAGAACGATGACGCTCGACTTCTACTTCGCATCCATCATCATCCGACCGTACTCTCGTCAGGCATATGACTGGTATCGTGAGCACTCGTGTGTTGGCAATCCCGTGGCCCGCCTTGCCCTGATGTGGGACAGCCGCAACTTTGACCGCAACGGCGGCTACGACACGTCCTACGGTGCCTACCAGAACCAGGACGAGGTGAACGGGTATTTATACTCAGGCAAGCAGGTTGCGCCGTATGACTGCATCACTGACCCGAAGTTTGACCCGTGCCCGTTGCCTGACGATTTCGACAACGGCGACTTCGACGATGACACCGACCGCCGCTGCGTGAAGTTTAAGGCCACTGACGAGGAGATTATCTACAACGCCGTCATGGGCAAGGACGAAGCGAAGCGAGACGGCGGCACTGAACTGATGCACGACTGCGCAAAAGTTTTCTGCGACTTCCGCAAGCTGCGACCAGAGGTTACAGAGATGCACTTCTACACCGACCAACTGTTAGACACAAGCAATGAGGAATGAGACATTTTTTTAAATTCACATTGTTGCTGTATTTGATGACTGCGTGCTCCACCCCCGAAGTCGTTCATGTGGTGGAGCACCATCATGACACCGTGACCGTCACCGGGTGGCAGCGCGACAGCATCTACGTCCACGACAGCGTGATGGTGACCCACTGGGGCGACACCGTCTACGTCGACCGCTGGCACACCATGTGGCGTGAGCGCATCATTCGCGACAGCATCCGCGTGGCCACGCACGACAGCATTCCCGCGCCCTACCCCGTCACCGTGACGAAACAGGTGCCCGCACCGCTCAGCTGGTGGCAGCGCATCCGTATCTATGTCGGCGGAGTTGTCATCGTCGGTGGCGTCATTGTCATCCTCCTTGGGTGGCTCACAGGAACGCTACGAAGGAAACTGAGAAAATGAGAAACCCCAGCCGTGAGGCTGTTAGCGAACCCGTGAGGGCAAGCAATGAAAACAATCAACATGGTTAATAGGATTTTTGACCGAGGAGGGCTTCTTTTAGGTTTTTATTCGCCCTCCTCGGGTTTTTCTCGGCCTTTTTAGTTAATTATTGCAAATATGGAATAAATAATTGCCAAAAATATTGTATATATGGAATAAAAGTATTATCTTTGCATCGTAAAACTTAAACAATAAACATCCTAAGAACACCGGCGGCAACGGGTAACAGCGGCAGAAAAAATGAAAAAGCAAATCCTCGAAAAGAACCTTTCAATGGTAGCAGGCGTTTCAGTTGAAATCACCTTTGCACGCACAAACCTTGTAACCTTCGCATGGGAAGGCAACCACCAGTCAGCATTCGACAAGCTCCAGGCTTATTTCAAGGGCATCCTCTTTGATTACGAATACGACGAAGAATGTGACTACTCAGTCTGCTGCATGAGCATCTAAACAACCAACGGGAGGGACAACCCTCCCACCTTATAACCAATCAAATAACAATTTAAAACATATAGGAACTATGAAGACCTTGCAAGAAATGAGAGAGATAGTTGAGCGCGGAGAAGCTAAGCTCTTAACCATCGAAGCAGCACGCGAGTTGAAGGGCAAGAAGATTCAGACCATCTACTTCGGCTACGAACATCAGGACGGCACAGACGAATTTATGGTTGGCGACCTGGTAAGTGAGTGGGAATACTACCGTAATCTGAAAGAAGATTGCTACCCAGATGAGAAAGGCCATCAAAACCGCACTGAATATTGGGCATCGTTCATGACTCCTCATCAGATTAAGCGCAGCAAAGAACAACTTGAACTACTTGATGCTGAGACTGGATGCCCAACATTTATTCGTTACACGCCGGATGATGACTTTGAGAACGACCACGTTATGTGGTGCTCAGATGTTGACAGAGGGGTGTTGTACATAATGGCCGAGTAATCATGAGAACTTTATGCTACAGCGTAAGGCTGGAGAGCCTTGTCCGCATCAGTGACAAGGCTTTCAAGGCTACCGCCTTCGACGGCTCCTGCGACATCATACCTGCCAGTCAGGTGTTCGGACGTGACTATGAGGTGATGAAGAGCGATGCCTATTGGATCAGCGCGTGGATTCTCGGCAAGAAGAGCATCCAGTACAGCGGCAAGAAGCAGGCATGGTTCGACGAGAATGGTCACCAACTGCCGACATACACCATCGATCGGCACACACCGGAGAAGCGCGAGGCAGTAAAGAGTAACGAGATAAACGACTTGAAACGATGAACACCCTCACACAACAGCAGCAAGCAGCCATCGAGCACCTGAACGAGTGGCGCGTGGGTGCGCTGTTCATGGAGCCGGGCACGGGCAAGACGCGGGCGGCAATGACGCTCATCAACTCGACACCCGCCACGGACTGCTTCTGGGTTGGTCCACTGCGCACCTTCCCAGCCGTGCAAGCGGAAATGGCGAAGTGGGGCGGCATGAAGATGCCCACATCGTGCTGGGGCGTGGAGTCGATAGGTCAGAGCGACCGCATCTACATGAACCTTGTGAACGAGGTGGAGCAGTCGCGGGTGCCGTTCATCATCGTGGACGAGAGCCTGAAGATAAAGAACGCCGACGCGAAGCGCACACGCCGACTGCTGGAACTGAGCAAGCGGGCTGAGTGGAAACTGGTGCTGAACGGTACGCCCGTCTCGAAGAACCTGCTCGACATGTGGCCGCAGATGGAGTTCCTGTCGCCAAAGATTCTCGGCATGAGCCTGACGGAGTTCAAGAACACCTTCTGCAAGTGGACGAAGGTGACGAAGCGCATCGGCGCACGGTCATACTCGAAGGAGTTCATTACGGGCATGGAGAATGTGGACTACTTGCACTCGCTCATCCGTCACTACGTCTATGAGTGCGACCTGCGGCTACAGATAACGCAGAAGTGGCACACCGTCCCCTACTGCATCACGCCGGAGAGCCGCGAGGCGTACACCGCCATCAAGGAAGACTACCTGAGCGACGAGACGCTGGAATGGAAGAACAACAACATCTTCCTCGCCATGACCACCGCCATGCAGATGGCCTACGCCACCGACGAGCTGAAGATGGAGGCACTCCGACGGCTGATGAGCGACCTGCCCGAAGAGCAGACCATCATCTTCTGTCGCTATGTGAAGAGCCAGGAGACTTGCCGCAAGGCATTCCCACGGTGCGCCGTGCTGTCGATGCAGAAGGAGAGCCTGGGGTTGAACCTACAGCAGTACAGCCGCATGGTGTTCTTCGACAAGGTGTGGGACTACGCGCTCATTCTGCAAGCCTCGCGCCGCACCTTCCGCACAGGACAGGAGCAGGACTGCCACTACTACGAGCTGACGGGCAACGTGGGACTGGAGCACATGATAGACCATAACATCAAGAAGAAGGTGAGCATGAGCGAGTATCTGAAGAAAGTGACCAAGGAGGAACTGATGAAGGAGTTATAACTATGGCAAATAATAGAATGTATTTGCGCTGCAAAGGATGTGGCGAAGAGATGATGCTCGGAAAGACGACGGGCAACGGATGGCACAACGTGAAGTCATTCGAGGAGAAAGGTCGAGAGCTGGAAGAGTTCATCGGCAAGCACGGCCATTGCTGCGAAGGGCTATCCGAAGAAACGTGCGGAGGCGTGAACCCCTACGATGACTTCCACTTTGAGCCGTTTGAACTAACCTACGAGAGCCAGGAGGACTGTGGAAAAAGAAAATCATTGCAACAAATAGAAAAGGAGCATGAAGCGGTATCTCGACAAGAATGTATATGACGCAGCGGTGGAGCGGTACGACTACATCTACACCCACTTCGAGCGCGTCTGTATCTCGTTCAGCAACGGCAAGGACAGCGGCGTGCTGCTCAACCTCGCCATCGAAGCGGCACGGCGGCACGGTAAGCTGCCGGTGAATGTGCTCTACATTGACATGGAGGCGCAATATGCCAGGGCGATAGAGTTCACGCACAGGATGTTCAGCCGTGAGGAGGTGACAGGCTGGTGGGTGTGCCTGCCCATCCACCTGCGCAATGCCGTCAGTCAGGTGAAGCCCTACTGGGTGTGCTGGGATAAGGAAGCCCGCGACGCATGGGTAAGGGAATACCCGGAGAACCCGCACGTCGTGACCGATGAGAGTTACTTCCCGTTCTTCCGTCACGGCATGGAGTTCGAGGAGTTTGTGCCGGAGTTCGCCCGCTGGTTCAGTCAAGGCAAGAAGACCGCCACCTGCGTAGGCATACGCAGCGACGAGAGCCTGAACCGCTACCGCACCATCGCCAGCACATCGAAGGTGACACTCGACGGACTGCCCTGGACAACGAAGCTGTTCCCAAAGGAGCCGGACACGGAGATATACAACTGCTACCCCATCTACGACTGGCGCACGGAGGACATCTGGCGAGCCAACGGTAAGCGCGGGTGGGACTACAACCACATCTACGACATCATGTACATGGCAGGTGTGAGCATCTACAAGCAGCGGCTCTGCCAGCCCTACGGCGACGATCAGCGGCAAGGGCTCTACCTCTTCAAGATACTGGAGCCCGAGACGTGGGCAAAGGTGGTGAACCGTGTGGAGGGTGCCAACTTCGGCAACCGATACACCGAGACCGACAGCACCACGCTGGGCAACTTCAAGGTGAACCTGCCCGAAGGTCACACCTACGAGAGTTATGCCAAGTTCCTGCTCCAGACGATGCCGCCATATCTTGCCGAGCACTACCAGCAGAAGATTGACCGCTTCCTGGCATGGTGGGAGAAGGAGGGCGTGAGTTGCATCCCAGACTATGCCGACATCAAGGACGAGGCACGGAAGAAGGTGCCGTCGTGGCGGCGTATCTGCAAAGTGCTGCTGAAGAACGACTACTGGTGCAAGGGCCTATCGTTCTCGCAGACCAAGAAAGAGTTGGAGAAGCAAGTGGCCATGATAACCCGATACAACGAAGAACTATGATACAGGAATTATTAAAAGACATCCCATTCGATGAGAAAGTGAAGGTATTTAACACCATCACGCAGGAACTCTACGACTGGCTGGGCGTGAACCACCCATCGCTCAACGTGCAACTGGTGCCTGCCAATCAGGTGCAGGGCAACGACTACAACCCGAACCACGTAGCACCGCCTGAAATGAAACTTCTGAAACTCTCTATCAAGAAAGACGGCGTGACTATGCCCGTCGTGGTGTGCGACACACCCGAAGACAAGCAGCACCCCTACACGGTGGTTGACGGCTTCCACCGCACCACGGTCATTCAGACTGACAAGCAGGTGAACCAGTCGCTGCACGGCTACGTGCCCGTGAGCCGACTGAACAAGTCGATAGAAGACCGCATCACCGCCACCGTGCGTCACAACATGGCACGCGGCACGCACCAGGTGGAACTCTCAGCAAAACTGATTGTCCTGCTGAAGAAGCACAACTGGACCAATGCCCGTATCGGCATGGAGCTGGGCATGGATGCCGACGAGGTGTTGCGCCTGAAACAGATAACAGGGCTTGCCGAAGCCTTCAAGGACGAGGAGTTCTCGAAGTCGTGGGAGCCGGTATATGAAGATGAACCAACAAAAGAAGAACTATGATCAAGAACGAGCAAGAAAGGCAGCGCATAGGCACCGCCATCGCTAATCTGCGCAAACATGTAGAATGGACAGACGAAATGGGCATTCATCGCACGGGCATGACGCAGATGGAACTGGCACGGCGCGCGGGCATCAGGCAGAGCAACCTGTCGAGGATAGAGTGTGGTGCATACGCCGCCACCATAGACATATTAGCCACCATCATTGACGCGATGGGGTATGAGATAGATTTTGTAACCAAACAATAAAAACTGAAATCCTATTTACCGAAAGACCATTCGGAGAATAACGATATAACGAACCTCAAAAAACATCAAAGAACTATGAAGAAGGTATTTTTTATTTTTGCGCTCATGCTGGCAACGATGGCAGCAGGCGCACAAGACATTGAATTGACCCCAGACGGGGCCTATGAGAAGAAGGATGTGGTGACTGTTGACTCGGTGAGTGCAGCCGTGCTCTACGACCGGGCCATGATGGCCCTCACGGACTGGACGGGTCCAGACGGCAAGGCAAAGGCTGGCATCGACTACCAGAACCAGGAGACGCACACCGTGATATACAAGGGAACGTTCTCACTGGGATTCAAGAACACATTCCTGGGCGACGGCTGGCACCGCTACGCCAACTTCACGCTGAAGGTGAGGTGCAAGGATGGTCGTGCTCAGGTGACGGTGACGGTCGGGACGATGACCGGCATCTACAACCGCGGCAACATTGAGCGGTCGTGGACGATTGCCGAGATAAAAGAAGCCGTCAATAAGAGCAAGGGTGCCAAGCGCGAGCGAGGCGAGATGCTTCTGACAGACATCGTGGAGACGGCCGACGGTATCATGACCGCGATGGGCTCGAAACTGAAGGCCGCAGACAGTGGCGACCATGATGACTTCTGACAGTTGCGGGTAAACCGCAACGCACCGACAGCGGGCGAGGGGGAGCGTTCCCCTTCGCCCGCTTTTTTTGTGCGGTAAACCCGTGGCGGCATTTCGCATGAAAGGAAAAGAAATACGCGAAATGGCAATACATTGGCAAGTGAAATTCCGCTCACTCAGGGCCGATACGCTCTACACGGTGAACATCTATGACGACGGCTACACGGACGACCCCGTGCAGCTGACGGGTGCCGCCCAGCCGTTTGTCACCCAGGAGGATGACGACGATGACTGGTTTACGCCCATCAGGACACAGTCTGGTTATCTCCGCATTGTCGACACGGGCAAGGACAATGCAGGTAACGCCTTCGACTGGCGCGACCTAATACCCGCCACCGACACATCGAGGCCTGTGACGCTGACCGACGCTGACAACGAGGTGATGTGGAAGGGATTCATCCAGGCGCAGAACTTTGGCAGCCGCACCTTTGAGATGCCGCAGGAAAGGGAGTATCCCTTACAGTGCCCACTATCCATACTGAGTTGCAAGATGGTGAGTGCCGCGCCTGGTGCGTTCAGGAATTTCGCCTACCTGCTGAAATCCATCACCAACACCATACCCGCCGACTGTCAGCCTGAGAGCATCGTCATACAGGGCGGCAGCGATGCCCAGCAATGGCTGCTGAAGATGACCGACTGGCAGAACATGACCACACTGAACGAGACTACCCTCGAAGGTCGTTTCAACATGTTTGAACTGCTTGAGAAGGTCTGCCGCTATTGGGGATGGACGGCACGCACACATGGCAGCGATTTGTTTCTTGTTTGCCCCGATGACATGGACGAGCAGTCGTTCCTCACGCTTACACCTGAACAATTGGCGACAATGGCCGCAGGCGACTCCGCAGGCACGGTGACGAGTGGATTCTCGTCAGTTGTGTTCGGCAACGACATCTTTGCATCAGTCAACCAAAACGACTACCAGTTGCGCGGCTACAACAAGGCCGTGGTGCACCCAGACATCAACCGCGCCGACGAGTACGTCGACCCGTTCACCACCGAACTGGAACGCAAGATGGACTCCCACACATGGAATGATGGCTACTCCGATTGGAACGTCCATGCGCACTATACGCCCGACGAGTCGGATACATACACGGCCTACATATATGCACATGCCTTCAGCGGCCTTGCATCGTTCAACTTTGCGGTAGCCACGACGAATAATGAGAACGAGGACATAGGCAACGTCATCCGCTTTAAAAAAACGTACACCGGTAACAACTTTGTAATTATTCAGACCAATTTCGACCACGACTACAGCAACGGATTCTTCCGCATCTACGGCACAACCTACCGTGATGGAGTAAAGTGGGAAGACCGCACGGGAGGTTTCTACATGGGCAACTGTGACATGTGGGCGCGTTTTGGCATAGGCAGCAAATACACCGATGCACTATGGTGGGACGGCGAGAAGTGGGTGAACAGCATGACGGAGTTCCGCATCACCATCGGCAACATCAACGACCTGATGTATTCGCGTTACTGGCCAGACATGGCAATATCCAACGCTAAGAACACAAGCGTCATCAACACCCCTTCAGCCTTGCATGGCAGAATCTTCTTCTACCTACTCGGCAGCAACTACCCGTCCATGCCCACCTTCAACAACGAGAAGACATTCGACATCCAGGGCTTCAGGCTTCAGTTTGAGAAGAACAGCACCGTCACGAAGTCGAGCATGCCCAACTCGGGCTACGTCATTGTCAAGGACTTAGAGATAGATGAGGACTACAAGTATGAGGCAGGACAGCAGAATACGCTGGCAAAAGAGTATAGCGTTGACACGGTGTTCGCCACCTCAGGCATCATGCACCCAGCGTATGGCGTGCTACTGAATCAGAACGGCACGCCGTTCACCGGCTACGACTACGGCAGCACGGGTACGCTCGTGGCTCCCGAGCAGCACCTTGCCAACCGCATCATCACCTATTGGAACAACTCACGGCGAAAGATGGAGCTGGAACTTCTCGCCGACAGGATAGACTTCACGCCCAGGATGAAGGGCGTGTTCTTGGGCACCACTGTCTACCCTGCAATCATCAGCCACGACTGGCGCGAGGACGTTATCAACGTGGTGCTCATGGATTGTGACACACAAATATAACTTATATACAAATGGAAACACCTTTTGACACTATCATCAGTATTGTGACGCTGCTGTTTGGCGGCGGCGGCATCGGAGCGCTACTCGGGTGGCGCTGGCAGAAGAGGAAGGCCAAGGCCGAAGCCAAGCAGGCCGAAGCTGAAGCCGAGAAGGCGAAGTTTGAGGCGACCCAGGCCAACACGCAGCTCATCAAGGACATCCAGTCGAGCTACCAGCAGCTGGCCAGCGACCTGAAGGCGAATCTTGACACACAGCAGGAGTACAACGACGAGCAAAAGCAGTACATCAGCGAGCTGAAGCAAGACCGGCAGCACCTGCGCGAGGAGCGCGACGAGCTGCGTGGCCGCATTGACAAGCTGGAGTCAACGCAGCGCGACCTTCAGTTTGAGGTAGCCCGCAACTCACGGATGGTGGCCTTCATGCGCCCTTTCCTATGTGGGCGCGAGGGTTGCGCCATACGCACGCCCGTGCCCATATCGGCCACAGGGGAGATTGAAAAACAGGAACCAAAGGACATAGAACCATACGACGACAAAGACTGAAAGCACCATGAGCATGACCATATACAAACAAGGCTCGCGCGGCGAGCTGGTGAAGCAGATTCAGAGGGCGTTGAAACTCTACCCCGACGGCATCTATGGACCGATGACTGCGGAGTGCGTGCGCGAGTTCCAGGCCGCACACGGTCTGAAGGTAGACGGCATGGTTGGCCCGGCCACGCTGGCCCGCCTGCTGCCCCCAGTAGTGGCCACGGTGCTGAAGCTGAAGAAGAGCCGACGCACCATCACCGAAATCATCATTCACTGCAGCGCCACGCCCGAGGGCAAGGACTATACCGTTGACGACATCACCCGATGGCACAAGCAGCGTGGTTTCACAACCATTGGCTATCATTACGTCGTATACCGCGACGGCAGCATCCACGACGGACGCGACGTGGACGTGGCAGGTGCTCACTGCACTGGCCACAACAGCCACAGCATCGGCGTCTGCTACGTGGGCGGATGCGCTTCCGACGGCAAGACACCGAAGGACACGCGCACCGAAGCGCAGAAGGCCTCCATGCTGTGCCTGCTCATTGACTTGAAGAAGCTGTACCCAGGGGCTAAGATACACGGGCACCGTGACTTTGCGGAAAAGGCGTGTCCCTGCTTCGATGCGACAAGGGAATACATGAGAATATAGTAGTTGTTGTAACATCTTTTTTGATTAGTTTTTTTTATTACTTTTTTCTTCATTTTTTAAGTCCAAGCGTGGGACAATGGGTGGCAGCGGCCACCCTTTTTTGTTTTTGGTAAACCTATCCGGCCAAAATGAGGGATAAGTATGAAAACAAAAGTCGAAATCAACCAACAACTGCTCGATAACCAGCGCGAGGCACTGAGGGCGTGCATGACCGTCGATTCGGAGATGGGCAAGCGATTGCGCGAGGCCATTTTCAACGAACTGAAGGCAGCGCGTAACAAGATTGTCGAGTCCATCCGCTTTGACAACGGCGACCCGCGCGGCACGGCACATGCCGTGAAGAGATACATTGCAGGAAAATATCTCGGCGGCGTGGTCAGTATTGCCGACTACGGCTCACGTAAGACGGGCGGCACGAACTCCTACGAGGCTCCGCGCACGCTTCGGCCAGGGCAGCGTGGCGGCAACCGCATGGCGCGAGGTGCAAGGACAGCGCAGATTCTTGGCTATGCTCCACAGGACAGGGCGTTCATACTGAATTTCGTCGACCAAGGCACACGGGTTCGTTACTCTGGTCACGGGCGCAACGGGAAAACGGAAGCTGCCTATGTGAAGTTTGTGGAGAAGCATGGTGGCACCGGGCGGCGAGGAGCCATCGCACCGCGTAACTTCTTCAAGACCCTTGGCGAACCGGCTATGGAGACCGCCATCAAGAACCTTGGGCAGATGGTTGAGGAGGAGTTTGAGAAACTTTTAAAGCAGTAACCTATGGCAGGAACAAGCGTTTTAAAACTAAAAGTTGACGGCAACGAATATGATGCCGAGCTAAAGAAAGCACAGAATGGTCTGCAGGCGTTAGAGAAGTCGCTGAGAGATGCGGGCAAGTCTTTCAGCGACGTAGACGGAAAAGTGCTTGAATACACCAAGGCACTTGGCAAGATGGACACAGTGAGCACTTCGACAAAAGGCAGGATAAATGAAATGTCTAAGGCTTTTGTCGAGTTGTCGATGCAATATAAGAAGCTGTCTGACAATGAGAAAAACAGCCCATTCGGCGTTGCGCTTGCCAAGTCACTTGAAGAGCTCAGAACAAGGGTTGTCGATAGCAAGCGAGATTTACATGACGTTGAATCTCAGCTCGGAAATGTAGGTACTGAAGGCAAGGAAACTGGCGGTGTGCTTGATACGCTCGCCAGCAGGTTCACGCTTAATATCGACGCATTGAAATTGTTTGAATATGGATTAAGTTCAGTCAACAGTGCCTTAGCCGTCGCAAAAGACGCATTTTTTAAAAACGAGGAAAACCTTGACGAATGGGGCAGGACGGTCAAAAGCTGCGAGAGCCTTTATAGCGGTTTCCTCGTATCGCTAAACACGGGCGACATTGGCGGTTATCTGAGCAATATCGACGACATTGTAAATGCAGCAAGAGCAGCCTATGATGCGTTGGACGAATTGAGCACTTTCAACGCTTTCAACCAAGTAAACAGAACAAAAGCGCAAGCATCGTTCCAAGATGCTGTGAACGCCTTCCGTTCAAACCCATCAGAGCAAAACAGGGTGATGCTTAATGCCAAATTCTCTTCTTACCGCGAGAACTTGGCGACACGCAAAGAGATAGAGCGAGCAGCCTACGAGGCGGAAATTGCTCGCGTAGCTGCTGAGCGTGGCATCAGCGCGAAAGACTTGCAAGACGCTCTGAGCGGCAGTTGGGGCAATTACAAAAACCTGAAGGCGTTGCAACCTTCAAAAAAGGTGACGGAAGCCAATGGATTCAGCGGTATTTACGGTGGCGGTGCAATGCTGTTCGGTAATTCATCATCAACAAGATTTGTCCCTGCGAATGATGCTGAAAGGTTGGGCCAGGCATTGCGGCAGCTGAATGACACCGAATTGCAATACTTGCAAAGCCTCGGTGCCGCTGCCAATTCTACTGGTATTGAAATAACAAACATTGAAAAGCAGATGCTTCGTGTCACAAGAACAGGAAGCGGCGGCGGCGGTGGAGGTAGCAAAACTGGCGGCGGAGGGGGGCGTGTCTCTAAAGCTGTTGCAGAAATGTTTCCCGTTGGCAGCATCGCCGCGCTCAACAATGAAATGCAAGAGTTGCGCAAAGAGCAAAGCCTTGTAACAAACTCGGATGACTGGACGGAATATCAGCGGAAAATCTTTGGGGTAAAAGAAGAAATCAAGGCTCTAAGGGGCGAAATAACCCCCAGAGACCTTGGGGCCATCAGCCTTATGGGACTTGGAACGGACAAAGTAGCGGCATCGCAAGAGAGCTTCAGGAAACAAAAGCTGGACGTAAAACCCGTCGAGAAGACCGAGGTTAAGTTGACCGAGCAGATGGGGCAGATGGTGGGTGGCATCAATAGCATGGTTAGTGGCATTGAGGGGCTTGGCATTGAGTTGCCGAAGGGCTTAAGGATGTTATTGGAGGTATGCAGAGCGTCATCAGCATTATGTCGGGTATCTCTTCCATTCTTGTAGCCATAGAAGCCATCAGCACCGCCGACACAATCATTCCCTTCCACACCGGTGGCGTGGTGCGTGCAGCCCGTGGCTATCGCGTTCCTGGCAACTACGGCTATGATGCTGTGCCCGCAATCCTCACCAGCGGCGAGACGGTGCTGACGCGTGCACAGGCGGGGAACCTTGCCAGCCAGTTAGCAGAGCGCAACAGCGGCATGGTGATACAACCCTACGTGGAGGGAGAGAAGATATTCCTTGGCATGAACAACACCAGCAAGCGCATGGGCAAGGGTGAGATTGTCACCACGTCGATGCTGCGCCAATACGGACTTTTAAACTAACAAAATCATGGCAATTATACACGGCAGGAATCTTATAGTGAAATGGAACGGCACCGCCATTGCAGGGGCACGTTCCTGCGAGCTGAATGTACAAAGCGACAAAATAGAAGTAAGCTCGCCAAACCAAGGCGTGTGGCGCGATTATATAGCAGGGCGTAAGGGATGGACAGTCACCTGCGGCCAGCTTGTCACCGAAGTGGAAAACAATATTGATATGGTTGGCGAGCGCGTGACGCTGCGCTTCGGCACGCGCGACAACAACGACTACGTGGAAGGCGAGGCACTCGTCGAATCTTGGAAAGCCACGGGCAACATCGGAAGCCTGACACAGGGCAGCTTCTCGTTCCAAGGATGCGGGCCGCTGGAGTGAGTAAACCCTGAACAGCAAAACAGGCAATAAGAAAAGAAAGAACTATGGAATTGTTCGGATTTAACTTTTTTCGCAAGCGTGAAGTGCCGGCCCCTACGGGGACGCTGACCACCACCGACCCCGCCGCGCCGGAGAACCAGACGCAGCCGAAGGGCGGCAACTGGGCGGCTAATGTAGTGAGCCCTCACGGCATGTCGTCGCTCATGGTGCCCGCGTGGCATCGTGGCGTGAGCCTTATCATGCAGACGATGGGGCAGATGGAAGTGGAGTACCAGCGCAAGGACATGGATGGCGGCAACTACGTGGAGAGCCTTTACGGCGACAACGGCAAGCTGAACTACCTGCTTCAGGTGCGGCCCAACCCCTATATGTCGGCCTCGCAGTTGCAGGAACAAATTGAGTTCCGCAAAATCTACTTCGGCAACGCCTACGTCTATCTGGAGCGCGACATGGCCGGAGGGTGGCCCCGTGCGCTGTGGCTTTGTCAGGCAGGAGTCATCAACACGGGGACAGACACATACACCATACAATACACACCCAAGCCGGGTGTGCCGGTGGTGAAGACGGTGCCGATGGAGGACGTGCTGCACTTCCGCAACACGTTCCTCACGCCCGACCTGCTCTACGGCATCCCGACGCTGCAGTTCGCCATGCGGTCGCTCCAGATTTCGGCCACGGGCGACGAGCAGACCCTTCAGGACATGGCGAAGGGTGGCCGCTACAAGGTGCTGCTCCAGGAGAAGGAGGCGGCACCCGTCGGCACCCGTGGACGTGCCAACGCTAACCAGCTGAAGGATATTACGCGGCGGTTCCGCGAGGACTGGTCAGCCAACGACGTGCTGCTGCTTGACAATGTGGCTAATGCGACGCTGCTCAGTCAGACCTCCCAGCAGTTGCAACTCTTGGAGAGCCGTGGCTTTGAGGTGAAGAGCCTGGCACGTCTGTTAGGCATCCCCCTGGTGATGATGATGGAAGGCGACGGTGGCTCTTACAAGATGCCTGAACTGGCCACGCAGGAGTTCATGCTGCGCACCATCCAGCCGCGCATCCGTGAGCATGAAGATGAAATGAACAGCAAGCTCCTCAGCGTGGGCGACTTCGGCAAACGTCGCATTCATATCTGCGAGAAAGCCTTGCGCCGTCTTGACCCGATGCAACAGGCCAACCTCGACAAGTCAAGGCTGGAAACGGGAGCCATGACCATCAACGAGATTCGCCAGCAGTACGACCAGCCCGCCGTGGAGAACGGCGACGAGCCGATGGCCAGCGCGAACATGATGACGCTGAAAGCTCTCATCGCCAAGAGCGAGGGCGCAACGGAGCTGAAGCCGGGTAACTATACCGTGAGCGACCCTGCGGGAAAACCGCAGAGCACAGCGGCCAACGGAGAGGAGGGCGCATAGATGGGCTACAGCAGCGGAATGTTGGATAAGAAAGTCGGCATCTGGTCGGTTGACCGCAATGCCGACGGCCAGACGGGCGTGAGAGGCACGGGCGGCGTGAAGTACGTTTGCAACGGCTGTGTGTGGGGCAGCGTGAAGTGGAACAAGGGGCAGCGGGCTATGATGGAGGGCGCATTGGAAAGCTACGACGTTGTGATGATTCGCATGAGGTGGAGCGACAGCCGCTCCCGCAACCTCGACAAGGACTGCCGACTGACCGCCGAAGGAAAGACCTATCAGATACTACAGCTTCAGGATGACCGCCGCGAGAACATCGTGCAGATCATCGCACAAGAAACCAACGAACAATTAGGGAAGGAATAATGACAGCAGAAGAACTTTATCAGCAATTCCTCAGCCGCTATGAAGCGGCCATCAACAGCGGCGACATGACCCGACTGGGCGAAATGGTGCAGCGCGTCATGCGCTGGCTTGTCGCCTACGAGCCTGACATTGCAGCACAGGCCATCGCCATCCTTGACGGCGAGGAAAGTCAAGAATGTCGCAACTACCTGAGCGGCCACGAGGCCAGCGAGATTGTGCGTCAGATGGAACCACAACCGCAATGGTCGCTCCGTCAGGTGCTCGATATGCTGGGAAATGCAGGCTACGCCACCGACGAGCCGCCGTACTTCAACAACTATGCCCTCGCTACCACCATGTGCATGATCCTCTCTGACAGCGGGCAGACGCTTCAGCGCATCATAGGCTCACCATCGCACCCCGCCACCAACGAGGAACTGCTGGCCTCCGTCTATCAGCTCGCCATTGACAAGCTGAAAGACAAGGACGGCAAATTCAATATCCGCAAATATTTTGGGCTATGAAGAAAAAACAGACCATCGCCATTGTGCATTACAACACGCCAGAATTGACAGAGGCGTGCATTATGAGCCTCCGAAAGACCGGGTGCCAGTGGCCCGTCGTGGTGTTCGACAATAGCGACGAACTGCCGTTCAAGAAGCGCATGGCGGGCGTGAAGCGTATCGACAACACCAAAGGCCAGCTCATCGACTTCGACGAATTGCTGGCTTCATTCCCCGCAAAGTGCTGGGACATAGCCAAGCTGAGCAACTACGGTTCACTGAAGCACATCGCCAGCGTGCAGAAGTTGTGGGAGCTGCTGCCCGACGGCTTCATCCTCATGGAAAGTGACATCTTGCTCCGGCAAGACCCAAGCCCACTGTGGCAAGAGGAATATGCCAGCGTGGGCCGCATACAGTGGCACCAGAAGGGCAACCAGTTCGACATTCCGCGTATGCTCCCGTTCCTGTGCTACATCAACGTGCCGCTGCTGACGGCCAACGGAGCGTGCTATTACGACCCGAAGCGGTGCTGGGCAGTTGCAGGCGCAACCCGGAACGTGCGCGGAAACTGGTACGACACCGGCGCGGCCATGTTGGAAGACATCATGCGGACAAAGCCACAGCTGGTCGCCCGCAACATCATCCGCCTTGACGACTACTATGTTCACTACCAGGGCGGCTCTTGGCGAAAGAACGACATGAAGAGTCAGGCCGAGTGGCTGAAGCAGAACGAAGAATTGTGGAGCAAACAATAAAAAACGCATTATGACACCGAACCCAACAAAAGAAGAAAGTGAAGTCCAGCGCAACCGAAACGCCAAGATTTTCATCTGTGCGCACACCGACTTTGAGCCTGTCGTGATGAACGACGTTTACGAGGTTGTGGATAGTCGTCAGTTGGGGGAACCGAAGAACGTGCCAAGCCTGTTCTGCTCCGAGCTGTGGCAGATGCGATGTGTCAGCAAGTGGAAGGAGTTGCCGAAGTATATCGGTTTTGTACAGTACCGCAAGTATCTCGGCTTCATGGACGATGTGCCAGAACTCGGCAAGCTCATCGAGGAGCGCGGAGCCATCACGACAAAGCCCATCGACCTCGGAATGACGATGCGCGAGCAATATGCAACGTGGGGAAATCCTGAAGACCTCACCATCATTACAGACATCATCTGTGAGCAACACCCGGACTTTGCCGAAGCATGGGAGAAGGCTCTCGGCAGCAACCTCCTTCACCTTGGTTCCATCGCCATTATGAAGACTGAGGACTGGCGCGAAATGTTCGCGGTGGCATGGTCTGTCGCCAATGAGTACCTGAAACGGATTGGCGGCGACATCGTGGCGCGGGTGAAGGCCAACGAGAAAGCCTACCACATCGGGGAATATGAATTCACGACGCTGACGCACGAAATCCGCGTGGGCGGTCAGATATGCGAGCGCATCGTATCGGCATGGATGGACTGGAAGTTTCCTAACGCCGCGCAGTTCCCAATC
>Ga0247611_10004535_pt1 | contig 19182 bp, 16 predicted proteins | sample 177DNAGHGhighgp2_FD_192422 | JGI IMG/M metagenome (GOLD analysis project Ga0247611, IMG submission 192422) | Sheep rumen microbial communities from Palmerston North, Manawatu-Wanganui, New Zealand - 1770 DNA GHGhigh gp2 | ecosystem: Host-associated > Mammals > Digestive system > Stomach > Rumen... | reverse complement strand
AGAAATATGACTGGGTTTTCTTTCATGGAATGTTTGCTCATGCCGGAGCTTATGCTAAATCTACAGCGAGTCATAAATTCAATAAGATTTGCTTCTCGACAACAGACTTTGCAAATAACGTTTATGGACGTGTGACTGGCGGACACATTCACGACCCGCTTACAAAGGACAACGTTGATTATTGTGGAAGTTTTGATAGATGGGTGTTTGGTGAAGATTTGGTTAAAGGATTCCGTTATTATGAATATGATTCTGTTGCTAAGAAAGTTCTAAAGAACGAGTTTATTCCAAATGAAGGCGCAGTATCTTTTGTAACAAAGAGTTACAAAGAATTTAATTGCGCTAATATGGATGAACTTGTTAAGCAAATAGCGGAAGAAGCTTCTAAATATGATAACTTCAGAATCAAGATTGGACGAGACGATACTGTGTCCGATGTAGAAGTTCAGAATCTCGTAGCAGCATCGTTACAGTTCAACAATGTTACGTTGTTAAAAGTTTCTCCACCTATTACAAACACTGTTACTCAAGAAGATATAAAGGAATCTGAAGAGCGTAAGAAACGAATGTCTGAGTTCGAAGGGTTGACTTTTAATCAGATAACGAAAAAGTTTGTTAAGGAAAACTTGAATGCTAATATAACCGATGAGCAGATAGCAGACGTTTTGTTGAATGATTAAATAATTAACTAGGTAGCACAAAGCTACCTAGTTATTTTTTATTGTTATACGTTACTAGCAATTACGCTTACGTTTCTGTTGATTGTGTCAATCTTTGAAATAATATCATCGATGTTTTCCGAAAGATTAGCGTTCGTAATCTTTTCAGCAGCAGGAATAAGCCTGTTTTCGAATGAAGCGAGTTTATTCAGAATTCCTTCAACTCTTGAAAGATTTGCATCAGAGATAGTTCCAGCATCCTCTTCAGTTCCATCTGTACTTGTCGATTCGCTGATACTTACATCGATGGTTGCAGCATAATTGTTCTTTAAGAACTTTTCGATACCACTTATAACTGTAGTGATAGGAACGTTTGTTGAGTCCAGAAGTTTGATATTCAGATTGTACACGTATGTGCTTGAGATAGATTTTGTTTTTTCGTAATTGATAATTCCATCCCAAACAACGTATTCTGCATAACTGTTATCCGAATTAGAATCAACTGCTCTACAGAGATAAATATTGTCTCCGTTTCCATCGATAATAGTTTTCAGATTTGTTTTTTCATCTTGATATGAAATAACACGCTCGTTTATTGCAAGAGCAGTTAAGTCGTAGTTTTGTCTGTCGCATTCGCTGTATGCAAGAATAGAAACTACTTTAACTTTTACGCCAGCGATAGTTTCACATTTTGTATACAACTGTATTGTATCGCCTACTTTTAATGAGTTTGACATATTGTATCTCCTTAGTTATAGGATTGAAAGATTTAAATTTCATACTAATGTCATTTTATAGAAGATAATGCTAAAAAATAAAACATTTTTTAACAATATATTGTAACCACGATACAAACCGACCGGTAAAAGGTTATGTATCGAATAAAGCTTTATTAACAACACGTGTTGGAGGTATTTATGGCAAGTGTAAGCCCTATCGAAGCAACTGACCTTAATGGTTGCGCGATTAATCCGAGTGACATTATTTCGGATGATCTCATTGGGTATTGCTCGTATGTTAAAAATCTTTGTACCGAATTAGGCACAAAGAATGACACAGAAGAGGGATATCAGAGTTTCTTGGATTTCCAGAAAGAAATTCAGGCAGCTAAGATTTCAACGTTTGAACCGGATGACATCCAGACAGATGACAACTTCCAGAAGATTGACCTTACTGGTGAATCAGCAGAAGTTGCTGTATTGCCGATGTCAATGTATATGGGTGTCAATATGCAGATGCTCATGGCAAATGGCGGTGGTTATGGATTTACTCCATTCGACCAGACAGAAAACAAAGGTTATCTGTTCGAAGGAAATGGTTGTACTCCGTTTGACATTACTGGTTCTAATGCTGCTATTAACACAGACAATGTTGTGCTTAGCGCGTAAATAAACTTCCATATTGGAGCCCGCATTTGGCGGGCTCCTTTATTTTTATTCGTAAAGGAGATAAATCGGCAAGTAGACGAACTTACAAAACATGCCGCTGAATATGCGTTTGGTAAACATCAGCCACAAAATGCAGAAAAGAATTAGTTTTTAAATATTTTAATAACCGGGCTAAACGCTCGGTTATTTTTTATTCAACTTCCTAGATAAAGTATTTAATATTATACTGATATAAAACAATAACTTAATAAATTAGGAGGTTTATTGTGAAAATAATTAGAGATGAAAGAACACAGAATATCATTGAAGTAATCTTCGATGATAAAGAGCTTGATTCTAAAGAATCGTTAATGTCAAGCATATCTCAAATGGAACAGGCTAGATATCATGTAGCCGAAGTGAATATTGAGAAAACTGCTGAAGTTAATGTTCGTGACTCTGAAAATCGAAAAGAAGCACAGCTTGATTATAATAGATGCCAATGTGAAGTGGCTAAAGATTATAATAGACGCCAGCAGCAAATGCAGTACTTATACCAGTTCCCAGGTGTAGCTCAGCTTCCGGACTTTAATTAAATTCTAATTGTTTCAATAACCGAGTTTATCCGCTCGGTTATTTTTTCTTTTGACTGTATATTGTATTCGTGTAGCTTTAAAATGTATTGTCAGATTAACACTATTTTGAGGCAAATTTTTAGAGGAGATTTCAAATGGCTATACAGTTTCTTAATTCGATGTATCGTTCGCCTAGACGAATGTATGATGCGACGGCTCATAAGTACGTGACAATGAGCAACGATGTTTTGATTTATACGACCAAGAATACAGAAACTCTTGAAAGCGAATTACATATACAGGAACGCCCAGGAATAAACTTTTATCTGTCAACAAAACCACAGCCATTCCATAAAGTTTCTATTCCGTTAAGTGAAGCTAGAAAAGTTCATGTAGCATATGTAGATAGAGATAAGGAAATCGCACAGAGTTTAAACTGTCTTGACGAATATTATAATTCTGCAAAGAATGGTTCAGGTTATGATTTCAAGAAACGTCTTATGAAGAATCCAAATTTGTATCTTGCTGATATGAATATCGAGGATTATTATAAGACTTGTTTTATCATGAAAGAAGGCGAAGCAATTGCTAATAAATTTAGCATGTCCTTCTCGGATATCGAAGTTGATATTTCGACGTTGGAAGATGACTTTCCTGAACCAAGTGTTGCTCCATCAAAGATAAATCTTATTACCACAATCTATGCTGATACAATGGATTTGTACACGTTCATGCTTTATGATGAACGAGTGAAAGATGACATTGCTTGGATTGTAAATAATCCTGACGAGTACGTTAAGCAGTATGTAGATAAAGATATGCGTGAGGCTGGATTTAAGTTTCACATTAACGCTTATCGAACAGAAATGGATTTGATTAGAGCATTCTTTGATGTAGTTCATACTCATAATCCAGACTTTATGGCTTGGTGGAACATGCCTTTCGATATGCCGACGATTTTAAATCGTATGCGTCGAAATGGTTTGAACGACGAACAGATTGCTGATATTGTTTGTGACCCAAGAGTTCCAAAGAAGTTTAGATACTTCAAATATATCGAAGACCCTAAACGAAAGTTATACAATGCACAGGATGAGGACGAGGAAGAAGAAGAGGAAGATATTTCTAGTAAGAACTCTAAACAGAAACCGCATCCGTCTCGTCTTGTAGACTGGGTTGAGATTCCTGGAATCACACAGCATTACGACCAGTTGTCAATGTTTTCAAACTTGAGAAAACGAACACTTTATCGTTCATATAAACTCGATGTAATTGGCGAAGAGTTTGCTGGACAGAAGAAACTTAATCTTGAAGATGCTGGATACAATATTAAGACTGTAAATATTGAAAACTTTAAGCTGTTTGTAGCATATAACCAGCGAGACGTTTTTGTACAGTATTGTATTGAGAAAGCTCAGAGAGATATGTATCAGTACGTCGTATTCTCAGATAACACACGCTTATCGAAAGGTCATCAGCAGAGTATTATTATTAAGAATAAGTTGATGTTGTATTTGCTTCGTGCTGGAGAAATAATGGGAAATGCCATCGATTACGACGTGCATTCTCCTATTCCTGGTGCTCTTGTAGGTCGACCTGAACTTATCGAACAAGGTGGTATACCTATAGGTGGACAACCAAGTTACTTGTTTGAGAATGCAATAGACCTTGATTTCAGTTCTCTTTATCCTTCGGTAATTATTCTGTTCAATATCTTCAAGAGTTCATTGTTTGGACATGTGACTGATATCCGAATTCCTGATCCAACGAAACCAGATGGATTTATTTCAATGGGTGATGGCGAAGGATTATTCGAGATGTTGCAGTGTATTGACCAATCCATCTTTACAGTTTGCAAGGAATATTTTGGCTTACCTAGTCCAGAAGAAGTCTTGGCAGCTATAACGGGATGTGCTGAAAACGAAGCGTTGAAACGTGCTGGAAAGATTGCATAATTGTAACGAGGGGCTTAGTGCTCCTCGTTATTTTTTATTTTAAATCGACTATTAAGTATTTAATGTAATATTGAGAAGAATAGAAGAACTTGAGGAGGTTCGAAAATGAATAAACTTATTAGAGTTATAGTATATAGCGTAATGGTGGTTCAGGCAGTCGACATTGTTAAGCAGTGGAAAAATGTTTACAATAAAGCTAAAGCTTTGAAGGCTACTGTTGAAGATTACGAGATTGCAAATCTTAAGAGATGCAATATTGATTAGGAGGACAAGATGGATTTACAGGAAAACTGGATGAAGATGATTAGACTTCGTGAACTTAAAGATAAAGCTGACGAAGCCTTTGCAAATTTTGAAAAGTTATCGGCAATTGACAGCTTCTTATTTATCTGCATTGAACTTTCGCTTAATGGATTGTCGGGTATCCCTTTAACTCTTCTTTATAATTGGAAATTTGAGAATTTTGAAAAGATTCTTAATATTCAAGATGAGATATTAAAGCTAAAAGCGGAGTTACCGGGTCTTGCACCGACAATGTAATTGATAAACCCGGGTTGACCGGGTTTATTTTTTTATTATTTCTTTAACGTTTAAATTGAACTACGGAGTTGTTTTATGGGTAGAAAAAGAAAAATTCCGCTTGAATCAAAGACTATTAAGTACATGTATTTTATTAAGGTTGATTTGAAGGGTGAAGATGTACTTAAGTTCGGTATTAGTAACAACGTCGTTAGACGTATGACAGAATACAATGATGCTAACACTGTCGGTCAACTTAAAGAAGTAAGAGATGTGTTTAGGTGTGACCATCCTGAACGTATAGAAACTTTTACTAAATGGAAAATGAGAAAATACACAAAGCCTGTTATGAGCCAGGAATATTTTCCTATAGAGGACTACCAGTTGTCTAAAGATATTGCTAAGTCATTCGCATCTGATTTGGGATACAGGATGAAAGAGACCTCTTTAACGGAAATAAAACTTGAAAAGAAAATCATACAACAGGATAAATTGGAATATAAATTTAATAAAAATGGTGGTGTCACCCCGTTTGATTAAAAATGTGTAATAATACTGTTTTGTGTATATATTATTCACATGTGTTAAAACTAATAAAGTGAGTCGGTGGGACCGATTCGAGGAGATTAATAATGAAGGACAGTTATACACGTTCTGAAGTTAAGAATGCTAAGCATGGAGCATCTGTCGGAGGTTTCATTCTCGGTGCATTCATCACATTGGCAGTTGGAGTTCTTGTAAAGAAAACAACTGATGCAAACATCGTTGACGGTTCAACAAATGTTTTCGACAGCCTCAAAGAGAAGACAAAGGAATTCATTGAATCTCGTAAAGGCACTACACGTGGAAAACGAATCGTTTCTACAAGTTCAGAGGATGACGCATAATGGAAAAAATCACATCTACAAATGTACTCAAACAGATTCAGAAACAGATTAAAAACTATTCTGAAGATGAACTTATTGAATTTCTTGATATTGTGGACAGTAAACAGTCAAAGTACAATAACAAGATTCAGTCAAGATTGAGCTCTGCGAAAGCAGCTGGAAAGACAATTCTGTGTGTTGATGGTGGTCAGATTTTTGGCGATGACAATGTCCTCGAGGACATGGTGCTTATCGACTGGGTTAACAATATTCTTTCGCAGAATGAAACTGCTGAAAAGAAAATTGACCTTTACATATTTGACAGCAGATGCAAGATACAGGAAAATGTAGATGCAATGATTGCTGAACTCAAAAACAACGGCTTAAAAGAAACCTACTGGAACGATGTAAATTTTGTTTCAACGTTTATTGAGGGAAGCGTATTCGTTTATGCGAAGTCATATATCTTCCAGGGAAAATACCCTTCACTGGAAACTGTTGTAGAAATTTCTCAGCGTTAACAGAAGTTGGGTCCTTAGTGACCCAACTTTCTTTTTTTGTTTTAGGTATATATTTTATTTTTTGTAGGAGGAAGGGCATGAAACACTAAAAATAAATATAATAATTTATAAATTAAAAAACTTATAATTAAGTCATTGTTTACAAAAAGAGGAACAAAAATGCGCGAATTCTTAAGTAAGTATTCTGATAGATACGATAATCTTAATGAAGATATTATCGTAAACATCCGTAAAAATGATTCCATCGTTGAAAAGATAGAGGAGATTTGTATAGAGCTTGCGAAGTCCCTTAGCAAATACGTAGTTTATCTTGGATTCGACTGGGATGATGCTAAAGCTCGATTTAAAGAAGTAAACAGCACTTCTAAGAAGAGAGACTCTAAAACTGGTAAGCTTGAAAACGTTCGCTACATCAATTTGAATCGAACTTATTCTCGTCTTGCTGTGTTCCATTTCAGAATCAAATATGAAGATCCTAGAACAAAGGAAGTAAGTATTAACAAAGTTGATATGCCGATGTATATCCCGATTATCTACGACAACTATCATTATCTTATTAGAGGCAATAAGTGGAGTTGTCCATATCAGCTTACAGATGCACTTACTTATCTTGGAAAAGGAAACTCTATTATTCTTCGAACTCTTACTCGAGCAATCAAACTTTCTCGTGAAGCTTCTGTTATCACAGATGCGCATGGATTGGATTATAAAACCTTCACATTCTACACACACGTTTCAAACAAGAAGATTCCGTTCTTGCTGTATTACTTTGCATACTACGGATTCTTCCATACACTTGAATTCTTTGGTGTAAAAGACACAGTTAAACTGTACAATGATTGTCCTCTTGAACCTGATAGCGACGTTATCTACTTCAAGTTTGGACAACTTTATCTTGGTGTTGACCGAGACGAGTTTAACAGAGTGTATGAATTGAGACAGCTTGTTTCAACTATCCTTGCTTTGGGAAGAAAGAATCTTATCCTTCAGCAGATTAGAGATGCTTATTACTGGCGTATGACACTTGGTACTTACGTATCACTTACAAAATCTTACGACCAGGGTGCTGCGTTGTTGACAACATTTGCTTGTTGTGTAGATGCTCGAACAAAATATAACATCGCCACTATTGCTGGTGGTTCACCAAAGACAAATTCATTTACAATCCTTCGTTGGATGTTCTTGAATTATTCTCAGTTATCAAACAAGAACGCTTCTATTTACAACAAGCGTTTGCGTTACGCCGAATATCTTGTTGCTCCTGTTACTCGTGAATGTCAGACTCGTCTTTATCGATTCTTGAAGACACGACCTAACATGCGTGATAAGAAACGTTTGATCGATGTATTCAAACCTTCACCAAGCTTACTCTGTAATGCTATCATTGGTAAAGTAAAGAATAAATCCCAGATGTTGAACGTTGCTAAATATTCTAACCAGGTAAACGACCTCGTTCTTCTCTCAACTGCGTTGAAGTGGACAGCATCTGGACCTGGTAGCGCAACTGAATATTCTGGACATCGTGTATCAGCTCATTTCAGAAATTATGCTCCGAACTACGTTGGAAAGGTAGACGTATTGGCTACACCAAACGGTTCGGTAGGACTTTCTGGAAACCTCTCCCCATGGGTTCAGGTTGATACAAAGAATCTCACGTTTACCAATCCAGCTGTTTCTAAACAATATGATCAGAAACGTAAAGGCGCGGCGTAACCAAATATAAGATAAAGTGAGTCTAATGTGACTCACTTTATTTTTTTGTGTATCTCTTAACTTTCCAATGAAAAAAGAGGTTTTATTATGGCAACAAAGAAAACTGAAACCAAACCACAGCTCTCGCCTCAGAAAGGTAGAAAACCTTTTACTGATGAAGATGCTTCCGATATAAATTTCTTTAAAGAAGATGTGGAAGCAATGGATCGTCAGTGTGAAGAGAGTGAAAAACTGTATACCGAAATACACGATTTGTTCGCCAGTACAAGTGGTGGGGACTATGTTCCTCAGAGAAATCTTAGGGATATTTCTGAGCTTACAAAGTCATTGACTGCAACACGTTCACTTTGTATACAGGCAGTCACAAGTCGTGTGTCTATAAAGAAAACTATATCTGATATCGTGGCTAAACGTAAGGGTGTTGATTCCGAAACAGATGCTGCGGCAGAAACAGCTAGACGCATTGTAGAAGCAATTAATGCTAATACTGTAGCTGCAGCTGTAAGTAAAGCTATTGAGACATCTGATGGTGGAAAATATGTTCCGCCTGCTGTAAATCAGAGAGACACTTCTACCGAATCCGATAAAGCTAAGCTTGATAATGCTCTTGAGAGGGCGCTGAAGAGAGGCGATATCACGATGACTAAGAATGATAAAGCTATTGCTATTTCTAAATTCATTGTACCAAAGTATGACCAGAAATCAAAGAAAGTTGTAGCAGTGGATTCTCGTTCTGGAAAGATTGTAAAGGATTATCCAACCGAACGATTGCCAGGAGGCAATGTGTCTTCGGTTGAAAGCGATAAAGTAAGATTAGATTCTGGCATTACTGTTGGATTCTATGGAGAAACTGGAGGAAATTAAAAAATGGAAAGAAGATTGACTTTATTTGAAATTTTGACAATCTCAAAGGCTAGCAAAGTTTTTGGCAAATGTGTTAATGAAATGATTGCGCATACTTCATTATTCAATAGCGAGGTGCCACAGCATTCGTTTTCTTACAAAGTAGGCGGAGTCAGTTTCAACGATATCGTTACATATACACGTGTCAATGAAACGTCTATGTGCAGTTGTTATGAAACTGGCGTTGTAACTTGTAACATCACTCTTCCAAAATACACAAAACGCAAATTGAAATGGTTTATTGCAAACGTTGTTTCAAACGATGGACTTTGTTCAGGAAGAAAACTTTATGCCACATATATTAGATGGGCTTCTGAAAAAATGTGGAATGGATTGGGAAGATGTCGTTCTCGCAATAACGAGAAAAAACACATTGAATTTGAAGTTTACAAATTCCGTGTAACTCCAAATAAAGATGGTAGTTACAAACTTCAGGCATATATCAATATCCTCTCAAATTAGGAGATACTAATGGACCTTGATAAAGAACTTGGTGGCGTTGCTGTTGCTAAGGATAGGATAAAGATGTATTTGTGCTACAAAGATATATTTGGACACAATGTCGAATCCAGAATGCAGGCAGCATCGCAACAGATACTCGTTAGTTACGAAGTATATGCTGAAAGTACCACCGAAGATTTTATAACCGACAAAGAGTTTGGTTCTGGACCAAAAGACGCGTTTGATATTTTTAACACGCCTGGTTCGGAAGACAGCGTTGCAACGGCGGTTATAGCTCGTGAGAATTATTCGCCAGAGAATATAACTTCTGCTATTGAGAATTTGTGGGACACCTCGATTAAGAATATCGAAATTAAAATTGTAAATGCAAACGATGCTATACAATTTAAGACTGATTTTATGGAAACGATTTTGAAAACGTTTAGTACAATCAGTGTTGATATGGGTAGTGCCAATTGCTATTTATATTTACCGTCTGTTTCAATGCATCTGAGCTCTCTTATGATTAAGAATGCGAATATTAGAACAGATGTTGTGAATTATGAGTTTGATGAAAACTTTACTATCGAGAACTGTGCGATTTCAACATCGAGTGAATCGCAACCAATGGTAAAGTTTGAGAGTAAGCAAGAGATAAGTGCTTCGAATATTTATATCACGAGCCCTATTATACTTTCTCTCGTTTCAACTACTTCTCAACCAAGCTTTGATTGGAAGAAAACGTCTATAACACTTAGTACAGTTCGTATTGTATTCGAGGATAAAACACGTGCTGAAAACAAACGTTACAAGCCTATCATCATGCTTACTGGAGCATATACTTCTCATGTGAGCGATATTGGTTCTGTTAAGGATATTCCAGATTATCCTCTTATACAATTCAATAATGGGTATGAATATTTTGTATCTGATATAGAACGAATAGCTTCGATTCCGGTTAGAGCAAAATATACTGTTGGATTAAATGGTGTAGCAAAGTTCATGTTCAACGGTGGAATTTACAACACTGTAGAAAATCAGTTTATGGAAAATATTAAATTCTTTGAATTTAATGGAGTTCCTGTAAATTCCGATTATTCTATTATGAACTGTGATTTGCGAGGAATAAATTTCTCAAATCTCACAGGTTCAACGATAAGCAGTCTCACTGTTTCCGACAGTAAGTTTGTTGGATGTAGCGAGTTCGCAAAATGCGGAATGTCTGGTATAAATAAACTTACGTTGTCAAATGTATACGGCGAATTTGATGATGAATTTTCTGTTGCTGCATCTGAAGTAAACATTTTTGATACAAGTCTTGGTGTTAAAGATGGAAGTTTTAAAATAACTTGTAACGAAGGTTCATCTACGATACGAAATTCAAAGTTCACAATTGATGAGTCGGAAAATGAAACAAATGTTATACAGCTGGAAAAACGATATGGTGGAACCATGTCGGTTTACGGGACAACATTTGATGGACGTTTGAATGTGATTGGTGGAGACAGATTTGATAGTATAAAAGATTCTGATACAGTTCCTTCTTCATTATCAAAAATGTTCGCGAAGTTTGAAGATTCTTATTTCTATCGAGCTGCCAGCTTTGGAAAGCTTGATGGTGTTGATTTGGATAACTGTGTGTTTGATACAATAGATTCTGTCGAGTTTGAAGATATATCTAGTTTGAAAACTCAAACCACAATCAAGTATCGTGAAGCTAAAGTGAACTTTAAGGCAAAGAATACTTATTTTGGAGATTCGATTTTATCTCTTTCTGAAATGCCTAATAAAGCATATTGGAAGTTCGATACTTGTGAAGGAACGATAACGCTTTATTTCAAAGACGATTGTAGTGAAACTGCTGTTGGAGCTGTTTCGCTGGAAGATTCTGCATTGCACGTTAAAACTTATTCTGAGTCAAAACGTACAGTTTCTGTTTATTCCAAAGGAAACAAAGGTTCTATTATTGAAGGTGGTGAAGAAAATAATGTTTTATTCTCCCCAACAATGAACTCTCCAGACAGACAGAAGTTTAAGAGTTACGATGCAGGTACATCTCCTTCGCCAGATGAAGACTTTGTGTACTATACAGTGTAAACAAAAAATAACGTACCCTCACTACGAGGGTACGTTTGTTTTATATCTTGTAATATTTGTTAGAGCGTTCTTGTAAAGGTTCAAGAATATTTTTACGCATAGCAGTATCTCTTGCAGCAGCATCTTCGATAGCACGTTTGCTACTTTTTGCAAATGCTCTGTATAATGCACCGTTTGTTTTTGCATCATAAACATAATCGTCATAGAATGCTTTAAGTGCGTTTATCTGTTTTAAGATTTCTGCTTTTTGCTGTGGTGTTAAATCTGGATTGTTATCCAGTTCAAACTTACATGAAACGTAGTTGTTGACAACGCGTTGCATGTCAGAAGGATATCCACATACAGCGTTTTCGTAATCTGTTCTTAATCGCTTGTACTGTGAATAGAAATCGAACATCGGAGATTTATTTATTGTTTCAACCGAAGAATACTTTTTATTAACGTAGTATTTCTTCAATGCTGAAGTTAAATCCACGCCGACGCCGTATGCTTTTGCCATTTCGTCAGCAAATGCTTCTTGTTTGATATCGTAGTTTGTTTCATTGAGAGTTTCGATTTCTTTTTCTCGCTTCATAATTTTTGGAAGCAAGAATGGTAAAATGATTATAGAAAAGAATGCGTTTCCTATTCCATAAGCGAGTCGCTGAAAGAAAGATGGTTTGTATTGAACTGGATCAGGAGCATCAAGCTTTTTTCTTCCAGAGTTCTCAAAGAATTCTGTCAGATATTTGCTATCTGCATTTTCAGAATCGATAGCGTTTCTTTCATCGATTGAGGTTTGACTAATTAACTGTTTGGCAGTTTTATTAATTTCTTCCTCAGTAGTAGCTCGCTGTATTTCATCCACAATTGCTTTTGAAGCATTTTTGTCAAGTTCAAAGTTTCCTTTTACAAGACGATTTGTGTAGTTTTCAAGAACAGTTAAATCTACACCATCAAGTATTTCACACATACAGTGACCGATTTCATGGATGATTAATCCAACGATTTCTCTACTAGTGTATTCATCGTTCTTGAAAACGTTTATTGAGACGATGATATTGAAATATACTCCAGATTTATCTTTGAATCTGTAACCGTTTTTAGTTTCAACAAGTTCATCGATTCCAGTTTTAAGTTTGTCATAGTATTTCATTCCATCTTTGGTATAAAGCTTTGAGTTCCAAATTGAACCAATGCTGTAAAAGTTGTTGGCAGAAGTATATCCGATTGTACATTTTTCAATATTGAAATTTGCACGAATTGTTTCAGCTAAAGCATTACCTTCAGCTGTAATCTTAGCCACCAATTCACTATTTTTGATAGTCGGATTTCTTTTGATGGCGGATACACACATTGACCTCATTAAATCAATGTGTGGTATCATACCATTTACCAACGGATTACTTTCACCAAAGAAAGCTTCGTTACTCTTCTGTGGTGTTGTCAGCTGCTGGCTGTTCATCATCTTTAACAGCTCCATAGATTTCGATAGCTGAAGTAATTACAAGACGAGCGTCGTTTGTTACGTTGATAGGAGAACTCAACTCATTGAAGAGTGTGTTCTTAATAAACATCAGCTCTGTGTACAAGAACTTGATGATGTTCTGTGTATTTGGAGAAGCTGTTTTGTAAGCATCAAGAGTTCTCATGAACTTTTCAACGTTGTTAAGAACCTGAACTGTTTTAGAATGGTCTGAACCATTTCCGATTACGTATGTGTTGTAAATCAGAACTGGGAGGAAACGTACAAGCTTAGTAGCATATACGATGATATCACGACCATCTTCAATCATGAATTTATCCATGTCAGCCAGATTGTTTGAATAGTTGTATGTATCGAATGTATTGTCGCCTCTGTCAAAACGTTTGAAAGCATTTGACTTAGCGAATACAGATTCCATCTGTCCGTAAGGAACGTCGATGAATCCTTTGTACAGTTCGATAGGGTTGATTAAAGCGTAGTTTGAATACTTAATCTGTTCAAGCATGAACAGAACAAGGTTTTCGCTTGAAGAAGATTTAAACTTCTTAATCAAAGCAGGATGGTTTTTGAAAACGTTTGATTCTGCAATTGTGTCGTGAATATTTTTTGAATATTCACGAGAAGTAATAGCAGCTCCTTCACATGTGAAAAGTTCGGCGAGATTATAAATATCGCCATTTACACGAGTTCTGTAACCATCTGCAAAAATTGCAGCAAAGAAACCTTTAACCAAATCTTTTGTAAGCTGGTCTACAAGGTATGCTTTATATGCGTTGTTTTCAATAGAAGAACCGAGAGTTCCTTTTGATTTGAAACCTGCATATGCGTTGAGAGCAACGCTTGCAATATATGATTTAGGAATAATTACAGTAATTCCAATTGAATCAGGGTTATCGAATGCGAAGAATTTGTTATACCATTCTGTTTCAAGTTCTTCTTCACCAGAAGACTTGATTGTTTTTGTGATATAAACTGTGATTCCATGCTGAGCAGCCATATGCTCTTTTGCATCTTCGGTGATGAGAGCGGTAAGGTTTTTAACCTTTGTTGCTTTCTGCAATTCGTTTGTCAAGGCAATTTCGCCAAGACTGTATTTGTTTCTACCCATATCAACGATTGATTTGTTATCGTTCATAACGCCGAATACAACGAATGGATTGATAAGCTGACCAAGTGCATACTTAACGTTCTCATTTATTTCTACAGTACTGTTTGGAAAAATCTTGTTCATTAACAAAAATGTATTGAAGCCACGTTTGATGAGAACTTTAGAATTTCTATCACCAATGTATCTGAAAAATTTTTCTTTTACACCAGGATCAGTAATGTATTTATGATAAGGCGACTGAGTACCAAATACCATCGAATCGTTTTGTAAAACAATAGAAGACATTTGAGATACCTCCGTTATAATTTTTTATAGTCATTATCTTGTTTTTTATTATTTAACTGACTTTAAACTGACCAAAAGTACGGATAAGTGCGAGAAATCAATGTTTTTTATCCGTATATATTAATATTAATGTAAACACTAAAGTGTACAATATCCTATATAAAGTATATTAATTGGAGGTACAAATCATGCATTTTAAATGGGATAGTCCAAATATCAGCTATAACCAAATTATGCAGAATATCATGGAGCAATATGGTGTAAACCAGCCAATCGCAATCGTTGCTCCAAACAATGACTTCGAACGAAGAACACCTTACAAGAATTCGCTTGTAAAATGTCATTGTAATAGATGTGGAAAAGATTTCAGTCAGTCACCAAAACAGTTACTTGAGGCACAGGAACTTATTGGACACATTTGTCCAAATTGTGGTAACCTTACTGATGAGCAGATTCGTCAGAGAAATCGTGAACAGATGCTCGAACAGGCTGCAAAGGATGCTGAAGAAAAATACGGTATTGACTTGAATGAAAAAGAACGCCGAAAAGAAGAAGCTGCTAAGGATGAACAGCGTATGGCCGCAGCAACAGACGATGATTATTCTGATGAAGAATTTTCTGAAGACGATATCATTCCTGATGATTTGCCACCTACACCTTCTCAGCAGCCAGAACAGCGTTCGGTTGAATCTGCTCCCGTTGTAGAAGAAAAGAAACCTGAACCTGTTGTTGAACCTGAACCAACTCAGGCAGAAGCTGACGAAGATGATGTCAGCAAATATATGTACGACGAAGAAAAAGATGATTCTATGACACTTGAAGATGTAATCTCAGACGTTGATGATGGCGATGATGCCATTTTTGGTTCAGATTTTGATTCTAATGATGATGAAGAAGAACACGACGTTGACGATGATGTTTCTACTGTTGTAGAAGACGTTACCGAACAGGAACTTGCCACTGAAACTGCTCCAAAGGTAGAAGAGGAAGAAGAAACTGTTGTTCCTCAGAAAGCTTCTGAAAGCGTAAACAGCGTAAATGCTGTTGAAGAATATAAAGAAGAAGCAGCTAAAAATGAACCGGCTATTCCACCTGTAAAAGAACCTGAAGTTCAGGAGCCAAAGGTTGAGCCAAAGGTTGAGCCAAAGGTTGAGCCAAAGGTTGAGCCAAAGGTTGAGCCAAAGGTTGAGCCAAAGGTTGAAAAGAAACCTGAACCAGTTGTGGAAAAACATCCGGCAAAAGAAATTGTTGGTGAGATTGTGGAATCTTCACCAGAGCCTGTGACACCAAAACCACAGACTCCACCAAAAGAAGTAGTTTTCAATCATTCCAATCCTATAAAACCTAATACAAACAAAGTTGAACCAAAACCTGAAGTGATTGAAATAAAGGAAACAAAATTGGCTAAAGCTATGGAAAAAGTAGATGCAGAAGAAACAAAGCAGCCTACACCAGAACAGGAAGTTGCGTCTAAAATCGCAGAAGCAGTTTCTGCCGCCAACGATGCATTTTATGTAAATGGTAAAGGTAAAGCGTTTACTGCTGCTGAAATCCAGGACAACGTGAAACGTGTAAGAGCTTCACTCATGTCTAAGATAGGCTTCTATCCGTACAATCCAAAGGTTGTACCAGTTGATGGAAGGTTGTCTATAAAATGTGGTGTTTGTAATTCGGACATTGCTGTTGACGACATCGATGAGCTTGATTCAAAGGTAGTAACTCTTACACGTGAATACTGTAACACTTATGGAATTTCTTATAAGGCTCCAAACGGTCATATTGGAAAAATCCATTATTGTCCAAAATGTATTGCTGAAGTTATTCAGAACGGATATAATCCATATATCCGTGGAATGGTTGAAGCAGTTTGTAAGAATTCTCACCTTAACATTCTGAAGATTGACCAGTACTGGTTTACAACATTTGGCGACGAGATAGTCGTTGAAGCAAACGGTGTGGAACAGACAATGACAATCAGACAGCTTGTTGGTAGATTCAATGGCGAGAAAATCGTCGATGCTCGTAAAGAACCTGATTTTCAGCCGAGAGGCAACGCCACCAAAAGTGCGACTGGTGAAAATACAGCGGGAGTTGAAACAAAAACAGCTGAAAGCTCGACAACAACTCAGGACGCAACACAGCACAAAGGCTATCACTACGTTAAACGCTCCGCGCCGATTAATGGGACAGCTGTTGATTCTAACGCCAGACTTGAAGGCGAAAGAAAAATACAGAATTCATCGGTCGAAGAAAATTCTGTCTTTCACATCAACCAGAGCATCAAAGACGATCGCTCGTCGATCGCTAAACTTAATGAAAAACTCTGTCCATTTACACGTGCAAAATCATTGGAGAGTTCTTTTCAGAAAACTCCGTTTGCATCTTTTATCGATGACTTATCGGCTGAAACTGGTATTGATTGCGCGTTGATAATCAATTCAAGAACTTATGAGATTCCGTTTGTAGATTTCGAAAACGGATATCGCATTATCTGTATTGACCTCGACAACAATTCTCTTACCAGAACTCCATACGGTATGATTTCAAACTCAGTTGCGTTTGCATATCGTGGACCAGACGGTAAACCGATGAAGAATTTCAAAACAATGGTTTTGTTCAGCGATTCTGTTGAACGCAGAAGAAGCGCCACGATGGACGCACTTATTAAACATATCAACCCTTCAATTCTTCCGTACAAAGATAAGAAGATTGTGCTTGAAGATACAATTCTTACACAGTACACCGATTATCCACAGTATCTCAAAGAATTCGAAGCGCAGTACAGTACATACCCAACAGGAAAACCAAAAACTGGTTCCCTTGGAATCGTCGGTACTTGGGTTGAAGACGATGATAAGAAAGCAGATTTGCGTTCTATCATGAAATTCCAGTCAATGATGCAGGATACCGGAAAGGCATCTCTGAATCAGCTCAACAACGATTATTCGCAGTACATGGTTGCAAGTATCAAGTACATCGAACGATACAACGATAAGACACATCGTGTGGTTTACAGTATCACAGATTATATCGAAATCGGTTCAGCTATTGTTGCAGATGGTTTGTTACAGTGTGTACGAGCATTGCTGCACGAATACACAAAGCGCTACCCGCAGCTTATAAACGTTGCTCCGCACATTATTCTGGAAATAGACCCTAACACATTCCCTTCACCTTCACTTACAGGTTACATCAAGAAAGGTACACTTAAAGTTGTAGACGACGTATATCGTGCAGTGTGCGATGGAGATATGAATGTAATGAGAAAAGGCAAACCTCAGTATCTCAAGTATACTTATGTAAAGCGCTCTGAGTTCCGTGTTCCATCTAAAGATGCGGATTGGTGCCGTCAGGATATGCGAATGTTCCAGGCAGCAACTCTCTCAAAAACAATGGAAGCTGAACTTAAAGCAGCTGGAATTGCTAGCGGTATTGCAGATGATAATACTCGTTTGGCATTCATTGCGAGTCAGGGTTTTGTAAAGAACAATCAGCTTGAAGTAAAGGAATACTTCTTTAACCAGACTGTAGTCCAGAATCTTCTTGTTGATAGTAAGACCGAACTTATGCAGAAGCTTCCAACTCCAGACGAGATGTTTGTCAAGACTGGAATGGTTGAATCAGCTGGAAACGGATTCAATATTAATAGCGTAATGAGTAATCCTGCTTTGATGCGCCGTTACATGAATATCATGAACAACGGTACTCCAGAAGCAAAGACTTACTTTGTAAACAACGTTATCAATGGCGGTCAGCAGCCGTTAGGTTACAACTACGGACAGCAGATGCAGATGAACGGTATGATGGGTCAGATTCCGCTTAGCATGCAGCAGCAGGCTATGATGAGCAATATGCAAATGGGTGGAATGCAGATGGGCATGAATTTCGGTATGCAGCCGCCAATGGGTATGGGAATGCCACAGCAGCGTATGCCTGGAATGTATTAATTGGTTACGCCACTAGTATTAGTGGCGCATTATTCTATACACAACAAAAAGTAAACTAAATAAAAGGAATATATTATTAGTTTAATCAATCGATTTGGAGGATTGTAAAAATGAGTGAAAATCAGATGACACAGGAACAGCAGCAGGCTATGGAACAGCAGAGACTTATCATGATTCAGCAGCAGAAACAGCAGCAGCGTTATATGCTTTGCAATCAGATTTTTGGTGCAATGAACTTGATTTCTGCATACAACGTTCTTAAACAGTCTGCTATGTATGGCATCACAAATTTCAATCTCGATATGAACAGCCGCAACATTCTCAGCCAGAAGATTTACGCATTGTTCTTCAGCAACGGAAGTGTTAAGACTGAAGAAGAGTGGACTCTCTTCTACCGCACAGTTATGCAGGCTTATCAGGCAACAATGAACAAAATGGTGTTCAACACTCAGCAGATGGGCATGATGGGTCAGCCTATGATGCAGCAGCCAATGATGGGTATGGGAATGCCTATGGGCGGTATGCCAATGAATGGTATGATGGGTCAGCCTATGATGCAGCAGCCAATGATGGGTATGGGAATGCCTATGGGCGGTATGCAGATGGGTTACGGAATGCCAATGGGCGGTATGGGCTACGGCTATGGTATGCAGCAGCCAATGATGTATGCACAGCAGCAGCCAGCAGCAAATGCAAACGGTCAGCCAGTTGACGAAAGCGAAGCTCGTATCAACAGTATGCGTGCATTTGTAAACCAGAAC